>VOFI01000831.1_pt1 | contig 306001 bp, 393 predicted proteins | sample 5384131 | NCBI WGS metagenome assembly VOFI01 (sample SAMN12384728, study PRJNA508395) | human gut metagenome | isolation source: healthy gut H | host: Homo sapiens | reverse complement strand
AGGTTCTGTCACCTATGTCCTTATACCAATACGGTCAGGAATACAAGAGCGAAAAGAGATATGCTATTCCGAAAAGAGCCATCATCGGAAAAGTTTCTTCAGAAAATTCTTCGATGATGTTTCCGAAATGAGCAGTATCAGGGATATTTTCCTGATGCTGTCCTTCCGAGAACGAAATGATGCCGACCGCAGCTGCTGTCTTCGCATAGGTTCCTGGATTGTCATTAGGCATGTGCTTGATGAATACCATTTGTCTGAAATGCTGTATATACAGGGCTGTTTCTGGATCTTGTGTCGTTCTCAATCATCGATCAGGATAACGCCGGTCAGTACTATCCGGATTTTGCGTTCTGCCATCCGCTTTTCACTGATCAGATGAAGATCTACAGCGATGTGACGGTGAGCAGACTGCTCAGCACAGTGAGCTGCGATCAGATCATCACCTTTCTGGATGACTGGAATGCCGGCAGAGATAAGAAACAGAGAATTTATGTATCCTACGACTCTACCAACAAGAATTGTCAGGCAGGTGATATCGACCTGGTCGAATTCGGAAAAGCAAAGGATGATAAAGGAATTCCTGTATTCAATGTATCGATTGCCTTTGACAAGACCAACCGTGTACCTCTCTTTTTACGAAGAGTATCCGGGATCCATCACAGATGTTTCGCAGTTTCGGTGCATGGTCGACAAAGTCATCGAGTACGGCTATAAAAAGATAGGCTTTATCCTCGACCGTGGATACTTCAGCAAGGAAAAACATCCAGTACATGGATGAAAACCAGTACTCATTCATCATCATGGCCAAGGGATGCAAATCTCTTGTAACATCGATGGTTAACAGCATCAGAAATACGTTTGAAACAGACCGCAAGTGTCTTATCCGGACCTATAAGGTCTATGGCACGACGATCACCTCCAGACTTTATGAGGATGATACCGATAATCGGTATTTCCATATATTTTACAATCCATCCCGGCAGGCTGCCGAGAGAGAAAAGCTTGAGCAGAAGATAGAACGTTATCACGAATTTCTTGATCAGCATATCGGAAGCGATACGCAGTTCGGAAAACCTATCAGGATTATTTCAACCTGTACTACAAGGGGAAAAAAGCTTGTCGGCGTACAGGAACGGTCCGATGTAGTACAGCGTGAGCTGAATCTCTGCGGATACTTCTGCATCATCACTTCGGAAAAGATGACTGCAGAGCAGGCGTTGATTCAGTACAAAGGCCGTGATATTTCGGAAAAGCTGTTCAGCGCCGATAAATCCTTCCTTGGCGGTCAGAGCATGCGCGTTCAGTCTTCAGAAGCGGTTTCAACAAAATTTTTATTGAGTTTATAGCATTGATCGTTCGGAACAGGATCTATAATCTCCTGAAGGAAACGATGCAGAAACGCGATGGTAATCCGAACTATCTGACGGTTCCAGCCGCGCTCCGGGAACTGGAAAAGATCGAGATGGTACGGAGAAACAATGGCAACTATATCCTGACCATGCAGTAACCCGCAAGCAGAAAAACATTCTTGCAGCTTTTGGTTTAGATGAAGACACCGTCCAGACCAATGCGGCTGAGATCGCCAGCTGTCTTGCAGGCAATCAGTCGCTGATAAACAGCAAACGGAAGGAGGCTTAAAGCCATGGCAAGAGTCAAATCAGTATCATCCATCGATGCCGAAATAGCTAAAACCCAGGAAGAATTAGCCAAGCTCAAGGAAAGATACGATAAAACTGCCTCCAAGCTAGAACAGCTACAAGAACAGAAACGTTCATACGAAGCAAAGCAGATCATGGATGCCTTCATCAAGAGTGGTAAAAGCCTCGATGAGGTGATGACGTTCCTGACTCCATGAGCTATAATCATGTGGTCAGAATGGTTTTAGTGTAACTTTTATGAAGAGTTCACAACATAACAAAATCCCTAAAAACCATGTGGACACAGAGTGAAATCTGGATTTTCCACCACAAATCACCATTTGCACACCGTAATACACTCGGTCTGATATCAATAGAATGCACGCTCTGCGAGCATTCTATTGTCATGAACTAAAAAGCACCTCAGATTCCTCTGAGATGCTTGAAAAGCTGCTGACGGGAATCGGACCCGTGACCTCCGCACTACCAATGCGACGCTCTACCGACTGAGCCACAGCAGCATATGAAATTGTAGCAGTCACTGTTAGATATCTTATCAGACAAAAACGAATCTGTCAATAAGAAACTGCTTTATTCTGTTCTTTAAAAGAAACAGAAGAGCTGCTGACGGGAATCGGACCCGTGACCTCCGCACTACCAATGCGACGCTCTACCGACTGAGCCACAGCAGCTTATGAAGTGTGATACACCTTGTGTTTCACAGCGAATAAAATTCTATCATAAAATAAGCATTGTGTCAATTAGAAAAATGTAATTTTTGGAGATTTTTTGTTCTTTTATCTGCATTGTATTTCCGAAGGGACAGGGCTATAATCAGGACAATGAAATAATACCTGAAAAAGGGGAAAAGGGAGGGGTTATCATGAAACTGGTAACATTTAATATCCGCTGTGATTTTGGGCAGGACGGGGAGAACAATTTTGAATACCGCAAGGATTTGATTTTAAAGAAAATCGCGCAGGAGAAACCTGATATGATCTGCTTTCAGGAAGTGCTGCCGCATATCGCAAAATGGCTGAAAGAAAACCTGACAGAGTATTATGTAATCGGCTGCGGACGCAGCCCGGAGCTGAGAGACGAGCAGGTCAGCATCGCATACCGCAAGGATCGCTTAAACCTGATGGAGATGCAGTCTTACTGGCTGTCTGAGACGCCTTATGTGCCTGCATCCCGCTACGCAGAGCAGAGCATTTGCCCGAGAATCTGCAACGAAGCGCTGTTTGAGGATCTGGAAACCGGCAAGGTATTCCGTATTGTAAACACCCATCTGGACCATATCGGCGCACAGGCGAGAATCCTGGGGCTTCGTCAGATTCTGGAAAAATTAAAAACCGAGCAGCTTTATCCCGATGCACCTACGATGATCACCGGTGATTTCAATGCAGAGCCGCAGGACCCGGAATTCGAAATTTTAAAAAGAGTATCCGGAATACACCAATGTAACCGAGCATATCGGCATCACCTATCACGGCTTCACGGAAGAAGATCATCCCTGCAGCATTGATTTTCTGCTGGTGAAGGGCGACATCAAGACCGGCGAGCCTGTGAAGTGGACAGACAAAGAGGGCAACGTATGGCTGTCCGATCATTATCCGGTTTGTGTGGAAGTGGAGTAAAGATGTTGTTGGGGTCAAAAAGTATTTTGACCCCTTTGATACCGGATTGCTCCGTGCGTAGCACTTGACATAAACTCGTTATGCGCAAAAAGCGTGCGTAGAAATAGAAATGAGAGGAAAAGATAAAAGGATTTTGCAGAGCCGGGCGCAGTAAAATTTGATAGAAATGCAAAATAATCGGAGGCATTATTATGGCAGAAAAAATCGTCGGACTGATATCGTGTCTTTTATGCGCGGTTCCGTTTTTGATTATCGGGATCTTTGAAAAAAACAGCAAAGAGCCCATCACTTTCTGGAGCGGAGATAAAACGTTAAAATCGAAGGTAAAAAGATGTCACGGCTTACAATCTGGAAATGGGGATGCTGTATCAAAAGTGCGCGTTCGCATTTATGCTTTCCGGAATCTGCTGCCTGATTTCGTTAGGCTTTGGGATTGTGATGCTTGTTTTGGACTGCACGGCAGGGGTTTATCTGATGTATCGAAGCTATAAAAGAATTCTGGAACGGAATTCGTAATTGACAGCGCCTGCAGGAAAGCGATGGCTCAAATACATGACCGCCAATACGTTGCATACCTGCGCAATGAGGGGCGAAATGTCAGATCCTAAAACCGTCCGATCCGGTGAAAATCAGACGAAAATAGAGAGCGCCCGCTTACGCTGTGTTTTTCACAGAATAAGCGGGCGTTTTTGAAATGTCGCTGTCGCAGCGTAAAGCAGCGTTTTAAAAGCTGTTTTCCAAAGAACCTCAATCCCTGTAAAGAACCGGGCTGACGCAGAGCAGTCCTTCGATTGCAGGAAGCGCGTCGATTTCTTTCAGCTGCCCGGCAGCAGAGCTGGCATCCGCAGTATTGCTGCAGGATGTCGAAGCTGCGGCAGCGTTGACGCAGGAATCCGAGGCAGCTTCATACAGCAGCGGAATGATCGGATCGGTTCCGGAGAGCTGGTTGAGGGAAACGCGTACCGGTTTGTCGAGCGAAACGCTCGTTGTGAATGTTTTGTCTTTTCCTTTTAAAACGACCTGAGCTGTTTTTTGGAACAGCAAATCCGGGCTTATGAGCATCTGTAAACGTCAGGAGCAGTTCGTTTGTTTCCGGGAGAACCTCCGTCAGCAGCAGAGCGCCTTTGGAAACCCAGGTGCGGTGCGTGTGAATGGCGGTATCGAGCTCGGAAGCGATGTTGCCGCCGCTTTTGCCTTCGATGTAGGTTGCATAGCAGCCTGCCAGCTTCGCACGGTTGTGTAAGTCCATGCCGCTGGTCGCGGTAATTTGATAGCCTGAAAAAATCAGGGACATCCAGAGATTCGTGCCGCGTTCATTTACTTCGTGGAGCGGTTCCGGATTGTTGAAAATCTCGATAAAGTCAACCTTTGAGTAGTCCGAGATGGTCATTTCAAAGCGGCAGCCGCGAGCAAAAGGATCGCCATAGGAAAACGGATGCGCGATGCCGACGAGCGCGCGCCTTTTTCGCGGGCAGCTTCGAACAACAGCTCGGGACGGTGCTGGTCGATCGAGTTCCAGGGAACATATTTTGCGAGGTTTAAGCAGAGGATATGCCCGAAATAAGTCGTATATTCCATGCCGCGGATCAGGCTGATCGGATAATGCTTTTCTTCCAGCAGCTGTTCGATCTTTTTCTGACCGGAGGTGGTGTTGTGGTCGGTGATGGCGAACGCATCGACATGGTCGGCTGCCAGATATTCCGTCAGCTCCTGACAGGTTAAGCTGCCGTCGGATTCGACCGTGTGGTTGTGCAGCTCAAGGCGTTTGAAGCGGGTGGATGCAGTGACGGTATTACCAGCAGAAGAACTGCCAGTGGTGCTCGAATCGCCAGCCGTGGCAGCAGAGCCAGCGCCGGAGACGCCCGAACTGCCAGCCATGGCAACAGCGGAGGCAGGAACACTCTCAGCTTCGCACGAGTTGTCAGCGCTCCCGGCATCATTCGAAGCCCCCGTATTTCCCGCTGCAGTCTTTACCGTATCCATTAGATTAAAGTTCGGTGCGATTACACCCTGTCCGACCGGATGTCCGGAAACGGTCAGCGTGTACTGCGTGTTGTCCAGCAGCACGTTGAAAACAAGGACGGTCACTTTTAAAACGCCGGAAAAGGTGTCCTGTGCCAGACAGCCGTCGCTTGTGAATTCTTTTGTGTATAACATGTGGCGGTCCGTCAGCTGGCGGTGGATGCAGCCGATGAAATTGTCGTTTAATTCCGCCATTGTGTGAATTTCTGTTTTCATTTCGTGCAGAATGGTCTGCCTGAACTCCTCGACGGGATAGGTTGGGGCGTCATATTTTGCAGTGCAGAGCGTCTGAAGTCTGTCAATGAGCTCAGGCGTAACGTCGCTTTCACTGTAGAGCCGCTTGTCAAAGCTAAAATGAATGTCCAGCTCGTCATAGACCTGATCGAGACTGATGGTGTAGGTGATCTGTCCTACAAAGCCTGCGTCCAGCATGCCGCCGACGCGGTAAATTTGTTGATAATTCTGATCGGTTGTCATACGTTCCTCTCCAAAATGTATAGTTGCAGTCAGACGCTTCCAAGACAGATGCGGAAGCGTATCAGCTCGGCGCTTAGCGCAGCGGAATCACCATGTTCCAGGTTCTGGAGAACTGGTAGGGCGCAGGACCTTCCCCGGTTGCCAGAAACAGATGCGTGGGATGGTTATTTTCATCAAGCAAAAAGTAAGGGCGTTCGCAGTTTGCCTGATCGGTCTGCCTGCCATCGGACCAGATAACGTGGCGGGAGTAAACGACAGGATTTTCGGCGAATTCCCAGTGAATGCAGTCGGCGCTTTCAGCGTACAGGCCTGCACCCCAGATGCCGCTGATGCCGGGACCTCCGTTTTTGAAGTCGTCTTTGATCAGCAGGCGGAATTTTCCGTCCTCGTACCACAGGTACGGATCTTCCAGATGGATGTTCGGGTCCTCGAAATTAAAAATCGGGTCGTCCAAAATCCGTTCAAACGGACCATCCGGGCGGGGCGCTTTTGCGACACCGATTTTTAACGGACCGTCTGCGAAGGAACGCGATTTGTAGAGCATGTAGGTCGTTCCGTCGGGCTGGATTGCGACTGCCGGATTGGTCGTCGCCGTGCAATCCCAGTGGGAGCAGTCTCTGGGAGAAATCAGCGGCTCATCGCACCGCGTCCATGGACCAAAAACAGACGGTGCGGTTGCAAGACCGATCCGTTTGCGGTTCCAGACCTCGGTAAAACGCGAGCTGTCCACCTCGTCACCGGGACCGGGAATCGGACCGCCGAAGGTCGTTCCCATATAATAAAGGTAGTAGGTATGGTTCCATTTGCGGATGTACGGATTGTGCACGTTCATGCCGTCAAAAAAAGTGCGTCCCCGGCGTCCGAGCACGACCTCCTGAAAGGTATAGGGACCTTCCGGATTTTTGCTGGAAGCCCGGACGATTTCGCAGTTAAACAGCCAGTTTGCACCAAAGCCGAGATCTTTCGGCCAACGGGACGCAAACATGTGATAGGCTCCGTCTTCCCCCTGTACGACGGAGCCGCACCAGATCCAGTAGTCCGGGTCGGAATAACCGCCGCCGACCGGAGCCGGCAAAAGCGCGTTCTGATAAGGATTCTGTACCATATTCTTTTTTTATAAAACCTCCCTGTAAATGCTTCGATAGCCCATTTCAATACAATGGAACTCTGATCTCTTTTTCCTTAGCGTATAGAGAATTTTTGGAAAAGTCAAGGGATTGTCTGCCCTGAGATGCTTTTTGATTTTCCCGGTGCTTTATGGTATGCTGAAAAAAGAATGAAAAATAGAGATGGAGGGGACTATGAAGGGAAAAAATGGGACGTCTATGTTTACGGCGATGTAAATATAGACCTTGTTGTTCCGGGCGTTTCCAGTCTGCCAAAGCCCGGGCAGGAGGATGAAGTGCCGGTTATGGATACCTATGTAGGCGGCGGCGCGGCGCTGTTTGCGCTTGGCATTGGAAAGCTCGGTCTGCATCCGGTATTTCAGGGAGAGGTCGGGGACGATTGCTACGGGGAGTTGATCCGCAAAGAATTTGCCGCAAAAATATCGACGACAGTCTGCTTGGGACGAGCAGGACGGAAAAAACCGGTATTTCGATCAGTTTTACCAATGAAAAGGATCGGTCGTTTTTGACGTATCGCGGCACGAACGCGGGAATTTCCATCGACAAGGTGGATATCGAGGGCGTGAAAAACGCTTCGCATATTCATATGACAGGCTATGAGGGAAGCAAAAACCACGCGGCGTATCTTTCTTTGTTAAAACGCGTCAAAGCAGAGACAGAAGCGACTGTCTCGTTCGATCTGGGCTGGGATTCAACCGGGGAATGGAATCCTCAGATCAAGGAGCTGTTTCCGTATATCGACGTGCTGTTCATGAACGAGACGGAAGCGATTCACTATGGCAGGACGAAGACCGCACAGGAAGCGGCACGGGAGTTTGCGAAGGATTGTGACAGGGTGGTCATCAAGCTTGGCAGCAGCGGTTCTCTTGCAATCGAAAACGGAAAAGAGGTCTTTCTCCCGGCGTACCGGGTAAAGGCTGTGGATACGACTGGCGCAGGGGATTCGTTTAATGCGGGCTTCGTATACGGATTTCTGACCGGAAAAGGTCTGGAAGAATGTCTGGCCTGCGGCAATGCCTGCGGCGCGTTAAACGTGACAGCGTACGGCGGCAACACCGGATTTCCGGACAAAGAGGGACTGAAGGAATTTATGGGAAAAAAAAAGAAAGGAGAGGAAACAAAATGAAAATCGCAGTCATCGGGGGGAGCAGGCGTCAGAACCGTCATTTTTATCAACGGCCTGCTGGCAAGATACAAGGCACTTCATATTGACGAGGTAGCGCTCTATGACATCAATCAGGAGAAACAGCAGATCATCACAAAGCTGTGCCGCCATGTGGTAAACAGAAATCACAAGGATCTGATTGTAACGGAATCTGCGGATGTGCGTAAGGTATTGCAGGACGCGGATTATGTGGTAACAACGCTGCGCGTCGGCGGCGACCATTCCCGTGTTATGGATGAAACAATCGCATTAAACGCAGGCGTAATCGGACAGGAAACGACCGGTGTCGGTGGATTTTCGATGGCAGTGCGCACGATTCCGATTTTGCTGGAGTACTGCAGGCTGATTAATGAAATTGCACCGAACGCATGGATTTTCAATTTCACGAACCCGTCCGGTCTGGTGACACAGGCACTTAAGAGCGCAGGCTATGAAAAGGTGATCGGCATCTGCGATGCGCCAAGCAGCACGAAGTTCCGTATGGCAGCAAAGCTCGGCGTGGATGAAAAAAGACCTGTATGTGGAATTCTTCGGATTAAATCATCTTTCCTGGATTCGCAGCGTGAAGATCAAGGACGAGGAGATTCTGCCCAGGCTCCTTGCGGACGACGCATTTTTAAAGAGCATTCAGGAATTTTCCATGTTCGATCCCGATTTGTTGCGGATGATCGGATTTTTGCCGAACGAATATCTCTACTACTATTATCATCGGGAAAAAGCGCTCGCCAATATCTTAAAATCCGGCGCGACCAGAGGTCAGACGATCGAGCAGGTCAACAAGCAGATGATGGAAGAGTTAAAGGCGATGGATATGGACGCCGATCCCGAAGGCGCACTGCAGATTTTCCTGTACTATATGCAGGTTCGTGAGAATTCCTACATGAGTATCGAATCCGGTCTTGCAAAGCGCCCGCTTCTGGAAAAAGGGCAGCTGGAAGTGCCTGATGGCATGGGATATGCAGGCGTTATGCTTGACTGCATCGAGGGGCTGCAGAGCAAGGACGGACGCGATCTGGTGCTTTCCGTAGAAAATCAGGGAAGCATCCCCGGTCTTGAGGATCGTGATGTGGTGGAAATTACCTGTCATGTGGATGAAACCGGGATTCATCCGGTGAGGGTGGAGGAAGTTCCGGAGCATTGCTATCTGCTGATGCGTCTGATTAAGATGTACGAAAAGGAAACCGTAGAGGCGGTACAGGAACAGTCCGAGGAAAAAGCGGTCCAGGCGCTGATGCTGCATCCGCTGATCAATTCCTACTCTCTTGCAAAAGAACTTGTCGCAGCTTACAGCCAGGCATACGGCGGACTGTTCCATAAGGCATAAGGATGCACGAAAAGAGAACAAGGAGGAAGATACAACACAGGACATGCCCGCTCGAGGAGTGCAGGAGCGAAAGCTCCTGCCGCCTTTTTTTACAAAAAATTGACATGATTCTTAAAATATTGATATTGACGGAAAACGTTTTCTGATCTATGATAGGGATGTATTTAGAAAACGTTTTCCAACAGAGAGGAGGAGAAAGCTTGGCATCCATAAAAGATGTGGCGAGACAGGCAGGCGTGGCGATCTCCACGGTGTCGAAGGTGTTAAACGGCTATGAAGGCGTCAGTGAAAGCACGAAAGACAAGGTAAATGCGGCGATCGAAGCGTTGAACTATACGCCCAATGCGGTTGCAGCAGCACTTTCCTCCAAACAGTTTGGGCGGGTTGCCCTGTTGTTAAAGCTGGAGGAAACAGTTGGCTGCGTGGATGAGATCAACCTGCAGTATCTTTCCGGCGCGATCCACCGGGCAAAGGAATTAAAGCTTGATGTGGTAACGCTGTTTTTTTTTCCATGGTAGCGGATATGGGACTGGATGAGCTGACCAGCTATTTAAAAGCTCAGAGCGTCGAAGGAATTATCGCATATGGGATGAATGAGGAAGATGAATTTCTAAGAGAGCTGATTGCGTCTGGTGCGTTTAAAATCGTGCTGGTTGACGCACCCTATCATGACAGGAATACGTCTTCGGTCTGGATTGACCAGAAAAATGCCCAGTACGAAATTGCAAAAAAGACGATCCTCGGCAATGAAAGCTGTACAAAGGTCCTTTATATCGCAGGGGGATAAAAAGTCCTTTGTAACCGGAGAACGGATTGCAGGGATGAAGAAGCTGGCAGAGGAGCTTGCGCTGGAATTGACCATCGAATACGGAGATTTCAGTGAGAAAAAAGCGAGGGAGCTGACCTTCTCTTATGCAGACAGAATGGATGTGTTTGTTTGTGCATCGGATCTGATGGCCATCGGCGCGATGCGGGCATTGATGGAGCTGGATGTGTTCCATCCGGTTTGCGGCTTTGACGGAATCCCGCTCATGAGCTATGCGGGCAAGCAGATGAATACGGTGCGTCAGGATTTTTATGGCGTGTCGGCTGCTGCGGTGGAAGAGGTTGACCGCCTGCTGCATCTGGAAGAGGGAAGAAACGTAGTGCTAGGATATGAACTGGTGCGGATGCGCTACCAGGACATTGTAGAGTAAACAATAGAATGCACGCTCTGTGAGCATTCTATTGTCATGAATCAAAAAGTTGCCGCCAGGCGGCAGAAACGGAGGAAAGAATGAGACAGGAAGAAACGATCCGGAGAGAAATTCTGGAACAGAGAATTGACAGGGAGCTGGAAGCTCTGTCTGAGAAGCTCTTCGGCAAAAAGCTGGAGGATGCAAGCGATGAGCAGGTTTATGTTGCACTGCTGTATCTGGTAAAAGGGACTGGAAGAGGCAACCGTACCCAACGACGGTGACAAGAAAATCTACTATATTTCTGCCGAGTTCCTGATCGGTAAGCTTTTGTCAAACAATCTGATCAATTTGGGAATCTATGAAAAAGTAGAAAGTGTATTAAAGAGCAAGGGGCAAGGAGCTGTCCAGAATCGAAGAGATTGAGCCGGAACCGTCTCTTGGTAACGGCGGTCTGGGACGTCTGGCTGCCTGCTTTATGGATTCCATTGCAACCCTGGGTCTTCCCGGCGAAGGCATCGGCTTAAACTATCACTTCGGTCTGTTTAAGCAGGTATTTAAGGATCGCCTTCAGACCACAGAAAAGAACGACTGGATCGAGAAGGATTCCTGGCTGAATAAAACCGATGTTTCCTTTGATGTCTTTTTCGGTGACAGAAAGGTAACCTCCCGTCTGTATGATATTGACGTAGTCGGCTACAACAATGGTGTCAATAAGCTGCGCCTGTTCGACATCGAGAGCGTAGATGAAAGCATCGTAAAAGAAGGTATCACATTTGATAAGGAAGCCATCGAAAAGAACCTGACCCTGTTCTTGTATCCCGATGATTCCGATGAGGCAGGTAATCTGCTGCGTATTTATCAGCAGTATTTCATGGTCAGCAACGCTGCACAGCTGATCCTGATGGAGATGAAGGAAAAGCAGTACGATCTGAGAAAGATGTACGATTATGCAGTCATCCAGATCAACGATACCCATCCGTCCATGATTATTCCGGAGCTGATCCGTATCCTGGTAAACGATAAAGCGTTTACAATGGACGAGGCAATCGAGGTTGTCAGCAAGACCTGCGCATACACCAACCACACCATCCTGGCAGAGGCTCTGGAAAAATGGCCGCTGTCCTATCTGGAAAAGGTGGTTCCTCAGCTCGTTCCGATCATCAAGGAGCTGTCCGCCCGTGTTGCTGCAAAATACAGCGATCCGAAGGTGCAGATCATCGACGATCAGAACCGCGTGCACATGGCTCACATGGATATCCACTACGGCTTCTCCGTAAACGGCGTTGCTGCGATCCACACCGAGATCTTAAAGGATACCGAGCTGCATGCATTTTATGAGATTTATCCTGAAAAGTTCAATAATAAGACAAACGGCATTACCTTCCGCAGATGGCTGCTTTCCTGCAACCGTGAGCTGGCTGCCCTGATTACCGAAAAGATCGGAACCGGCTATCAGAAGGATGCGATGGAGCTGGAAAAGCTGCTTGCATTTAAGGATGACGAGGAATTCTTAAACGATCTGGTAAAGATCAAAAGAGAGAAGAAAGAAGCACTTGTTGCTCATATCAAAGAGCACGAAGGCGAGGAATTAAATCCCGACTCCATTTTCGATATTCAGATCAAACGTCTGCATGAGTACAAGAGACAGCAGATGAACGCACTGTATATCATCCACAAATATCTGGAGATCAAAGGCGGTAAAAAGCCTGCCCGTCCGCTGACCTTTATTTTCGGCGCGAAGGCAGCTCCGGCTTATGTCATTGCACGGGATATCATCCATCTGCTCTTAGTCCTGCAGCAGATCATCAATAACGATCCGGATGTAAAGGACTACATGAAGGTTGTTATGGTAGAAAACTATAACGTAAGCTATGCAGAGAAGCTGATCCCTGCCTGCGATATTTCCGAGCAGATCTCCCTGGCATCCAAGGAGGCATCCGGTACCGGCAACATGAAGTTGATGTTAAACGGTGCTGTAACACTGGGCACAACTGACGGTGCAAACGTTGAAATCCACGACCTTGTTGGTGATGACAACATCTATATCTTCGGCGAAAACAGCGAGCAGGTTATCGATCACTATGCAAAGGCAGACTACGTGTCCAGAAGCTTCTATGAGAAGAGCCCTGTGATCAAAGCAGCAGTGGACTTCATCGTAAGCGATCAGGCGCTGGCAGTTGGTCATAAGGAGAATCTGGAGCGCCTCTACAACGAGCTGTTGAATAAGGACTGGTTCATGACCCTGCTGGATCTGGAAGACTATATTGCAACCAAAGACCGTATGTTTGCAGACTACGAGGATCAGGAAAAGTGGAAACGTATGATGGTGGTAAATATCGCCAAAGCCGGATTCTTCTCTTCCGATCGTACTATCGCAGAATACAACCGCGATATTTGGAAATTAAAATAAGGATACCCGGGGAAAAAGGTCTAAGCACCCAGGAGCCTGCTCCTGGGTGGGGGAAAGACCTCTTGACCTGTCAGACATGAGAAATCGGAGATTTCAAATGATGAAAAGGGCGAAAAGTCAGAAGAACGACTGTGCTTGCACGGGGGTTCTGATCTTTCGCCCTGCATGGCGTGACAAAACATATCGTTCAAAGGATGAGAGGAAAAAAGAATGAGAAGAAGCGGTGTTTTATTACCGGTTACCAGCCTGCCATCCCGATTCGGCATCGGAACCTTTTCCAAAGAAGCCTATGCTTTTGTGGATTTTCTGAAGGAAGCGGGACAGAAGCTGTGGCAGATCCTGCCCTTGGGACCCACTGGATATGGGGATTCCCCCTATCAGGCATTTTCTACCTTTGCGGGCAATCCCTACCTGATCGATCTTGAAGAGCTGATCGAAAATGGATGGCTGACAGAAGAGGAATGTGAGAATACAGACTGGGGCGGCAGCAAGTCCTATGTGGATTATGAAAAAATGTATCAGGGACGTTTTCCCCTGCTGCGCAAGGCATACCACAACAGCCATATCGCAGAGAATGCTGAATTTATTGCATTCTGTGAGGAAAAATGACTGGTGGCTTTCTGATTATGCGTTGTTTATGGCGATCAAGGACAGTCAGGGCGGCGCAAGCTTCCTGGAATGGGACGCACCTTTAAAGCTGCGGGAGCCTGAAGCAATCAGACGCTGCAGACATGAGTTGTCCGATGAAATCTGCTTCTGGCAGTTTTTACAGTATTTATTTGCAAAACAGTGGCAGGCACTCAAGGCCTATGCCAATGGAAAAGGGATCTCTATTATCGGAGATATCCCGATTTACGTTGCACTTGACAGTGCAGATACCTGGTCTCATCCGGAGCTGTTCCAGCTTTCTGAGGGCTGTGTGCCCAAGGCAGTTGCAGGGGTTCCGCCGGATGCCTTTTCTGCCACCGGCCAGCTGTGGGGCAATCCTCTTTATGACTGGGAATATCACAAAAAAGACCGGCTATGACTGGTGGATTTTAAGAATCGGTTACAGCTATCGCCTCTACGATATCGTCCGCGTAGATCATTTCCGTGGCTTTGAGGCATATTTCTCGATTCCCTACGGAGACGAAACTGCAGTCAATGGTCACTGGGAAAAGGGACCTGACTTCGAGCTGTTTGCAGCGATGAAGATGAAGCTGGGCAAAAAAGAGATGATCGCAGAGGATCTGGGTGTGATTACACCTCCTGTCCGCAAAATGATCAAAAAATGCGGATATCCGGGTATGAAGGTATTGCAGTTCGCATTTGACAGCTACGACAGCGAATACCTGCCGCACAATTATGATAAGAACTGTATTGTTTACACCGGAACCCATGACAATCAGACAACCCGCGGCTGGTACGAAGAAAACAACCGCAAGGTGCAGAAATACATTCGTGAGTACCTGCGGGTAAAAAGCGGTAAAGATGTGGTGGAAGCGATGATCGCAACAGCGATGTCCTCAACCGCAGGAACCGCAGTGATCCCGATGCAGGATTGGCTCGGACTCGGACGAGAAGCCCGCATGAACTTCCCGTCCACCCTTGGAGACAACTGGAAATGGCGCCTGACGGACGGACAGCTGACGGATGCACTGGCAGCACATATGAAGGACGTGACAGAGACCTATTGCAGGTGATTTGCCCTGATGAACAAGAAATCCCGGAGAGCTGCAGCTCTCCGGGATTTCGTTTGTGTTGACCGTGAACACTTATATCCTTTGCCTGATCCTATAATAGTATGGAGACGATCTTATTTCAAGATCAAATTCGAATTATGATACGCCGGATCCTTCGTCACATCCTGGTCGAACCAGTCCGGCGGTGTGAATGCGTTTGCTTCCTCGATGGATGGAAATTCTACTTCTGCGATGATAAGCGGCGCCAGAGACTTCTCAAAAACATCCAGCTCGATGGTATAAGGATCCCAGGGGATTAGATATCGTTTTTGGAAATACAGATGCCGTCGGCTTTCGGAAGCAGATGCTCATAGGAGGACTGATTGAGCGGAAGATTATATTCTTCCCGCGCCATCAGCCCTTTTCCTTTGTAGGTCAGATAATATTCATCATCCTGTCTGCGGATGCGCAGGACGGGGTCGGTGTTTAAATAAGCCTGCTCGATGAGGTGGAACGGATAGCTGTCCAGATTTTCCGGCAGAGCTTTGACTGTGAATTTTCGTTCGATTTCCATAGGGGGCATAGCGGTACTCCTTTGTGTGTTTTAGATGCTCGATAGGTTTAGTATAGCACACATACGCAGGATTTGTGAATTTTGTTGTGGAAGCACCCTGAATTTTAACATTCTTTAGAAATTATTCATACTTTTTCCCTTTTATGGAACAGAGATTTCTGCTAAGATAGGAATGGTTCAAATGGCAGGCTGCTGCCAGACATCAGAAAATGAACTTAAGAAGAAAGGGGGACATACAGATGGCGAAAATTGGTGTGTTTTTTCGGCTGGTTATGAAGAAATAGAAGCGTTGACAGTGGTGGATCTCTGCAGACGGGCGGGCATCGAGGTGACAATGGTTTCCGTGGATGAGACGGCGGCGGTGACCGGTTCGCATCAGATTACCGTGCAGATGGATCAGCTGCTTTCTGAGACAGATTTTGATGCGTTCGATCTGCTGGTGCTTCCGGGGAATGCCTGGAACCCCTGCATCTGGAAGCCTGTGATGGATTAATGGAACAGCTGGATCGTTTTTACAGCGCTGGCAAATGGGTTGCAGCGATCTGCGCGGCCCCGCAGATTTTCGGACATCGCGGATATTTGAAGGGGAGAAAGGCGACGAGCTTCCCTTCCATGGAAAAAAGGAGCTGGACGGCGCCTTTGTGACGCACGGCGCAGCAGAGGTGGATGGCAATGTGATCACCGGACGCGGCATGGGCTGTGCGATCGATTTTGCACTGAAAATTATCGGCTGCCTGATTTCGGAAGAAGAGGCGGCAGCGCAGGCGGAGAGAATCGTATACGAAAGGTAGACAGAATTTACAGATGAATATTTTATTCTTTTTTGACACCAAAGAGCGAGGTCGCTTATGTGGAGGAAACTGACACACTGCGTCAGGCGCTTGAAAAGATGGAGCATCACGGTTATGCTGCAGTTCCGCTTTTATCTACGGAGGGCAAATATCTTGGCACGCTGACGGACGGGGATGTGCTCTGGGGATTAAAAAACTGAATTTTCCCAGCCTGTATCAGATGGAAGAGATTCCTGTCATGCAGGTGAACCGTTCCCGGGACAATAAGCCGGTTCATGTGGATGTGGATATGGAAGGACTGCTGGAAAAGGTCAGCGCTCAGAACTTCGTGCCGGTTATTGATGATGAAAAGGTCTTTATTGGGATCATTACGAGACGGGACGTGATTCATTATCTGGCGAAACAGTGCCGCAGTCGGGAAGAATCGGCGGTGTAAAAGAAAAAACAAAACATCGTGTCGCGGTAGAATGGAGCATTTATGGCACAGCGGTTTTACTGGAAGCAGTATGTGACGGATAAACAGGTTACTTTCTATATCGCCGATCTGATTTTGAAACCGGGAGAGCAGATCGAGGCGCACTGTCATGATTATTATGAATTTTTTGTCGTGTTGAAAGGCACGTTTCTGGAACGATGTAACGGACAGGAACTGGTGATGCAGCCGGGGATGGGACAGCTGCTCGGACCGGACGATGTGCATACCCTGTCAAATCCCTTTGGCGAGCAGAATCTTTTGTACAATATTGCGGTGCGAAAAGATCGTTATGAACAGCTGACGGCGCCGCTGTTTGGCAGCGGGAACGGGAGCAAAGATGCACCTGTTTTTGACCTGGATTCGGAAAGCCTGGAAGGATTCCGTGGGAAAATACGTCTGCTGCATCAACTCTGGGAGTCCTCAGGGGAAAAGGAATTTCTGCTCCAGAGCATTTGCTGTGATGTCCTGGTAAACATCTTATTAAAAGGCAGGGAAAACAGTGCGCCGGACTGGCTGTCTGAATTGTATGACAGAATGTAGGAGCCTGAAAATTTTACGCAGGGACTTACACGCATGTTGGAACTTGCGGGCAAAAGTCAGGCGTATCTGAATCGGATTTTTTATAAGTATTACGGGCAAACGCCGACGGCGTTTATCAATTCCTGCCGAATGACTGAGGCATGCCGCCTGCTCCGCAGCACTGAAGAAAAAATTCTGGATATCGCTTACAGCTGCGGGTATGAGAATCTGTCGTATTTCAACCGCCAGTTTCGGGCTCGTTACGGCCAGACGCCAAAAGAATACCGGAGTCAGAAGCGGTTCTTTGAATGACAGATGATATTTTGAAGTCTCTTTCCAGAAAACAGAATATTTTCACAGAAAAAAAATATATTAGGTCAATATAGTATCAGAAACGGGGAACAGGTGTTAGCGGTGTTTCCCGTTTCTTTTTATACTGAATACAGAAGCTGTGGAATGAGTTGATTTAAAATCAAAACAACTGTATTTATGGAAAAAGAAATGTGGAGGGACAAAAATGTATCATCCGAACAGAATTTTAGAGCGGGAACTGGAATTTACAAAAATCTATCGGGAAAATATCGGGCAGCCTAAAGCGGTGCGGGAGAGCCGCTGCATGGAAGCACAGATGTCGACGTACTTTGTGACGATTCAGCCGCAGGATCTGATTGCCGGAAGGATCAGCCGTCCGTATGTGGTGTTTGCACAGTGTATGGAGGGAGACGGCATCGACAAGACCGGTTATTGTATAGATGTGGTAAACTGCGAGAAGGAGCTGGAACGGATGAAGGCAGACGCTGCCTATTCCGGGAAGGACTGTATGCAGGCAGAAGAGATGATCCAATTCTGGAAAACAGAAAATACAAATACAAAAATCCGGCAGCAGTTCCCCAAAAGCTGGGCAGGTTCGATGGGCGGTGACGATTATGCGCATGATAATGCGGCAATTCATCCGCTTTACCGGCTGGCTGGCGTAAATCTTGATTTTAAAAAGCTGTTCCGGCTTGGCGTTTGCGGTCTGCGTGATGAAGCACTCAGACTGTCGAAGGAAACGCAGGAGCCGGAGAAAAGAATTTTTACGAGGGCGTAGCTTCTGTGCAGGAATCCCTTCGCCGGGTAATGGGGCAGTATATAACGGAGGCAAAGCGTTTGGCTGGACAGGAAAATGACAGGGTGCGACAACAGGAACTTTTGCAGATGGCAGAGTGTCTGGAACACATTCAGACTGCACCACCGGAGAGTATGCAGGAGGCAATTCAGCTGCAATGCCTCTATATGCTTGCGTCGCGTGCAGTAGAGATCGGAAGAATCGACGATTATCTGGGGGAATTTTACCGGAAAGATTTGAAGACCGGACGGATTACACACGATCAGGCAGTGCGTTTGCTGGATAATTTTTTCACAATCATCGAAACCCAGTGCGGACGGGATACGCGGGTGATTATCGGCGGCATGGGGCGCGAGCATGAAAAAGAGCGCGGACGAATTTGCCATGCTGGTGATGGATGTATTGGAAGTGCGCAGGGAACATTTTTATCCGCAGATCAGCCTGCGTTATTATAAAGAGATGAATCAGGATATTTATGACCGCGCGCTGCGGATTCTTGGCAGCGGCTCGACCTTTCCGATGCTGTATAACGATGATGTGAATGTGCCTGCAGTGATGCGGGCGATGGATGCCCAAAAAGGCAGCGGAGCAGTATTCGTTCTTTGGCTGCGGAGAATATATGCTGGCGGTACAGAGTATCGGAACGCCAAATACAGCCCCTGAATGTGGCAAAGGTTCTGGAGCTTGTACTGCATGATGGAATCAATCCGGCGACAGGAATTTTGTCAGGACCGCTGGCAGCTGGGCAGGAATGCAAAAAGCTTCAGGACATTATCTGTTATGAGGAGCTGGAAGAGTTGTTAAAAAAACTTATCTGACGTTTTTATCGAGATTGCAGGCGGTTTTGAAGAGCTGGTGTATGACGTGGATGGAAAAGAAGCAGAGTTTTTACAGTTCTCCTGTCTGCAGGACGACTGCATGACGCGTGGACGCGGTATGCTAAACGGCGGTTACAGGTATCTGGGCGGAACGGTGGAAACCTATGGAAATATCACGCTTTCAGACAGTATGGAAGCAATCCGAAAAGTTGTATTTGAGGAAAAGCGCTGCACATTACAGGAGCTTGTAGAGGCGCTCGACTGTGATTTTTCGGGAAAAGAGATGCTGCAGCAGGCGCTTCTTGACGCGCCGAAATTTGGAAACGATAAGGAAGAGGCGGATGAAATTGCGGTTCGGCTGCATGAGTTCATCTGTCAGACGATCCGCAGCCAGAAAAACCGGACACGGCTGGATTCTTTTCTGGCGGTGTTGATCAACAACAATATGAATGTGACGCTGGGGCAGTTTGTCGGCGCGACGCCGGACGGCAGAAATGCGCATAAGTTTTTGTCCAACGGCAACAGCCCTTACAACGGACAGGATAAAGAGGGGCTGACAGCGCTGATTCTGTCGTTGACTAAACTGGATAATTCGATTCATGCGGGCGGAAACCAGAACCTGAAATTCGCGCGCAGCATGTTTGAAGGTGATCTGACGCAGATTAAGAGCGTGCTTGGAACGTTCTTCGATCTTGGAGGGCAGCAGGTGAATTTGAGCGTTGTCTGCCAGAAAGATCTGGAGGATGCGCTGGTGCACCCGGAAAACCATGAAAATCTGGTGGTGCGGGTCGGCGGATTTACAGCGAGGTTTATCGATCTGGATAAAAAAACGCAGCAGGACGTCCTGACGAGGACGGCATACTGCTAAGAGAAAAAGCGAGTGGCATCGTTGCTGCTGTGCAGTGTCGAAAAACAAAAATATGTCCGGTATCGCTGCGCAGTGCTGTGATGCCGGAAAGGGAGGATATAGTTTGGAAGCGTTGCTTGTAGATATTCAGAGGGGAAGCTTGCATGACGGACCAGGTGTGCGGACGACATTCTTTTTAAGGGCTGCCCGCTGCGCTGTCGGTGGTGCCATAATCCGGAGAGTCAAAATCCCGTAAAGCAGCTGTCGTTTCATCGTGAGAAGTGCGTTGGATGCGGGCGCTGTGAAACGGCATGTCACAGTAATGTACATTGGTTGACGAAAACCGGGACAGAACAGTTTCGGCATCAGGTTTATTTTGAACATTGTCAGTTTTGCGGGAAGTGTTTGGAACAGTGTCCGACAAAGGCACTGAAAATTATCGGAACACCGTATACAGAAGAAGAGCTTTTGAAAATTGCACTGTTGGATCGGGCGTTTTATGAGCATTCCGGCGGCGGAATTACGTTGTCGGGCGGAGAAGTGCTGCAGCAGGCGGATTTTGCAGCCTCCTTTCTTTCGTTGTGCAGAGAGGAGGATCTGCATACCTGTGTGGAGACGAGCGGGTTTGGGACTACAGACGCGATGGAAAAGCTGCTGCAGGAAACCGATCTGCTATATTTTGACTGGAAAGTGAGCACTGAGGAGGACGCAAAAAAATGGATTGGCGGATCGCTTGTCCCGATTTTGAATAACCTTGCCCTGGCGGATAAAAAAGGGGTACGGACAGTTTTACGCTGCCCGATTATCCCTGGAGTCAACGATAATACAGCCCATTTACAGACAATCTGTGATCTGCTTGGGCGATACCCTTCGATAGAGCAGGCGCAGCTTTTGCCGTATCATCCGTTCGGTATTTCCAAAGGAGGAAATATCGGGCAGCTTCAGCAGGAATTTCCGGTTCCGGGGGAAGAAGAAAAGAAAAATTGGCTTTCCTGGTTTGAACAAAATGGAAAAGAAGAAGGAAAACGGGTGGTTTTGGAACACTAGAGACCGTGAGTGTGCAGAAGACAGTGTAAAATTCCTTGCCCACAGCCTGTGAGTTTGATATACTTAAATGCAATCAGATTGAAAAATGGCGAGTATGGCGTCGGCGCAGCAAACGGTTTTCATTTTCTAAAATGCGGCGGTTGACGACAGGAATCAGAGTGAGGAAAGAATGTCCAAAATAAAACAGAGCAATATCAGAAATTTTGTATCATCGCGCATATCGATCACGGTAAATCGACGCTGGCAGACCGAATTATCGAAAAGACCGGTCTTCTGACGAGCAGAGAAATGCAGGAGCAGGTGCTTGATAACATGGAGCTGGAGCGGGAGCGCGGCATTACGATCAAATCCCAGGCGGTGCGGACGATTTACCGTGCAGAGAATGGGGAAGAATATATTTTTAACCTGATCGACACTCCCGGACACGTGGACTTTAACTATGAGGTCAGCCGTGCACTGGCAGCGTGCGACGGCGCAGTTCTGGTCGTGGACGCAGCACAGGGCATCGAGGCGCAGACGCTGGCGAATGTGTATCTTGCGCTGGATCATGATCTGGAGGTATTTCCGGTCATCAACAAAATCGACCTGCCGAGCGCAGAGCCTGAGCGCGTAAAAGAAGAGATCGAGGATGTGATCGGTCTGGATGCGGAGGATGCACCCTTGATTTCCGCTAAAAACGGATTAAATATCGAACAGGTGCTGGAGCAGATTGTGAAAAAAATTCCCGCGCCGGGCGGCAGCTTAGAAAACCCGCTGCAGGCGTTGATTTTTGATTCCCTCTACGATCCCTACAAGGGCGTGATTGTCTTTTTCCGAATTATGGAAGGACAGTTAAAAAAAAGGTACCAAAGTCCGTATGATGGCAACAGGTGCAGAGTTTGATGTTGTGGAGGTCGGTTATTTTGGCGCAGGTCAGTTTATCCCCAGCGAGGACGGGCTGTCTGCAGGAATGGTTGGCTATCTGACGGCTTCGATCAAAAATGTCAAGGATACCCGCGTCGGCGATACGATTACAGATGCAGCCAATCCGTGTGCAAAACCGCTTCCCGGTTATAAAAAGGTCAATCCGATGGTTTACTGTGGATTGTATCCGGCAGACGGTGCGAAGTATCCGGATCTGCGGGATGCGCTGGAGAAGCTGCAGCTGAATGATGCCTCCCTTTTTTATGAACCGGAGACATCCATTGCCCTTGGTTTTGGATTCCGCTGCGGATTTCTGGGACTGCTGCATCTGGAAATCATTCAGGAACGTCTGGAAAGAGAGTACAACCTTGATCTGGTGACAACGGCGCCGGGCGTTGTGTACCGGGTGCATAAGACCAACGGGGAAGTGATCGAGCTGACCAATCCGTCCAATCTGCCCGACCCGTCGATGATCGAATATATGGAAGAGCCTGTGGTTTCGGCAGAGATCATGGTGACGACGGACTACATCGGTTCCATTATGGAGCTGTGCCAGGAGCGCCGAGGTCAGTATCTTGGCATGGAATATATGGAAGAAACCCGTGCATTGCTCAAATACGAGCTGCCGTTAAATGAAATCATTTACGACTTTTTCGATGCGTTAAAGTCCCGTTCCAAGGGTTATGCGTCGTTTGACTATGAGTTAAAGGGGTATGAGCAGTCAGAGCTTGTAAAATTGGATATTTTGATTAACCGGGAAGAAGTGGATGCACTTTCATTTATTGTACATAAGGACAGCGCATACGAGCGTGGTCGGAAAATGTGCGAAAAGTTAAAGGATGAAATCCCGCGCCATCTGTTCGAAATTCCGATTCAGGCGGCAGTCGGCGGCAAGATTATCGCCCGGGAAACCGTCAAGGCGATGCGCAAGGACGTGCTTGCCAAATGCTATGGCGGCGATATTTCCCGTAAGAAGAAGCTTCTGGAAAAGCAGAAGGAAGGAAAGAAGCGGATGCGTCAGGTTGGCAACGTGGAAATCCCGCAGAAGGCTTTCATGAGCGTCTTAAAGCTGGATGAGAACTGAGCCTATGACACCGAAAAAAGATCTGGAATTATATCTGCACATTCCGTTCTGCAGGCAAAAATGTCGCTACTGCGATTTTTTGTCGGCACCGCTGGCAGCAGATAGCTCTACAGCGGATGGTTACGTTCCGGAAGCATACGTCGATGCCCTCCTTTCACAGATCGTGCAGGAGAGTCAGTTTTATCAAGAGCGCAGAGTCACTACGATTTTCTGGGGCGGCGGTACGCCGTCCCTTTTGCGCGTCATGGATATGGAACGGCTGATGGACGCGATCCGGACGCATTTTTGCGTTGCGGACGATGCAGAAATTACGCTGGAAAGCAACCCGGGCACGCTGGATTTTGAAAAACTCGTCGGATATCGGCGTGCCGGAATCAACCGGCTGAGCATGGGGCTGCAGTCGGCGTGTGACAAAGAGCTTGCCATGCTTGGCAGAATTCACAATTTCGATACCTTTGTCCAAAACTATAAGCAGGCGCGGAGGGCTGGGTTTGAAAACATCAACGTCGATCTGATGTCTGCGCTGCCGGGGCAGACGGTGGAGAGCTGGGAGCAGACACTCATGAAAGCTGCAGAGTTTGCGCCGGAGCATCTGTCGGCCTACAGCCTGATCATCGAAGAAGGTACGCCGTTCTGGAACTGGTATGGTGAAGACGCAAACCAGACGCTGCGCCCGAAAGAAATGCTGCCGCTTCCGTCGGAAGAGGACGAACGCCGGATGTATGCCCGAACGCGGGAAATTCTGGAACAGTATGGCTACCATCGGTATGAAATTTCGAATTATGCGAAGGACGGGTATGCCTGCCGCCACAACATCGGCTACTGGAACCGGACGGATTATTTGGGGATCGGGCTTGGAGCGTCGTCTTTGATTGACCCGATGCGCTGGAAGATGACGTCTGATTTATCGGACTATCTGGAATGCGGCAAAAATCAGGGAGATTTTGCAAACCTTCGGGAAGAGGTGCAGACGCTTCGTGTGTCGGAACGAATGGAAGAGTTTATGTTTCTGGGGCTGCGCCTGACAAAAGGCATTGAACTGCAAGCATTTGAACACCAGTTTGGAAAAAGCTTCTGGGACGTTTATCAGGACGCAGCGGATAAGCTGTTTTCCGAACAGTTACTTTGTCTGGATGAATCGAAAAAAAATCTGCGCCTGACGGATTATGGCGTGGACGTCAGCAACTATGCGCTGGCAGAGTTTTTGCTGGATTATTAAATCGGGAGAATCGCATGCAGTATGAATTTGCCCCGCTGGAGGGGATTACAGGATATATTTACCGGAACGCGCATCATGCGTGCTTTCCGTCGATGGATCGCTATTACACACCGTTCATCACGCCGAAAAAAGGGAAAAGCTTCACGACGCGGGAGTGGAACGACATTGCAGCAGAGCACAATCAGAACATCGCGGTTGTTCCGCAGATCCTGACGAATCAGGCGGAAGGCTTTTGCAAGGTTGCCGGGATGCTCAAAGAACAGGGCTACGAAGAAGTGAACTTAAATCTTGGCTGTCCGTCTGCCACCGTGACGGCGAAGAAAAAAAAGGCGCCGGATTTTTGGCTGATCCAGACGCACTGGATGCGTTTCTGGAGGAAATTTTTGCACACAGCCCGCTAAAAATCTCGATCAAAACGAGAATTGGCGTGGAAAACCCGGATGAATTTGAGCGTCTGTTGGATATTTTTTCCCAGTATCCGATTCAGAAGCTGATCGTGCATCCCCGCGTGCTGAAAGAGTTTTATAAAGGAAACGTGCACCGGGAAGCCTATGTGCGGGCGAAAGAAAGGCTGAGCGCAGCTGCAGCAGATGAAGAAACTGTGGAACGGACCATTCCGGTCTGCTACAACGGCGATTTATTCAGCGTTTCCGATACAGAGAGATTTTTGGTGGAGTATCCGGATGCGGATGACCTGATGTTCGGCAGGGGAATGCTGATCGATCCGGCGCTGGTGATGCGGCTGCGCGCCAAAAGTGCTGATCCGGCGGGAAAAAACGCTGCAGAGAAACTGCGTCTGGAAAACAAAAGCACCGTCTGGGAGGACGCGGCGAAGCGAGTATCGGATATCCGAGATTTCTATGGGCGGCTGGCGGAGGATTACGCAGCGGTGCTGTCCGGGGAACGGGACGTATTATTTAAAATGAAGGAACTCTGGAGCTGGCAGGGGCAGTTGTTTGAAGGCTCCGAAAAATATCTCAAAAAAATCCGCAAGGCGCAGAAGCTGACAGAATACAAGTCCGCAGTGGCGGCGCTGTTTGCAGACTGTCCGATCAAAGACGCGTGAATACCGCGCGTTAAAAACGGTTGCGTCGATAGACAGCCGTTGCTGTGCGCCAAAATCGAGCACACCGCTCAAAAATAGGGACAGATGGAAAGGCACGGGACGAAAAGGGTTTTCATAAAATAAACTAAACTGCAGGAGGCCGGGGCGTTGGCAACGGCTGGGGGCTAGGAGTGAAAACCTTTCAGAAACCTCTGTCAAAGGAAGAGGAAAGCCTTTGCATACAGGCATTGCAGGCAGAAGATGCCGGAAGAAAAAGCGAGGCGAAACGGCTCCTGATTGAACGTAATTTAAGGCTGGTCGCGCACATTGCAAAAAAATACAGCAGCGAGGAAGAACTGGAAGACCTGATTTCAATCGGGACAATCGGGCTGATCAAGGCGGTGGAGACCTTTGACCCGCAGAAAAACAGCCGTCTGGCAGCCTACGCCGCCCGATGCATCGACAACGAGCTTCTGATGATGCTGCGCAGTAAAAAAAAGACGTCGCGGGAAGTATCGTTATATGAGCCGATCGGAACGGACCGGGAGGGCAACGAGATCAACCTCCTGGACGTGATGGAACAAAAACAGCCGGACATTGTGGAAGAGATGGAAAAACAGCGGCTGAACCAAAAGCTCTATGAGCTGATGGAAAGCGTGCTCAGCCTACGGGAAAAGGAGGTGCTGTATCTTCGGTACGGACTGCCCGGAGGAACGGAACTTACGCAGAAAGAGGTAGGAAAACGGCTGGGGATTTCCCGAAGCTATGTCAGCCGGATTGAAAAACGAGCGCTCTTGCGCTTACGGGATGCGGCGTGGGGATGAAAGGCTGATTTTTTGAAAAGCAGCAGTGCAAAAAGCAGTGAGTCTGAATGCACAAAAAACGGTTGACAGCATGCTGCGGCATGCGGTATGGTTAAAACAGTTATGATAGTTGGAGGGCAGAGGAAAAATCTGCCCTTTTTCTGGTTGGCTGAATTTCCCGGGACGGAAAGGGGAAAGATGTATTGTCAGATCAATGCAGGCGGACTTTATGGCCTGCAGAGCTATGTTGCGCAGGTGGAAGTCGATATTTCAAAAGGGCTGCCCTGTTTTGATATGGTAGGACTTTTAGACAGTGAAGTGCGGGAGGCGCGGGAACGTCTGCGCGTTTCCCTGCATCACATCAACGCAGCGCTTCCGGCGGAAAAAATTACGGTAAATTATTCTCCGGCAGGAATCGTGAAATCCGGGACGTCGTTCGATTTGCCGACCGCACTCGTCATCCTCGCAGCGCAAGGGGAAAGTGCCGCCGGAGCGGTTGAGGGAGCTCTGGGCGGTGGGCGAGGTCGGGCTGGATGCGCGAATTAAGCAGGTTCGGGGCGTACTGGCGATGCTGCATGCGGCAAATCAGAGCGCTTTTCGAAGCTATTTGATTCCGTTTGAAAATCTGGGAGAAGGGCTTGCGGTTGGAAAACTGCCGGTTATGGGCGTTTGCAGCCTGGAAGAAGCAATGGAGTATGTAAACGCGTCGGCGCAGGAACAGGAACGGATGCGGCGGGACGCGGAAGACAGATGGCAGAGTCAGGCAAAAGGCAGGATGGAAAAAGAAAAGGAAAAACGCCGGACTTTGCATTGCTGTGCGGAATGGAGGAAGCAAAGCGCGCTGCAATGATTGCAGCTGCCGGAGCCCATAATCTGCTTTTGGCAGGACCGCCCGGCACCGGAAAGACGATGCTTGCGAGATGTCTGCCGGGAATCCTGCCGCCCATGAGCGAGGAAGAAAAGCAGGAGGTGTCTGCAATCTACAGCGCGGCAGGGCAGCTGGAGGATGGAAGGCTGATTCAGGAGCGACCGTTTATCAGCCCGCATCATACGGCATCCGTTTATGCAATGACCGGAGGCGGCGCTGTTCCAAAACCGGGAATGGTGACGTTGGCGCACCGGGGCGTGTTGTTTTTGGATGAAATGACGGAATTTAAACGACAGACGCTGGACGTTCTGCGGCAGCCGATGGAAGAGGGAAAGATTTTTCTTGCCCGGAGCCGGGGAAACTTTGTGTATCCGGCGGATTTTATGCTGTTAGGGAGCGACGAATCCATGCCCCTGCGGATATTATCCGGACAGAAACCGCTGCAGATGTCAGGACTGGGAGGTGCACCGGTATTTGGCGAGACTTTCGGGACCGCTTCTCGACCGGATGGATTTATGCTGTCAGATCAAACAGACGCCGATTCGAAAGCTGTGGGAAAAAAGAGAAGCTTCCTATATAGATAGCGACAAAAACGGAAGCAAATGGATGCGGGAACAGGTGCTGGAGGCAAGAAAGCGGCAGCAGATGCGATGCCGTGGCGCAGCAATGCGGGAAAACGGTCGGTTGAGTCCGGGGAAATTTTAAAATACTGTCCGTTGGGACTTGAGGAACAGGAGTTTCTGGAACAGGCCAGCGAGCAGGCGGGGCTTTCCATGCGGGGATGCCACCGCGTTATCCGTGTGGCGCGGACGATTGCAGATCTGGAAGGAAAAAGACCGGATTGGTGTAGAGCATCTGGGACAGGCGCTCTTTTTCCGAAATCAAAATGTGCTGCGGGAGTGAAGCGCCGCGGGCAGAAGGGAGCATAGAATAGAAAAACAACAGAATTGTAAAAGTCAAATGGAGCAGGAGCGCACTCTGGCACTTGCCCTTTGCCGGGTGGAAGGGATCGGCGCTGTCAGCATTCGAAAGCTTCTGGAAAAGGCAGGAGACGTTTCCGAAATCCGAAAGCTGCCGGCGGAAAGTCTGCAGAAGCTGCTGGGGGAGAAAAAAGCGGCGTTTTTGAAAAACTGGGACGCGCCCGAAAATCTGGAACTGGCAAAGCGACAGGAGGAGCAGTGGAAGAAAAAAGGAATTTCCTTCGATTTTTTGTGGGAAGAAGCGTTTCCAAAACGGTTGAAGGAAATTTCCGATCCACCGTTGGTGCTGTATAGGATCGGGAAGCTGCCGGAGCCGGAAAAAAAGATGACAGCCATTGTCGGTGCGCGCGCCTGTTCCTCCTATGGAAAAGAAATGGCGGAATATTTCGCCAGGGGACTTGCGAAGGAGGGGATCGGAATTGTCAGCGGCATGGCACGCGGAGCAGATGGAATCGCGCAGCGGGCGGCGCTGTCAGCAGGCGGATATTCGGTTGCGGTGCTGGGCTGCGGTGTGGACATCTGCTACCCGGAGGAGAACAGGCCGCTGTATGAAAGGCTGTGGGAAAACGGATGTATCCTGTCGGAATATCCGCCGGGGACGCTGCCGCATTCGCGACTGTTTCCGCCGCGCAACCGGATCATCAGTGCACTTTCGGATCTCGTACTCGTTATCGAAGCGCGTGAAAAGAGCGGAACGCTGATCACCGTAGATATGGCGCTGGAGCAGGGAAAGGATGTGTTTGCTGTGCCGGGACGCATTACGGATACCTGTAGTCGAGGCTGCAACCGATTGATCGGAAATGGCGCAGGTATCGCGGTGAGTGTGGCACAGCTGCTGCAGGAACTGCAGGGCAGCGTACCGCACGCAGGTAGAGACGAAACGTTTTCCTTAGCCCAGGCAGAACGCCCGAACGCTGCCAAGGCTGCCGGTGTGATTGCCGACAAAATGCTGTGCCCTGTGACAGACGCTCTCAGCTCTACCGCCTCATCCTCCTGGCCGCCTCTACGCAAAACGATCTGGCAGGCGCTGGATACAATGCCGCAGAGCATGGACGAAATTGCGGATACCCTTGTGAGACAGAAGATATCCATAAATGTGCAGATGCTGATGCAGGAGCTTGTTTTTCTGGAGCTGGAGGGCGCTGCAGGAAGCGTAATGGGGCGATATTACAGGAAAACTTTTGCTTGCAATGACGGATGATATGGTGTATAGTGGTTCACGATCACTGCACAGGACCAAAAATGTGCGTAATAGCAGTAATGAAAATTGGGGATATCAAATATGGCAAAATATTTAGTGATCGTGGAGTCACCGGCCAAAGTCAAAACGATCAAAAAGTTCTTGGGGGCGAACTATGAGGTAGCAGCCAGTAACGGGCATGTGCGTGACTTTCCCAAGAGCCAGTTCGGCATTGATGTGGAGCATGATTACGAACCGAAGTATATCACGATCCGCGGCAAGGGTGACATCCTGGCGAACCTCCGCAAAGAGGTCAAAAAAGCAGAAAAAATCTATCTCGCAACCGACCCGGACCGGGAGGGAGAGGCGATTTCCTGGCATCTGATGGAAGCGCTCAAGCTCTCCGGTAAAAAGGTGTACCGTATTACCTTTAACGAGATCACGAAGACAGCAGTGAAGGAATCGTTAAAGCATGCGAGAGAAATCGATATGAATTTAGTGGATGCGCAGCAGGCGCGCAGGATGCTGGACCGTATGGTTGGCTATCGGATCTCCCCGCTTCTGTGGGCAAAGGTGAAGCGGGGACTTTCCGCCGGGCGTGTGCAGTCTGTTGCCCTGCGCATTATCTGTGATCGCGAAGAAGAGATCAATGCGTTTATTCCGGAGGAATACTGGACCCTTGATGCAGCATTCCAGATTCCAGGGGAAAGAAAACCCCTGATAGCCAAATATTACGGGGAGCAGGATACCAAGCGTATTCTAAAAACCGCAGCGGAAGTAGAAGCAGTCAAAAAGGATTGCGAAAAGGCAGAGTTTCAGGTGAGCGACGTCAAAAGGGCGAGCGCATTAAGAAGGCTCCCCTTCCCTTACCACCTCTACCCTGCAGCAGGAAGCCAGTAAGGTGCTGAATTTTTCCACACAGAAAACCATGCGGCTGGCGCAGCAGCTGTACGAAGGGGTAGATATCAAGGGAAATGGTACAGTCGGTATCATCACCTACCTAAGAACCGATTCCACGCGTGTTTCCGAAGAGGCGGAAAACATGGCGCGCAGCTATATTACTGAGAAATACGGCGAACAGTATGCCGGAGAAGGCACCGTGAAAAAGGGCGGACAGAAAATTCAGGATGCCCACGAAGCAATCCGTCCGACGGATGTTGCACGGACCCCTTTGGAAATCAAAGAATCCTTAAGCAGGGATCAATTTCGTCTCTATCAGCTGATCTGGAAGCGCTTTATGGCAAGCCGCATGACGCCTGCCAAGTACGAGACAACCTCTGTGAAGATTGACGGCAACGGACATCGTTTTACGGTTGCGGCCAGCAAGGTGATCTTTGACGGTTTCATGAGTGTATACACGATGGACGACGAGGATAAGGCAGAAAACCGCACCCTCGCAAAAAAAGCATCGACAAGGATACGAAGCTGTCCTTAAAGGAATTTGACGGGGAGCAGCATTTTACCCAGCCTCCCGCACATTATACAGAAGCGTCCCTTGTCCGGACGCTGGAAGAACTGGGTATCGGTCGTCCCAGTACCTATGCACCGACGATCACTACAATCCTTGCACGTCATTATGTCATTAAAGAAAACAAGAACCTGTATGTGACGGAGCTGGGGGAGGTTGTCAATAAGATGATGAAGGAGGCGTTCCCGACAATTGTGGACGTCAACTTTACAGCGAATATGGAAGCACTTTTTGGACGGCGTTTCCGAAGGAACCGTAGACTGGAAGACAATTGTTTCCAATTTCTATCCCGATCTGGAGGAGGCTGTGCAGAACGCGGAGAAGGAACTGGAAGAGGTCAAGGTGGGAGACGAGGAATCAGATGAGGTTTGTGAGCTGTGCGGACGGCGCATGGTCATCAAATACGGACCTCACGGCAGATTCCTGGCCTGTCCGGGATTTCCGGAATGCCGCAATACCAAACCTTATTACGAAAAAATCGGCGTAGCATGCCCCAAGTGTGGCAAGGATATCGTGCTGAAAAAGACAAAGAAGGGCAGAAAATACTATGGCTGTATCGGCAACCCGGAGTGCGATTTCATGGTATGGCAGAGACCTTCCAATGAAAAGTGCCCGGTCTGTGGCTCCATTCTTCTGGAAAAGGGCAACAAACTCGTATGCTCGAAGGAGGGCTGCGGTTTTGTCAAAGAAAAGGAAAAAGAAGAAAACGGCCAGGGATAAATTTGTGGAGGAACAGAAAAGATGAGCGGGATTCAGCTGCTGGATAAGACAAGAAAGATCGGGAAGCTGCTGCATAACAGCCATTCCAGCAAAGTTGTTTTTAACGATATCTGCAAGGTGATGCAGGATGCGCTGCAGTCAAACGTGCTGGTGATCAGCCGAAAAGGAAAAGTACTGGGCATTTCCGGCAAGGACGGCGGTGCAATCCGGGAGCTTTCCGGCTGCAACGTCGGAAGCTTTCTTGATCCGCTGCTGAATGAGAGAATGCTTTCAATTTTGTCCACCAAAGAAAACGCAAGCCTTGCGACGCTGGGCTTTGATGGCGAAGAGGACGAGGAATTTTCCGCGATCGTGACACCGATCGAGATCGCAGGGGAACGCCTCGGCACGCTGTTTTTATACCGCAGGGGGCAAAGCTATACGATTGACGATATCATTCTGTGCGAATACGGCTCCACGGTGGTGGGGCTGGAAATGCTGCGGGCTGTGACCGAGGAGAGTGCGGAGGAAGACCGCAAAATCGCAGTGGTACACGCCGCACTCGGAACCTTATCCTATTCTGAACTGGAAGCGATCAGCCTGATCTTTCAGGAGCTGCATGGGACGGAAGGCATTCTGGTCGCAAGTAAAATCGCGGATCAGGCGGGCATTACCCGTTCCGTTATCGTCAACGCGCTGCGCAAATTTGAGAGCGCGGGAATCATCGAATCCCGTTCCTCCGGCATGAAAGGCACTTATATCAAGGTCTGCAACGAATTTGCCTATGGAGAAATCCGCAAAATGAAGGAAAAGAAGTAAATAATAGTCTTGCAAGTCATCAGCATTTATGATAAAATCCTAATGTTGTGACCATAAAACATGTGTCTGGTTCCGTCACCGGTGTCCTTTAACGCTTTGGATGGCTGGCGGGTGGAAATGGTGGATCCTGTGAATTGAGCTTTACAGGATGTTTCTAAAAAGGCACAGAGGAAAAAACCAATGGAGGTAAAAACAATGAGCGTTATTTCTATGAAACAGTTACTGGAAGCAGGTGTTCATTTCGGACATCAGACAAGAAGATGGAACCCTAAAATGGCTCCTTACATCTTCACAGAAAGAAATGGTATCTACATCATCGACCTGCAGAAATCTGTAGGCAAAGTGGACGAAGCTTACAAGGCAGTATTTGAGATCGCAGCACAGGGCGGAACCATTCTTTTCGTAGGAACCAAGAAGCAGGCTCAGGACGCTGTTAAGGCTGAAGCAGAGCGCTGCGGTATGTATTATGTAAATGAAAGATGGCTGGGTGGTATGCTTACCAACTTCAAGACCATCAGAAGCAGAATTGAAAGACTGAAACAGATCGAGACCATGGCCGAAGACGGAACATTTGATGTTCTTCCCAAGAAGGAAGTTATCCAGATTAAGAAAGAATGGGAAAAGCTGGAGAGAAACCTGGGCGGCATTAAGAATATGACCAGAATCCCTGATGCTATTTTTGTAGTAGATCCCAAGAAGGAAAGAATCTGTGTACAGGAAGCTCATATCCTGGGAATCACCCTGATTGGTATCGGTGATACCAACTGTGATCCTGAAGAACTGGATTTCATCATTCCTGGTAATGATGATGCTATCAGAGCAGTTAAATTAATCACATCCAAGATGGCAGACGCAGTTATCGAAGCAAATCAGGGCGAAGAAGTTTATACCGAAGAAGCAGTTGCACAGGGCGAAGCTTCCGATATCGAAGAAGTAGCTGCTGCAGAAGAGGCATAAATACTTTTTGACAATAGAACCCAATAAACTGATTTTATATGGAGGAAAGTAAAATGGCTGTTACAGCTGCAATGGTAAAAGAGTTAAGAGAAATGACCGGCGCTGGTATGATGGACTGCAAAAAGGCGCTGACCGCAACAGAAGGCGACATGGACGCTGCTGTTGAATTCCTGAGAAAGAACGGACAGGCAAAGGCTGAGAAGAAGGCTGGTCGTATCGCTGCAGAAGGTCTCTGCCGCGTTGCTGTAAAAGACGAAGGCACCGCTGCTGTCGTAGAAGTAAACTCTGAGACAGACTTCGTTGCAAAGAACGAGAAGTTCCAGAACTTCGTAGCTGCAGTTGCTGAGCAGGCAGTAAATTCTGACAATACAGAGCTGGAAGCATTCCTGGATGAAGCATGGCATGAAGAACCTTCCAAGACTGTAAAGGAAGTTCTGGTTGAGCAGATCGCAGTAATCGGTGAGAACTTAAAGATCAGAAGATTCCAGAAGGTTACCGCTCCCCTTGTTGTTTCCTATACACATGGCGGCGGACGTATCGGCGTTTTAGTAGAAGCTGACACTGATGTAAAGAACGATGCAGTAAAAGAAGCACTGACCAACGTAGCAATGCAGATCGCTGCACTGTCTCCGAAGTATGTTTCCACTGCTGACGTTTCTGAAGAGTATAAGGCTCATGAGAAAGAGATCCTGATGGCTCAGATCCAGAACGATCCTAAGATGGCTGGCAAGCCTGAAAAGGTAATCGAGGGCGCAGTAAACGGCCGTCTGAACAAAGAGCTGAAGGAAGTCTGCCTGTTAGAGCAGGTATACGTAAAAGCAGAGGACGGCAAACAGACCGTTGCTCAGTATCTGGCTCAGGTAGCAAAAGAGAACAATGCAAACCTGACTGTAAAGGGATTCGTTCGTTTCGAAACCGGCGAAGGTATCGAGAAGAAGGTGGAAGATTTCGCAGCAGAAGTTGCAGCTCAGCTTGGTTGATCACGGCGCATTCTGATAAGGCTTGCACCGCAAAGGAAAAACAATAGAATGCACACTCTGCGAGCATTCTATTGTCATGAATAGAGGACTGTCGCATTAGCAAATAGGTTTGCTGGGCGGCAGCCCTTTTTTTATCGTATAGGAAACTTCGTTTCCATACGATAATAAATGCGCTACGCGGATCGCACTGCAGCGGAATGGAAGAATGTCGCTTACGCGACCCGCCGCAGGCGGAGGAGCCGGGAGCAGAAAGTGCTTGGCATGATCGGGGTGGCAGCACATGAATGCGGACACATCAATTTCAGTAATTTTGAAAAGCGCAGGATTTATGCTTCCGGAATCCGGGAGGGAATCTTATATCCGGAACTGCCAGAGCCAAAAATGAAGAGGAAAAACAGGTACTTGGGGAATTGCAGGTATGTCTGGAGCAGAAAAAGGAGAAGGAATTGAGAGTGATCCGGGAAACGCTTTTGTATCTGCATAACATTCTGGAAGATATGTATATCGAAGCAAGGCAGTGTGCGGAATATGGCGGGATTGTACAAAAGCCATCCGGTTCCTTGGAAGATGGGACATGGAACAGGCAGAAAGCATCCGGCAGATGCAGGAATACGGGATGGACAGCCTTTCCATCATGAAAAATGTCCTCCTGCAGTATCTGAGGAGCAAAAAAGTAAATGACTGGGAGCGCGCAGGCGGAATTTATATGGAAATGCTGGAGCGGTGCAAGGAGACGCTGGATGAAGTGGTAATCCCGGCAGACGAAGATGTGCGCTTCCGGGCGGCAAACAGGCTGCTTCTGATTCTGTGGGAGTTTGTAAAGGAGGCTTTTGAACAGGAAGAGAGCGGAAAAGAAGATACAGAACAAATTCCCCCTGAATATGAAGGCGGCGATGGAGCTGGGAAATGGAAAGAGTCCGCAGCCACAGATACAAAGGAAGGGGAAGAAAAAAAGACGTGCGGCTGCCGTTCTGGGCGAGGAACAGCAGGAAAAGGCAGCCGCGGAGGATAGCGTAAAGGAGATTAGCGACGAAATCGGAAAAATTGTGACAAAAATGGAACAGGAAATGCTTGAGCGGGAACTAAAAGAGAACGCAGATAAGATGGATCTGGGAGAAATCCATAACGGGTATAGGCTGCGGATCATAAGACCAGAGCCAACATTGGAACAGATTGCACGATATGAAGTAATGAAAAAGAAGGTGGATGCAGCTGCAGAAAAAATGGTACGGTTGATTGCCCCGCATTTGGAGGAACAGGAAAGATTTCAGAAAGGGATGGTACAGGGGAAAAAAGTCTGTGGGAGCCAGATTTACCGCAGGGATGGCAGGATTTTTAGGAGCCGGAATATTCCGGGCAACCAGGACGCGGCGGTGGGGGTATTGATCGATGAGTCCGCATCCATGGATATCCATAACCGGATTGGCAGTGCGCGATATACCGCCTGTGTGATATACCGCTTTTTGCCAAAGGCTCGGGATTCCGTGCTGATTCTTGGTCATTCCACAGGAATTGGCGAAAAAAAGAGAGTGTTGAGCTGTATTCCTATGCAGAATTTGACGCATGGGATCAAAAGGACTGTTTTCGCCTTACGGAATCCGTTCCAGATGGAACAATAGAGACAGGGGCTGCCTTGGCATACGCAGGGGATGCGGCTTGGAAAAAGAGCTGAGGGACAGAAGCTTTTATTTGTTATTTCGGATGGGCTTCCTCTTGCGGAGGGGTATCGGGGGGAAAGCAGGGATAGCGGATACCAGACGGGAAAGAGAAAAGCTGGAGCACAGAGGAATCCATGTGATGGCAGCGGCAATCGGGGAAGACAGGGAACTGATTAGACGGATTTATGGAAAAGGATTTTTGAACATATCGGATACGGAACGGATACCTGCGGCAATGGCGGGGATCATCCGGCAGTATATGGGAAAGTAGGTGAAAGGCTTGGAAAAGAATGGTGGAAAAACCGATTACAGCAGGATCACTTCGCGTCAGATCGCAGTATATAAGACAGATAAGGCACTTTTGGAGCTGGTAGACAGCTTGAAACCGGCGGGAGCTTCTTATCCGGCACACATCCATGCATCCGGGGAAGAGGATGAGGAAGGATATTCCCTGATCCGTCTTCAGATGGTGGATTATTCTGCAGGAACTGGTCAGAAGTCTGTCAGTGTGTATGCAAACATCAGCCCGGATGAGGCACTATACCTGTATTCCAGAATATTCAGCGGTGTGCAGACTTTTTTCATGTCCCGGCAGAAGATATTTGGGGAAGCAAAAAAAGAAGGGTATGCCAATGTGACAAAGCTTATGGTCAGCAGGTATGAAACAGACAGCGCTGGAAAAAAGCGGGCATATCCGTGGTCAGTCCAGATCCAGAACGGGATTGGAATCAAAGGAAAAACAGCAACGGGGGGGACATACTGTAAAAAGGATAGTTTTGTTTCGGATGGAGCTGCAGAAATCTTTTTTAACGGATGCGGACATGTTCCACATGTTTTCGCGGGCAGAGGCATGGATCCGGGCATTTGAACGGGAACAGACAGGAAGAAAGCAGAGAAAGGAGAATTTTGGCAGTCTGTACCGGCTGCTCAATAAGGAACTGGAAGGGCATTTTGCGGGGGCTCTATCAGAGATTTGAGGAAATGGGGCTTTTGGAGCCAGATGAAAAGGCAGCCTGAATTTTTTAGAATCTAACTTATTGTAATGGTATCTATATTCAGGGACGATAAGAAAGATTTTATGATACAGACCAGTTTCAGATTTAAGAAATAAATAAATTCCCGGGTGTCGAAAAGGCAGCGGCAGGGCAGATATAAACGGATTGTTTGTACCTGCCCTTTTTATTCCCGTGAAAAATTTGGGGGAAAATTCAACTTGAGAGAAGAGGGATGTGTCTTCTGAAATAGGAACTTACTTCATATATGGAGGATTTGTATAATATCGAGATTTACCGGAGGAAAGCAGAATGGAGAAAAGACAGGGAGCATTGTATTTTGACAGGGAAGAGGAGCGCTATAATATTCGTTTCGGCTTGGAAGAATGTTATCATGGCCTGTACTGCGGGGAAGGGCTGGAGGTGCTGGTAGGAAAAAGATGGGTGCGTACCCGGATTGAAAAAGGCAGCGGACTGGTATCTGGTTGGGATTGATACGGACTGGCTGGACGGGCTGCGGGTAAGGGTATGAGTAAAGCTTGCTATTTGCAAGTGTGGATGGTAAAATTACAGGTAACAGGGAGAGCATAGAAAGGGAAGGAATGACAACTGTAAGGAAGGGGCTGAACAGATGGGAAGATTCTTAAATCCGGATAACAGTGCGTTTCAGGTAGCGTTAAATTCAGAAATTTATGTTGATAAGACAGGACTGTTAGAATATACGAACAGGGTAATGGGGACAAAGCAGGGGGTATATTTGCAACAGCCGTCCGAGACGGTTTGGAAAATCCATTACGGCTGACATGCTCACGGCATATTACAGCAGGGGTTGTAGTTCTAGAGAAATGTTTGAAAAATTAAACATTGGTAAAAGTACGGATTTTTTGGAACATCTTAACCGGTATGATGTGATTCATCTGGATATCCAGTGGTTTCTGGCAACAGTGGACAGCGTTGATGAGGTCATAAACTTTATTACGGACAGCGTGCTTGTCGAATTGCGGGAGAGTTATCCGGATGTTTTGCCGGAAGAGGTAAATACAGTACCGGATGCGCTTTCGCGGCTCAGGGAAGAAAACGGTCAGAAATTTGTTGTAATCATTGATGAATGGGATGTTCTGATTCGGGATGAGTCGGCAAATGGCAAAGTCCAAAAAGCTTATATTAATTTTTTAAGGGGAATGTTTAAAGGATCGGAACCGACAAAATACATCCAGCTTGCGTATTTGACAGGAATCTTACCGATTAAAAAAATCAAAACCCAGTCGGCGTTAAATAATTTTGATGAATTTACGATGCTGGATGCCGGCAGGCTGGTTTCATTTGTAGGTTTTACAGAAGATGAGGTAAAGACACTTTGTGAAAAATACCGGATGGATTTTGAACAGGTAAAAAAAATGGTATGATGGGTATTGTTTGGGGGAATGCCATATTTATAATCCGATTGCAGTAGTAAACCTTGTAACAAAAGGAAAATTTAAAAGTTATTGGTCAGAAACCGGCACCTATGAGGCAATCGTGCCTTTGCTTAATATGGACTTTGAAGGTTTGAAAACAGCAATTATTGAGATGTTGGGAGGAAGTCGGGCAGAGATTGATGTATCTTCTTTTCAGAATGATATGGTAAGTTTTGCAAACAGAGATGATGTGCTTACGTATCTGATCCACCTTGGGTATCTGGGCTATGACGAGGATGCAGAGGCGGCATTTGTGCCGAATGAGGAAATCAGGCAGGAACTGACAAAAGCGATTAGAAGAAATGCGTGGATGAAATGATCCAAAATCAGAGATGTTAGGATTGATTGTTGGAATATGCATATTTTTGTAATGGAATGGTAATTGATAGGGAGTGAGATGCTTTTGTCAGAGTGTCAGAAACTTGAAAGGGTTTCTGCACTTTTTAAATTCATTCGTATTAAATTTGACCAAAAAATGAGGGGAAAATGTCGTTTCGTGCATAACATGTTGAATTTGTAATAAATTTATGAATAATAGAAATTGAAATAGAATTTAAGGTATTTTGAAAAGGGAGGCGAATCCGATGCACAACGAATTTTTTTAGTAGTACTTAGAAAACAGAAGAATTGTGATGAAGGAGGTCTCTATGAAAAATATTATTAAGTATTTGGGGTGTTTGGCTCTAGGATTATTGATTTTGAACAAGGTAGATTTTTCGGTATATGCGGCAGAACCCTCTAAAGTTGTAAGGCATGTAGAGTATGATGAAATTACAGATGTGAATCAGCTGTTACAGATGGGGATTGAAGAATATCAAAAACTCCTAAAGTAAGAAATCAAAGCGAAAATGAAGAAATAACTGTGAAACAGTTATTAAGTATTACAGAATATGATGATGGTACGATTGAAAAAGAGTACTGTGTTACAGGTTTGGGCATGGTTGATAAGTCCGGTAAAAATGTGTCTGCAGCTCAAATCGCGAGGGCAGATTCTCCGGTAAATAAGGATAAGCAGGTGTCTAATTATGGAGTAACATTAGTGTGCTCACTTTATACAACAATGAGGCTGGATAGTGTATTCGATATGCCACTATTTAGGGTTGATAAGGTAACCACTACTATTTTAAGGACAGGTAGTGTATATCCGGGAAATGGAAGCACGCGGTATAATCATCAGCGTGGAAATGAATTTAAGTCTGTGCCTTTTACCGCCAGCACGGCATCAAATCAAAGTTTTACGATTCCCGGAAGCGCAAATTTCTACCATTCAAGTCCAGAGCCTCTTGCAGGAGGGTTAGTAGCACAGTCGGATGTTTCTTTATCGAATGGTAAGTCTTTATCTGTAATTGTAGGTGTCCCTTCAGATGATCCGTATGCAAAATAAATTGGGGAGAAGAAAGTAAAATGAGGGTAAAAATTTTTAATAGAATTATTATTCTTTTTTATGTATGATTTTGCTTTTATCTGGATGTGGACAAAAAACCAATACATTTCCTCAAATAGAAGATTTATCTCTTTTTGGTAGCAGCGTTAAGGAGGCTGGTAAATTATTAGGAATAAACCTTTTAGATATATCTCCTACTATATCAGAAAATTCAGAACAACTGGAAGTATACCAGTTACCTGGAACATGGATGATTGGAGAAGGAGAAGCGGAGGTTAGCCTTCATTTTTTGACCACGTCAACACCAAAAAGGAAATCCAATGGGTTTGGAAATGGTTACCATGGAATTTTCAGAAGGAACGGATTTAAAAAAACTGTGGGAGTATATTTCTGAAACATGGAATTTGAAGGATAATCCAGATTGGGATAAGGACGAAAGAGGAAATGTTCAAGAGTTTTCATGGATGTCGGAACCTTTGGATGCGGAGACGACAGAGAAACTTGAAAAAATATCAGAAGAAACTTTTGGTAATTCGATGATTTATGTTATGCCATATATTTATATGGAAGGACGTATACGAAAAGATGGTTCAGTTCTATTTTTATGTGTTTAGCGCCAGTGGTGCATTAAAGCATCATGAGGATGACTGGGACATAGATTAGCAGAAATCGGAAGATAGATTGACTTTAAAGTAAATATCATTTTTGAAAAATGTAAAGGAGTTGTACATGGTAATAAATGTGCAACTCTTTTATATAGGCAGGCTAACAAGTTCATGTTTTCAAAACAAGAATTGAAAGTTTGAGATATATGGAAAAGGGTGATACTGAGAGCGGCTAAAAGAAATAGTAGTTATCAAGATGGAGCTGGATGATTGAAGTACACTTAGAGTTAAAAAGGGGAAAATATGGGAAAAAGAAAAAGAATATAGAAAAATAATAAAAATTACAAAGAACAGAAAATAGTTTTCAAGAAGAGATGAAATTGGATTATAGTAAATTAGAGGAAACAATTGCAGAGGCAATAAAAATAGATAGGTAATTGCGAAACTCGCGATGCTCGTTTGCAATTTTGTATCTAAACAGGGAAAAAATTCGTGCAGGGCACGAATTCTAAAATGAAAATGGATAACTATCAGTTTTAGGCATACTTTAATAAACCATAAGGTATATGAAGTTGGTAAGACCTAAGCTATGAGTGGTTTTAGACTTCGTATGTACTCATGATGTTTGATCCTGTCTGCAAGAACAACGGTAATAAGTTGTGTGATACCAGCAAGGATTAAGTCTGTATGCAATGTTTTTTCATTCTGAGTACGGCGTCCTGCGAGACAGAGATTCTCTTTTATGTGATTGATATCTCTTTCAACAGCAGTTCTGATCTTGTAAGTGCTATCCCATTCTTCGGTTCCACGAATGGTGCCTGGATAAGCACGAAGATCTTTTTCGGGATAAACATAAACCATACGTCCGCATTCAGAAGTAGTACAGGGGATTATCGCAGATACAATGTCTATGATATTTTCCGGTTGATGCATCCTTAACATACTTTATTTTAGGACAGCTAAACTTATATCTTTTTAAACCATTTTTTCTTGTAGACGTACCTTCTGGTTTCATTGAAAGTGAAGGATCATTAGGACAACAAGGTATACCGTTTTCATTGATCGTACAATCCGGATTTTTTAATCCGGATCTGGAATTAAGAGGAATGTATGCTTTTGTGAAGTGTTTATTTTCGCCAAAGGTATTGCCTGTAAGCAGTTCACCATAAAGCTGGCACGAATCAAATGCTGCATCACCAAGAAAGGTTCTGGGATTAATAAGTGGATGCTTTGTAAAGAAATCTTTTAGTGTAGGAATGAGTAATTTTGCATCATGAACACATTTATCTTCATCTGGAGAATTCGATTTCTTTTCCACAACGATCTCAGGATGAGCGGTCATAAAGTCTTTGTTATAAAAAGCTATATGTCGGATAATTCCGAGACCATTGGTAACAATGCCAAACTTGTAGACATAGCAAAAATGACCATTAATGTATAACTGTTTAATTTCAGGATTTGCGGATGCGTGTGTTGGCATGGAACCATAAGCTGCCTTGTAAGGATCATAACTTTTATCGAGGTTATTCGCTTTGGCATAAGCTTTCAGCTGCCGGATAATGCGATTTGCGTATTTCGGATTATTTTCAGTAACGAAAGCCTCAATGCCAGAAGAATCAAAGATCGTCATATCCGCTTTGACCGAATCAATAGATTGGCAGATCGGTTCTGTTAGATCAACAAGGTTATCAAAAACGAGCTGAATGTCATCCATAAAATCTTGTTTAAAACGAGTGATCTTAGAAGCGTCTGGGACTTTAGTAAAACCACAGAATTCACGTAGTGGTTTTGAATAGGCAAGAAAAGTTAAAAGCAGTTGGTCTGTGGGAATGGAAAAAAAATACGTTGGATGATCAAAGCCCACAGGAAAGCTTGTAAAGGGTATTTACGGGTTCTGCCCGTTGAGGCATAAAAATGATTTCGAAATGAAATCGGAATAAACTCATCAATATCGATATGAGTTTCTAATAGAGATAGAAACGCAGGTTTGTCATTTTCAAATTTTTTCTGGCAATCTGAAAAAATATCTGCCAAAGAAAGCTGTTTATATGTTATCATAGATGTCAGAATAACTCCTTTCTTGGTGTATGGTTTATAGTTTCTCGACAACTCTATTATACCATATCCAGTGAGGGGTTATTTGTTTTTTGTGGTAAAAAAATGCCGTGTTTATGCGGCTTGTGGCGTTTCGCAAACGCCTAATAAAAAATAGAGAAAGAGAGGGAGAATGAAAACAAGAGAAAACATAGTAAAAAAAAGGGAACTCCTATATAAAACTCTCAATATAATTTTTTATATGGTATTGATGATAATAGTTCTGTCGCTATTATATTCTATTTGTATGGCTTTTATAAGCGGAAAAATTGATGATATAGTTGGTTTTTTGATAACAATTGCAACGCTGATTATAATAATTATTATTATGATTTTGTGTTTTGATGAGTCATTTCAAGATGATGTTGAAGAAGCAGCAAATCATTTAGGGGTTAATGTTGCGGTGCTGGCACTTATTCTTTCGCTAATTAGTTTGATAAAGTAGATGCATAGATATTACAAAAATTTGTATGATAAAATTTTTATCCATCTACTTCAAAATAGTCGAAAATCAATTGATTTTTTCGAAAAGATGTCAATCAGGAAAATTTACAATCATCTACAGAGAATGTTATAGTTGATACTATAAAAAAAGAGTGATTGAAAGGCAGCAAAGGCTATGTGTGAATTTAAAATTCAGGAATTGGCTCTTTTGAATTACAGAAGATTTGAAAATGAAAAATTTACGTTAAATCCCAGAATGAACGTTTTTGCTGGAAAGAACGGGTCTGGAAAAACGACCGTATTAGAAGCTGCAAATGTAATGCTGGGAGCATATCTGGCAGCCTATAAAACATACGTTCCGTCCCGGTTTGTATACAATATAAAATCGGCAGATGTGCGGCAGAAAGCACAGATTTCTGAAGACAGTACGATTTTTACCACGGGGACGATCTCTCAATATCCTTGTAAAATCAGCTGTATAGCAAAATGGGGGAGCAGGATAAAACGATAGAATTTCAGCGTGTAATCCTGAAAGAAGATGCCAGAACAAAATTTGGCGGTTCAAATCCGATGCAGCCGACAGTAATAGCGTGGGAAGAAGCAATATCAAAAGCAGATCATTCAGATATTGAAGTTGTTCTTCCATTGGTACTTTATCTTAGTACAGCACGTTTATGGAAAGATGGAAATAAAAAGCGACAAAAAGGGGGGGTATTCAGCAGGACGGATGCCTATAACCATTGTCTGGATGCGCAGCATGGATTGGATATTGCATTTCGATATTTGGATACACTAAAAAGCAGTTTCGATGGAAGAAAATGGTGGAATACTGTTTCCGGCATATCAGGCGATTTTAGAAGCAGTAAATGAGGCATTTAGCGAAGAACTGCAGCCAGGGGAAGAGATTATATTTTCGACCAAATATGAGGATGATATGATTGCCCTTAAGACAGCAGAAGGAACAATTCTTCCATTCCGAATGCTTAGTGATGGTTATCGGAATGTGATAAAGATTATTCTTGATATTGCAACTAGGATGTGTATTTTGAATCCGTATTTGAAAGGGGATGCTCTTAAAAAGACACCGGGAGTTGTTTTGATCGATGAGGTTGATTTAAGTTTGCATCCGACCTGGCAGAAGCGCATTATAAGAATCTTGAAGGAACAGTTCCCAAGGATTCAATTTATCTGTGCGACACATTCGCCGTTTATTATTCAGTCTCTTGAAGACGGGGAACTGGTTACTTTGGATCAGCCGTTAGATAGTGAATATTCGGGTGAGGGGATTGAAGATATTGCGGAAGATATTATGGGCGTGGTACTGCCTCAATATAGTGAAAAAAAACGGAAAATATATGAAGCCTCACGAGAGTATTTTTCTGCGCTCAAAGAGGCAAAGACACAGGATGAAATTGAGAAGTTGGGAAAACGATTAGCTGAACTGGAAGCTGAGTACAGCGAAAATCCGGCATATATGGCATGGGTTCACCAGCAATATACGGAGAAAGCATGGAAGGTTAAAAAAAATGAGGGCAATAGATAAGGGCGGATCGCCTTATAAAGAAATAGACGAGTATCAGGATGCAATACCGTATTTGGAAAAGAAAATTGGTTTATATTGTTCTTATTGCGAAATGTCAATTAAACATGTTCCGGAAGTAGAGCATAAAATTTCCAGAAAGAATGGCGGAGACTGGACGGCATGGAGCAATTTGCTTTTAGGATGTAAATATTGTAATACCAGAAAAGCAGCAAAGATAACACCACAAAATGTGGGGGAGTATTTATGGCCAGATTCTGATAATACAGCGGTGGCTTTTTTCCTATACGAATGGGATTCCAAAGGTAAATGAAGATATATTGAGTGCGTTAGATCCAACTGGGATTTGCTGTGAAAAGGCGAAAAATACATATGAAATGGTTGGATTGGGAAATATACCGATACAAAAGGATGATAAAGACAGAAGGGCTACAAGCAGGAATAGTGCGTTTATTAAAGCAAGGGAATCTTTGGAAGGATGGCGCCAGATTAAAGATGCGCCAGAAACGTATAAAAGCGTTATGAAAACACAAATTATGATAACAGCTGTAGCAGAGGGATTTTTTTCTGTTTGATGACAGTTTTTGCGGACGAACCACAGATTTTGCAGGCATTGATAGAAAGTTTTCCGGGTACTAATGGGGCATATTATGGTAAGGATGGGAAAATAAAGAAGATTATGTAAAAAGAAAAAGGGCGTGTGAAAAACGAGAAATCATTTTTTACACGCTCTTTTAGACTAAAAAATTATAAACGAAGTACTCTCTAAAAGCGCATTTCCCCCTTACCCCATAAATTTGTTGATTTTCAAATCTATGCAACTGATTTTATTTTCATCTGTTTGTTGTGGAATTTATAAAGATTGTGTCCCAGTGAAACAAGGTATACTTCAAGTTGAACGGATTTTATCCCTCTTCGCACAATCCGTTTATACCACCGGTCATTTTTTATACTACCAAAAGTCCCTTCTGCCTGGATGGAACGGTTCATTCTAAGCAGCGCCCCTGGATACTCTCAAGGTTTTGAATCACTTCCTGATGCATCTTTGTTAGTTCCTGATTGACACGCACGGTACGGTTTCCTTCTCCCTTTTTACATTTTTCCGCATAAGGACATCCACTGCAGTCTTCGCACTGATAGATTTCCTCTTCCCGTCCATACGCGTTTCCTTTTTATTGCCTTACGGTACTGCAAATGAAATCCCTTTCCGTTAGGGCACCGCATTTTTCCATCTCCGTCGATCTTGAAATTAACTGCCCGGAATGGGTCTTCATGATAGTTTTTGTCAGTGGTTTCTTTCTTAAACATTGGGAATTTCATATATTTTTCCAGCCCATTCTGTTCACAGAAAATATAGTTATTATACGAGCCGTAACCGGCATCCGCTACCGGATATTTGGGGTAGAATCCATAAATATCATGGAACTTATTCATGAGGGGGATGAAACAGTCCATATCTGAACGGTATTGGTTCACATCAACAACCGCTATATACTCATCCGCCACACCGACCTGGACATTATACGCCGGGAGCAGCTGGTCATTTCCCATATAGTCCTTTTTTGATTCGCATGAAAGTAGCAGAATGATCAGTCTTGGAATAGCTATTGCGTCCATCTCCACAGATTTGGATCTTTTCTACATATTCATTCAGATTTGACAGATATTCCTTAAGTTTTTTCATAATGGCGCTGCTGGACGGACTTTCGATGTCCTTTACCAGCGACAAACGTTGTTTCATCCAACTGCCAGATTTCTACGTATTTCGATGCGGCTTCCTTTAGGTATTCTGGCGAGTATTCCGTATTAATACGGAACTTTATCCCCGTGTATTGAAGCTCAAGATTAATTTCCTGAAACAGGGAAGTGATCTTCTCAAACAGGCGGTATCTGGATTTTTCAGTCGCCTTCTTCCATACCCAGGAATACTTGTTTGCGTTGGCTTCAAACTTAGAACCGTCAATATATAAATGTTGCAGGTCCGTATGTTCTTTCTCAAAAATTTTTTGATTGATATCACAGAATAGTTTCTCAATAGAATCGCTGAGTATCTCATTGATAAAATATCCAAAAGTCCGATAGGATGGGACTTCATGATCCATCAGATACATGAACCTTAGATTCACTTTGCAGCTGTCTTCCAGCTCACGAAGAGAGACATATCCATTTGTCATAAATCCGAACAGGATTGTTTTCAGCATACTGACCGGGTTATACCGAAGTCTTCCCACCTCATGTTTCGGGATTTCCTTCAGGTATTTCTCCAAATCGATTTCTCTCATAAATCGATCAAATGTCAGCACCGGATCACAAATGTCCAGATAATCTTGAATTAGTATTGGCAAAACTGCCTGTTTTTGGGTTAGAATAAGTACGTGTTATTTTTTTCATTGCAGATTAATTTTAACACAAAAAGAAGGACCTTGGAGTCATTATGAATCCTTGGTCCTTTTTTTTATAGGCTATATTTTTTCACAGCCCCTTTTTGATAATTCCGGTCAATATGTTGTAGAGAATGCAAAAAAGTGCTATGGTAATATAGAATAATGTCAGGATCAAAAGGCCTAAACCTGCAGGAGCTTGCTCATAGGTGGGAGAAAGACCTTTTGTCCCCGACTTTGAGAAAGAACAGGAGGTTGTTAGGTTGCAGCAGCTACTGGAGGATATCAAAAACGGCAGCTTTGCACGGGTTTATCTGCTTTACGGAGAAGAAACCTACCTGAGACTGCAATATCGGGACAAATTGAAAAAGGCGCTGATTCCGGACGGGGACACGATGAACTACCACTATTTTGAGGGAAAGGGTGTCGAGACAGCGCAGCTGATCGATCTGGCGGAGACGCTGCCCTTTTTGCAGAGCGGCGGGTGATTGTCGTAGAGAACAGCGGTCTGTTCAAAAAGTCAACAGAGGATCTCGCAGAGTATTTCAAAGCACCTGCGCCGAGCGTCTGCTTTGTGTTTGTGGAAACCGAGGTGGATAAGCGCGGACGGCTGTATAAGGCTGTCAGGGATACCGGGCGCGTTGTGGAGTTTGCACGGCAGAATGAGGCGACACTGCAGAAGTGGATTTTGATTCAGCTGAAAAAAAGAAGGTAAACGGATCACACAGAACGATCTTCAGTTTTTCCAGCAGCGGGTCGGTTCGGATATGGAAAATATCAGCCGGGAGCTGGAAAAGCTGTTCTGTTATACGATGGGACGGGATGTGATTACGGCGGCAGACATTGAGGCGGTGTGCACGAGGCAGATTGGCAATCAAATTTTCGATATGGTCGAGGCGATCGCGATGCGCAGACAGAAGCAGGCGCTGGATTTATATTATGACCTGCTGACGTTGAAGGAGCCGCCAATGCGGATTCTGTTCCTGATCGCACGGCAGTTCAATCTGCTGATGCAGGTTCGGCAGCTGAAACGAAAAGGTCTGGATGAAAAGCAGATCGCGGAAAAAAACGGGACTTCGCAGCTTTGTGGTGCGCAAATATGTATCTCAGAGCGCACGTTTTACGTGGGAAGAGTTAAAGGAAGCGCTGACCGCCTGCGTGGAAACGGAGGAGGCAGTCAAAACCGGGCAGATGAACGATCGGATGAGCGTAGAGCTTTTGATCATTGCCTATAGCGGAGAAAAGGAGAGAAGAGCATGAGCAGTTTGATATTTTTTATTTTTATGATTTGGTTTATTATGCGGATTGTAAAAACAAACAGAAGGCTGCAGGGCAGAACGATCCGAAACACACACAGGGCAGCAATACACCTGGCTCTGCTGCAACCCGCACGGGAAGCACTTATTCCACAGCGGCCGGCAGTGCAAAAAAATCCGCTTATGAAAGCGCAATGGCATTTCAAAAGACCGCAACCGGATCAGGGGCAGGCAGCAGTTCATCCCGTTTGGGCAACAGCACAGTTGGCTCTGACGGCAGCTCATCGTCTTCTGCTTCCACAACGGCGTATCTGGAACGGAAAGCGAAGGAGGATGCCCGGGATCATGCGCAGGAAAAGCGCGAGGAACAGGCGCGTCTCCATCAGGAAACCGGCGGACGTATGGTCGGCGTGCGGTATTATGAGTGGGACAGCATTCCGAAGGGAAACCGGGTTGTCAAGTGCAACTATTGCGGTGCAGAGAATCTGATTTCGGAGCGCTATAAACCGAACCGCTATACCTGCTATTTCTGCAGGGAGATTCTGGAGTGATTGTTTCCGGAACCGGAGGCAGCCCAAGGCAGCACGCCTGTTTGAACCAGTGATCATTCAGATAATCAATTGGCGGATGGATTTCAATCACTGGATAATCTGACGTGCAACTTTTTCCATTTTGTGCTATACTTGTAGCAGACAGAAAAAATGAGCGACGTCTGGAATGGATAAACCAGGCAGTGCCCAAGGCGGCATAAGGAGGATTTTCGAGATGAGTATGATTGACACTGTAAGAGCTGCTATGGTAACAGCAATGAAGGAACATGATAAGGAGCGTAAGGAGTCCTTATCCATGCTGCTGTCCGCCCTGAAAAACAAGCAGATTGACAAAAGAGAAGATCTGACAGAGGCAGAAGAATTTGAGGTTGTCAAAAAGGAAATCAAGCAGACCAAAGAGACGATGGAGCTCGCGCCTGCAGACAGAGAGGACATCAAAGAGCAGTGCAGCAAGCGTCTGGCAGTGTATTCCGAGTTCGCACCGGAAGAAATGTCAGAGGACGAGATCAAAAATACGATTCAGGCTGTTTTGAATGAGCTCGGTATCGCAGAACCTTCCGCAAGGGACAAAGGCAAGGTGATGAAAGAGCTGATGCCCAGAGTAAAGGGAAGAGCGGATGGAAGCCTTGTAAACCGTATCGTTGGAGAATTATTGAAATAAATTGTGAAAGATGGCTGTCGCGCCGGCAATCGTTTGCCGGGCGACAGCTTTTTTCATTCTGTGAAGCAGGATTTTTTTATCGTATAGGAAACTTCGTTTCCATACGATAAAACGCTCCGCGAGGATGCGCACTCGGCGCAGGGGTAGATGGTTGCCGAGGCAACCGCGCCTCGGCGCGAGAATGTGCCAAGGCACATTCTTTTATCCATGGACGTTTCATTCCACCGTTACAGATTTTGCGAGGTTTCTGGGCTTATCGACATCCAGACCGCGTCCGAGAGAAACGTAGTAGGCAAACAGTTGCAGCGGGATGATAGCAAGGGATCCGGCAAACAGGTTTTGGGTTTCCGGGATATAGAGGACGTAGTCGGCATATTTTTCGATGTCCGGATGCTTTTTGGTGCTCAGTGCCATCACGAAGGCACCGCGAGTTTTTACCTCGATCATGTTGCTGACTGTTTTCGGATAAAGGGCATCCTGAGTAGCCAGGGGCAACCACGAGGGTACCTTCCTCCATCAGGGAAATTGTGCCATGCTTTAATTCTCCGGCAGCGTAGGCTTCGGAGTGGATATAGGAAATTTCCTTTAGCTTCAGGGATCCTTCCATAGAAATCGCATAATCGATACCCCGTCCCATGAAGAAGATGTGCTCTGTCGCAAGGTAGTGGTTTGCAAAGAACTGAATTTTTTCTTTCTGAGAAAGAAGTCCTTCTATCTGGTCAGGCAGCTGCTTTAGGGCAGTCAGTAAGGTCTGGAAGGTATCCGGTGTAATGGCGGAACGGATTTGGGCAAATTTTAAGGCAAGCAGATAAAACACCGCAAGCTGGCAGCTGTAGGCTTTTGTTGTTGCAACGGAGATTTCAGGACCTGCCCAGGTGTAGAGCACTGCATCAGATTCGCGGGCGATGGAACTGCCGACAACATTGACAATGGAAAGAACCTTGCAGCCATGGGCCTTTGCGTCACGGAGAGCAGCAGGGAATCGGCGGTTTCACCGCTTTGGCTGACAATGATGACGAGGGAGTTTTCCTGATAGATCGGATTTCGATAGCGAAATTCGCTGGCAAGATCGGTTTCAACCGGAATGCGGGCCAGCTCTTCGATCACGTATTTTCCGGCTGCACCGGTATGATAGGCAGAGCCGCAGGCAACGATGGATATTTTCCGGAGATTTTTTTAATCTCCTCGTCGGTCATACCGATTTCGCCCAGATCGATTTCATTGTGAATGCGGGGAGAAATCGTGTCACGGACAGCCTTTGGCTGCTCGTGGATTTCCTTGAGCATAAAGTGTTCGTAGCCACCTTTTTCGGCAGCGTGGATATCCCAGTCGATGGTGACGGGCTGTTTTTCAATGGGTTCGCCGTCAATATTGCAGAAGCGCGTGTGCTCATTGGAAAGGCAGACGATTTCTTCATTTTCCACATAATAAACTGTCCGGGTATACTGCAGGATGGCGGGAACGTCGGAGGCAATGAATTTTCCGGTATCGTTTATGCCAACGATCAGCGGGCTGTCCTTGCGGGCGGCGTAGATGTGATGCGGATGATCTAAAAACATGATGCCGAGAGCATAGGAGCCCTCTACGCGGTGCATGACCTTTTCAATCGCTTCGACCGGATCGCCGCGGTAATATTCAGTCAGCATGTGTGCAAGCACCTCCGTATCTGTTTCAGATACAAACCGATAGCCTTTCTTTTCCAGACGCTGTTTGAGCTTTTCATAGTTTTCGATGATGCCGTTGTGGACGACAGCAATGGTATGCTCCTCGTTCATATGGGGATGGGCATTTGTGTCAGAGGGACAGCCATGTGTCGCCCAGCGGGTGTGACCGATGCCGCAAAAACCGGGCAGCAATGTGCCGTGGTTTATTTTTTCATCCAGAACGCGAAGCCTGCCGACTGCTTTTTCCATATGGATTTTTTGACCATCAAAACAGCGATTCCGGCAGAGTCATAGCCTCTGTATTCCAGCTTGGAAAGCCCATCCAAAATGATGGGGGCCGCCTGCTGTTTTCCGATATAACCTGCAATTCCACACATGATTTTTTCCTCCTTGTGCCATAAAAAGAGGCGCAGTTATCCTGTCTGTGGATAAAAGCGCCGTTGCTTCTCTACATATCTTATGCCTGTCGATTATTTTTCAGGTAGAAAAGATCGAAGATCCGACAAACATATTGTTCAGTATATATAATTCGAAGAAAAATGTCAAGTTTTTGGTGTATAGAATAAGATTTTTGGTGTATATAAAATCCAAATGCCGTGGACAAATGAGAACAATCGGGGAGATCGCGTCGCTTGATGCAGGGGGGTGGATTATGGTAAGATGGGGATACAGCATTGTACAGTATGAGGAGAAGTGACAAATGAGCTACATTACAACCTACACCGGAAAACATTTTGACCCGATACAACCGGAGCCGGGGTTATTTGATTTAACGGATATTTCCCATGCGCTGTCGCTTTTGTGCCGCGGCAACGGACACATGAAACATTTTTATTCCGTGGCGCAGCACAGCATCGCATGTGCGGAGGAGGCGAAGGCACGCGGATATTCGGCAAGGGGTGCAGCTTGGCTGTCTTTTACACGATGCGAGTGAGGCATATCTGTCGGATGTGACCAGACCGGTAAAAAAGACCTGGACTATTATCTAAAAGTGGAAGCGCTGCTTCAGGATCGTCTGTGGGCGTTTTTTATTCCGGGACGGGTTTTGAGCGAAGAAGAACGCGGACAGATTTTTGAGATTGATGACGCGATGCTTTCCTGGGAGTTTAGGGAGCTGATGGCGGAAGAACTCGGGGATGGCTGGAAGCAGTTAAAAACTGTGCCGGATTGCTCCTTTGCAGGAATGGAAGATGTGGAAAAGCGGTTTAGCGTCTGGTATCAGGGACACGATCGGGCAGGTGAAAAGAAAATGAAAAATTACTGGTGCTGTTTCCTGGCGTCGGCTATTCAACCGCACGTCCGCTGTTATATTATGCGAAACGGATGGGACAGGAAAAGGGCTACGAAGTTCTGGAACTGGAATATAGACGGATGCCGGAGCATCCGTTTGACAATTTAAAAAGAGACTGCCAAAACAGTTTGCGCTTGCGCAGAAGCATGGGCGGAACATGTGGATTGGGAAAAATATGATCAAATTGCGTTTGTTTCAAAAAGTGTAGGAACCGTGGCGGCGGGTTTCCTGACCCGAAGATTGGCAGAAACAGGCGGATGTGTGCAGATCGTCAACCTTTTCCTCACGCCGATTGAGCCGACGCTTAAATATCTGACCGAAGCAAAAAACGGCACAAAAATGGGTTCGTCCCAGATCGTCTTTTCCGGCACAGCGGATCAGTGGATGGAGCCGGAACTGCTGGCAGATTTTTGCAGGAAGCATGGAATCGAGCATCACGCTTATGCAGGAGGAAATCATTCGATCGAAACAGGGCATGTGCTGCGGGATGTGGAGATTGCAAAAGAAATCGTGGGATTCTATGAGAAGTTGCTGTAAGCCGACGCTGCGGGCAAAGGGTACAGGCTGGGAAAGCGAATACATGGATCGAACTGCAGCGAGGTATTGCCTTGTGATTCTGCAGAAAAATTTGATATGGGAGGAAAGCAGAAAGCGCTGTGCAGCCGAAGTATGAGAAAAACTTCGGTTGCGCAGCGCTTTTTATTCATGACAATAGAATGCTCGCAGAGCGTGCATTCTATTGTTGATATTCTACAAACGTCCCTGTTACTTCTGCGGCGCAGATGCAACGGCTACCTTGGAGTCCGCAGTGCCGTAGTACATGTAATAGCGTCCGTGGAAGCTGACAAGACCCTCCAAAAAGCAGGTCGGCATGACCTGTCCTTCCAGCTCAAAGGATTCAGACGGGCTGATGAAGGGACGGGTGGTGCGTGCGATCAGACAGGTCGGATTTTCGGGATCGATCAGGAGCTGACCGCCCTGATACATAGTGTCATGTCCCCCGAGACGTTCCGGGTTGTTACCCTTGCCGTTGTAGATTAAAACGATACCGGCATCTGTCAGGATTGCCTGAGGGCCCGGCTCGCACAGAAATTCATCATAGTTGCCGACTCTGGGGCGGATGATGGGAAGCAGGACTCTTGCAACTTCATCGTTATCCTTGCAGCGGGAATCGTGCTGGCTGAAGGAATGGGACGGGTCTGCACCATCTGCAAGAAATTCCACCGGTGTCCAGTGGATCAGATCATCGGAGGTGGCAGCATAAATGTCACTTTCTCCCCAGTACATCCAGTAGGTTTCTTTGAGCTTGACCGGATAAAAGTGGTCACCCTCCTGCCTGCAGACAACTGCGCCGGATTTTGACCAGAGGTTTTTATATTTCCCATTCATTGCATCCTTGAAGATCGGTCCGTGCTTTTTCCAGTGGACGAGATCGGTGCTTTCTGCGCAGCAGAGCAGTGCAACTTTTCCGTTATAGGAAGTATAGTAGAGAAAATATCTTCCGTCCTTTGTTTCTACAATACGGGGATCCTCGCAGCCGCCCTCCCATTCATAGACGGAAAATTCGTCCTTTTCGGGATACAGGACGGGCTCCGGCATGGTGGTAAAATGCAGACCGTCGTCGCTGACTGCCAGACCGATGCGAGAGGTTCCTGCATATTTTCCCTCGTGATCTTCTGCGCGGTAAAGCAGGTAAACGCGGTCATCCTTTACGACGGCCGCAGGATTAAATACATCCTTTGCTTCCCAGCCGAGTTCCTTTTCCTGAACCGGGCAGAAAAAACGGGATACTGCATTGGGAACCAGACAGGGATTGGCTTCGGCAGCCTTTTCAAAAGGACCGAGCATCCAGGAATATTCTTTTGTCATTGGTAAGTCCTCCTTTTATAGGGAAAACAGATCGCAGCGTGCGGTGTTTCCCCGGATTGTGATATTCCCCCAAGAGCGTTAAAGGCTATTTACGCTGACTATAGCATAGGAGAAGGGAAAAGTCTGTGTAGAAAATGTCAGAAAGGGGGAAAAGGAATGTGATTTTCTGGAGTCTTATAGTTGCGAGATGGATGATGAAACAATAGAATGCATGCTCTGCGAGCATGCTGTTGTCATGAATAAAAATCCCGGACTCCTGTGATTTGGAACAGGAGTCCGGGATTTTTTATACGACATGCTGCCGTGTTTATGGATTGTTTTGCTGTGTTATCATTCTACATCCTGCAGTGCAGCGGTATTTTCTTCGCCGGTGCGAACCTTTACGACTCTGTCAACATTGTATACAAAAAATCTTGCCATCGCCGATGTGACCGGTAAAGAGTACCTTCTTTGCAGTTGCAATGACGGAATCAACAGGGATCTTGCTGACGACAACCTCGATCTTTACCTTAGGCAGCAGGGTTGCATCGATTTCTGCACCACGATACATTTCGCCTGCACCCTTCTGGATGCCGCAGCCCATTACCTGTGTCATGGTCATACCGGTTACACCAAGGTCGTTTAATGCAGTCTTCAGTGCTTCGAAGCGAGACAGCTTTGCAATGATGACAACCTTGTAAATGCCGCTTGCAGAAGCGGTGATCGGAGCTTCCACAACCTTGACAGCTGCATCCTTCTGGAACTCGGAAGCCTTGTCGTAATCCGAAACACCGAGATCGGTGTTTTCGTTGACATCCATTGTCATGGTGTTGGAGATATCCATGATGGAGAAGCCGGCATATGCGGATGGAAGACCATGTTCTTTTGCATCAAGACCAATAATTTCCTCTTCTTCGGAAACACGAAGACCGAAAATCTTTTTGATAATAATAAATGTAATTGTGATGGTTACAGCAGTCCATGCGATGGTAGCGAACATGCCAAGAAGCTGTAAACCAAGCTGTTTGAAGCCGCCGCCGTAGAAGAGACCTGCACCTGCGATCTGGTTTGCGCCGAAGCTTACACCATCACCGAAGCCTCTTGCAAAGGCAGGAGCGGAAGGAGTAGCGAAAAATCCGACTGCAACTGTGCCCCAGATACCGTTTAAGCAGTGTACTGCAACTGCTCCGACAGGATCATCCACATGGAGCTTGTAATCCAGAAACCATACGCCAAAGACAACCAGAACACCGGCAACTGCGCCGATTACGATGGAACCAAAAGCATCTACAACATCACAGCCTGCGGTAATGGCAACCAGACCGGCGAGGGAAGCATTTAAGCACATCGAAACATCAGGCTTGCCATATTTTACCCAGGTAAGGATCATGGTAACAACGGTTGCAATGGCGGGAGCGATGGTTGTAGTAACAAAGATGGAGCCGAGCTCTTCAACGGAGGTTGCAGCAGCACCGTTGAAGCCGTACCAGCCAAGCCACAGAATGAAAACGCCCAGTGCACCGATCGGAAGGTTATGTCCGGGAAATGCGTTTACCTTTGTTACTTTGCCTGCCTTATCCTTTACAAACTTACCGATACGGGGACCAAGCATTGCTGCACCGATCAGAGCGGAAATACCGCCGACCATGTGGATGCAGTTGGAACCTGCGAAATCATGGAAGCCGATCTGGGAAAGCCAGCCGCCGCCCCATGTCCAGTGTGCTTCAATCGGATAAATGACTGCGGAAATGACTCCGGAGTATACACAGTAGGAAATGAACTTTGTACGTTCTGCCATTGCACCGGATACGATGGTAGCGGTTGTTGCACAGAACACAAGGTTGAATACGAAGTTTGACCAGTCAAAATTTGCATAATAGGTAAAAATGTCAAATCCGGGTTTCCCGATGATGCCGACCATGTCTTCCCCAAGCAGAAGGCTGAAGCCGATCAGAATGAAAACAACGGTACCGATACAGAAGTCCATCAGGTTCTTCATCAGGATATTGCCGGCATTCTTTGCTCTGGTAAATCCGGTCTCCACCATTGCGAATCCGGCCTGCATCCAGAATACCAGTGCCGCTCCGATCAGAAACCAGACACCGAATACTTCGCCGTTTAAAACGCTTAAGATTTCTTCTGTCATAATAGTTCCTCCTCGTTTCCCGGAGGGAATGCCCACCCACGCTTGCGTGGGTTGCTCTCTGCAGGAGCAGAGGAACATTTCCTCCTCATATTGTGGTATAAAAAAACGACGCCAGGGATTTCTTCCTTTCGAAGCCCCATTGCATCGTTTCAGGTGGATGTCAGACAATCCGGTTTGCCCGAGATCCGGAATATGTTTATCCGACCGCATGCGAAATCGAGTTGGGTTGTCGGATAAAAAAAGGTGCTGCGACGTTTTGTCGTAGCACCTTTGCTATGTTGGCAGTATAGCACCGTGCTAAGAACGTGTCAAGGAAAAAATGAAAAATTTATAAACTTGAAAATCCAAAGAGCAAGTCCGTTTTTTTGGACACATTATCTGTTATGCTGGAATTGTTCCAGACAGGGACAGAAAGAGAGAAGATGAGTATGATCGTGCAGATGAGCAGTAAGTCAAAAATATATCACAGACCGGGATGTCAGTATTTGAATCGTATCAAGGAAGGATATCTGACATTAGTGGAGCTACAGAAGAAAACAGCTGGAAAATTATCTCCCTGTAAATGTTGCTGTAAGCTCAGCAAAATGTACAGGGACTACGAACCGGCGATGAAAAAGATTCTTGAAGAGGTTGACGGATTAGCGAAGCTGGAAGAAAATCAGATCAAAATCCAGGCGAAAAATTATTGTTGGGAAATCCGGTTTGATCCAGCAAAGCAGCATTTCAGGCTGTATAAGAAAATTTGGGATGAGACGATAGGACGGACGAATCTGATACAATGCAGCGGATATGATGGGAAAGAAGAGACAGGGCAGCTTGAGAAGATAATAGCTTTGCTTGTAGGAAAAGAGAGAACAGCATCTTATCCGGAAGCTTACCGGAAAGCTGCGTGGAATATTGAGCGTCAGGCAAAAGAGCATCATATGAGTATTGAGTATGACGGAGATATTTTATATGTACTTACGGATATGGCTGCATGGAAAATAGTATTTTTTGACCGGAAGCAGTGTTACAAGCTGTTCCACTGTCCGTTTGGCGGGAAAAAGATGACAATGGAGCAGGCAAAAAAAGCCAGGTATCACAGACAGGTGGATGCAGGAGAAAATAGTCATCCTGCGAAATATCTGAAATATATTGCCGGTCATGACCGTGCTAAGAAGATTATGGAACAGGATTATCATTTGCTTCCGCAGAGAAGCAATAAAGAAAAAATGTATTATAATCAGGCGAGAAAGAGAGAGGCAAGGAAAAGTACCAGACGGGTCTGGAACCTGTTTGCGGAGCTGGAAGCACAACAGGAAGGCTTTCAAAAACTGTCGTTTTGTTGATAAGTAAAGAATTTATGCGGGACGTTTTTATTGTACACAACATCAGCCCGCAGAAACTCTGCGGGCTGGTATTTTCCATACCGGTGCAGTTCCGGTATAGATATATAAAGTATGCATCTGACAGTCAGGGGAGAGAGTTATACAGGGTAGTGACTGTCAAAGCATGCTTTGCAAAGTGGAAGATCCCCGGTCATCTGCTTCAAGTCCTCCAGCTTCATGTAACCGAGGGAGCCTGCGCCGATAGAGGCGCAGATTTCGGCAGCAGTGTGGGAGGACGCGATCAATTGATCGTTGCTGGGAACATCGGTTCCGTAGTAACAGGGGAAAAGAAAAGGAGGGGAGCTGATACGTACATGCACCTCCGTTGCGCCGGCATCCTTTAACATACGGATCAGGCTGGCCATTGTCGTGCCGCGGACGATAGAATCGTCAATCAGGACAAGACGTTTGCCTTTGACGACGCTGGAGAGTACGCTCAGTTTCAGGTGAACAGCGGACTCCCGCTCCTTTTGGGTGGGTTTGATGAAAGTTCTTCCCACATAGCTGTTTTTTTGTGAAACGCAAGGGCGAATGGCAGACCGCAGGCCTGCGCATAGCCCATTGCTGCAGCCAGACCGGAATCCGGGACTCCGGTAACAAGATCCGCCTCGACCGGGTAGGAAGCGGCAAGCGCTTTTCCGGCGCGGATTCTGGCATCATATATGTTTACATTGTCCATCGTGGAATCCAGACGGGCAAAATAGATGTATTCGAAAATACAATGTGCATGAGGAATCTGTGCAGCTTTACTTTCCTCGATGAGACGGGAATCGGATTTGATCCCATTTTCGGTAATGGTAACGATCTCGCCGGGAAGAATATCACGTACAAATTCTGCGTCTACAGCTGTCAGGGCGCAGCTTTCCGATGCAAGGATGTAGCTGTCACCACGTTTGCCCAGACATAATGGTTTTAAACCGAGCGGATCTCGGACGCCGATCAGTTTTCTGGGGCTGATGATGACAAGAGCGTAACCGCCCTTTAATTTGCGTGCAGTCTGTAAAATTGCATCTTCCACACAGGAGGTGTGGGTTCTTTCCCCGTGCGATATCGCAGGCGATGACCTCGGAGTCTGTCGTAGAGCGGAAAATAGCGCCGCCCTCCTGAAGAGACTGACGGAGCTCGGATGCATTTGTGATGTTGCCGTTATGGGCAAGCGCAAGCGTGCCTTTTAAATAGTTCAAGACGAGGGGCTGCGCATTTTCCACGATGCTTGCGCCGGTCGTGGAGTAGCGGACGTGCCCGATGCCGATATTTCCCTTCAGGGAATCCAGGGATTTTTCATGAAACACCTCGCTGACAAGCCCCATGTCTTTGTGCCAGGTGATATTTCCTTTCGGGCCATTTGTGTTACAGACGGCAATACCGCAGGCTTCCTGTCCGCGGTGCTGCAGAGCAGAAAGCCCGTAGTAGATAGAAGGAGCAGCGGCGCTGCCATCGGGATTATAAATCCCGAAGACGCCGCATTCCTCTTTCAGTTTATCCTCTTGTTCCGGATCAAAAAACTCATTTTAAAGTGTCCCTTCCGGCTGTTTTAAACGGAAAACAGCAGCTTCTCGTAGTTCGGGTAAGGCAGGATGCTGTCAGGAATATAGGTTTCTGCAGCATCTACAGCGCTGCGGACTGCATCCATATCAGGCAGGATTGTCTCGTGATAGAACAGGGACAGGGCAGGCTGATTGCTCATGCCTTCTGCTGTTGCAAGATCTGCTTCCAGCTTTTCTTCCGCGGTAAAAATGGCTTCGTAATAGCCGGAAAGTGTGGTCAGCAGTTTCTCCTGTGCGGTGCAGGGCAGTGTTGCAAGAACTGCTTTTTTTCGCGGAGATCGATGCTGCAACCTCGTCTGTATAGGTCATCAGGGCAGGCAGGAAATCGCGGCGAACCATATCCTCCATGGTCTTTGCTTCGATATGGATGGTTTTGCTGTAGGTCTCCAGCAAAATTTCATATCTGGAGAAGATCTCTTCTTTGGAGAAGATGTGATGGCTGGTAAACAGGTCGATATTCTTCTCGTGAATGAAATAAGGAAGCGCATCAGGAGTGGACTTTAAGTTGTACAGACCGCGCTTTTCAGCTTCCTGAACCCATTCGTCAGAATAGCCGTTGCCGTTAAAGATAACCTTTTTGTGCTTCAGGATCGCTCTCTTTACCAGAGCGCGAACTGCTTCATCCATCTGATCTTCGGGGAAGGCCTTTAATTCTCCGTAGAACTGACGCAGTGCTTCTGCAACAGCTGTATTTAAAATGATGTTTGGACCTGCCACAGAGCTGGAAGAGCCAAGGCTTCTGAATTCAAATTTATTGCCGGTAAATGCAAAGGGTGAGGTTCTGTTTCTGTCGGTATTATCCTTAAAGAAATGAGGCAGTACAGTTGCGCCGGTATCCATCTGAACAAGAGGATGCTTGCCAAAGAAAGTATCATTTTCAATGGAATCCAGAACAGCAGTCAGCTCATCTCCAAGGAAGATGGAGATAATAGCCGGAGGCGCCTCATTTGCACCGAGACGATGATCATTTCCTGCGCTGGCAACGGAGATACGCAGCAGATCTGCATAATCGTCAACCGCTTTGATGACAGCCATCAGGAAAATCAGGAACTGTGCGTTTTCAGCAGGAGTACGTCCGGGCTCCAGCAGGTTTACACCAGTATTTGTAATCATGGACCAGTTGTTGTGTTTACCGGAACCATTGATACCGTCGAAGGGTTTTTCATGGAGCAGGCATACCAGACCGTGTTTGTCAGCAACTTTTTTCATGACTTCCATCGTCAGCTGATTGTGATCGACGGCAACGTTTGCCGTGTCGAAAATCGGAGCTAACTCATGCTGGGCAGGAGCAACTTCGTTATGCTTTGTCTTTGCAGGGATGCCAAGCTTCCAGAGCTCTTCATCCAGATCATGCATGTATGCGGATACGCGGGGCTTTAATGCGCCGAAATAATGATCTTCCATTTCCTGACCTTTGGGAGACATTGCGCCGAACAGAGTTCTGCCGGTAAAGATCAGATCTTTTCTCTGCTCATACAGAGCTTTGTCAACCAGGAAATACTCCTGCTCAGGACCGATGGTGGTGGAAACACTTGTAACATCCTTGTTTCCGAGCAGCTGCAGAATTCTGACTGCCTCTGTGTTCAGAGTTTCCATGGAACGCAGCAGAGGAGTCTTTTTATCCAGTGCTTCGCCGCTGTAAGAACAGAAAGCGGTAGGAATGTAAAGGGTTCCATCTTTAATAAAAGCGGGAGAAGTAGGATCCCATGCCGTATAACCTCTTGCTTCAAAAGTAGCGCGCAGACCGCCGGACGGGAAGCTGGACGCATCCGGCTCACCCTTTACCAGCTCTTTTCCGGAGAAATCCATGATGATCTGACCATCTCCGACCGGACTGATGAAGCTGTCATGCTTTTCAGCAGTGAAACCGGTCATGGGCTGGAACCAGTGCGTATAATGGGTAGCACCGTGCTCAACGGCCCATTCCTTCATGGCAACCGCAACGGAATTGGCAACATCCAGTTCCAGATGAGTGTTATTTTCGATTGTTTTACGCAGCGCTTTGTAAATATCCTTGGGGGAGCTTTTCGCGCATCACTTTGTCGTTAAAGACCAGGCTGCCGTAAATTTCAGGAATACTTTTTGACATAGATCAAATCTCCTTTCAACTGTAGGGTAAGCATTATACATTTCGGTGTTTTGTCTGACGAAACGTTTCGTCCTGCAGAAGGTATTCTTTAGAACGAAAAAAGGCACTTCGGAGAAGATTCTCCAAAGCGCCTTTGCTTTATGTGACGTATCATACTCACAAATAATAAAACTGTCAAGCCCCTTTTTTCAAAAAACGAAAATTTGTGCAGCAAAGCCACAGGTGCATTTGAGGCGGCTTTTTTGTCAACTTACCTCCGATCCTGAGACAAACCGCATGTTTTCGTGTATGCTTTTGTCAACGAAAGGAAAGGAGGTCGGGGCATGAAAGTGAGCATTGAACTTTCACCGGAATACCGGATTCCGTATGCAGTCATTTATGTGGATGAAATAACGGATGAAATCCAGAAAATCATGGAGAGTTTCAGCCGGCAGGAAATGCCGATCACGGCGCTGCAGAATGAGGATAATCTCGTTGTTCTGCAGCCGGAGGAAATCTATATGGTGCGTGTGGAGGCCGGGGATACGATTCTTTTTGGAAAGTGTTCAAAATATCGTTCCAGAAAGAGACTTTACGAATTAGAAAAGCAGCTTGGAAATCAGTTTATGCAGATTTCGAAATCCACGCTGGTCAATCTTTCCTATCTGGAAAGCATTGAAGCGGGATTTAATGGAACGCTTCTTCTGAAGCTGAAAAACGGCTGTAAAGATTATGTATCCAGAAAATATCTGCCGGAATTTAAGAAATATCTGGGACTGTAGGAGGAATAAAGATTGAAAATAAAATTTTTCAATCGCGAGATTTGTGTCTGCGCGCACTTGACGCAAATCTCGGCATGCACAAAAAGCGTGCGCAGAAATGAGAGGAAAGCATGAAAGCGATTGTAAAAGAAGCAGCGAAATATGTTGGAATCAGCACCGGGATTGCGCTTGGAATTTTCTGCTTTGTCGGAATGCTATTTGACCTGTATTATGGCGGAAATTTCAGCCTTTCAGGGTATCAGTTTACAAAGATGGTACTCGGTTGTGTGGTGGTCGGCTGGGGCTTTGGCGTTCCGGCTGTCGTTTACCGGAAAGAAAATATGCCGATGCCGATCCGTGTTGTAATCCATATGGGAAGCGGCTGCGTGATTTATACGCTGGTCGCATGCTGGGTCGGCTGGATCGACCTGTCAGCGGGGCTCTGGCAGGGGAATCGGCATGATTGCTGCCCAGCTGGCAGCAGCATTTCTGATCTGGTTTTTCTTTCTGCTGCATTACCGTCGGGAAGCGAAAGAGATGAATGAACGGATACAGGAGATGAAAAAAGGGAAGGATTAAAATCCTTCCTTATTTCGTTGGATGCGAAGCTCTTTTCTTTTCTGCCCGGCTTCCCATTCCGCCTGCTGACCGATGGATTCGATCAAAAGTCCCGGAACTTTGGTCGGTTTTCCGGTTTCGTCAACGGCAACGAGCGTGAGGTAAGCCCGGTTTACGGGATATCGTGTGCCGTTAAGTTTTTCCACATAGGTATCGACCCGGACTTCCATGGAAGTGCTGCCGACCCAGGTGAGGGTTCCGACCAGAACGACAAGGTCATTTTTTGAAACACGCCGCGGATGAATTTCAGGTTATCGACGGATGCGGTGATGACATTACACTGGGAATGACGGATGCCGACGAGCCCGGCGACTTCGTCAATCCACTCCATCAGCCTGCCGCCGAAAAGCCGTCCTGCACCGTTTAAATGTTCCGGGCGGATCTGATAGACCTGTTCCACGCGGGATTCGATTGCTCTTTTTTCATAGTATTTTTTAGGAAGACCTCCATTCTGAGTACAAATTTTCCTGCAGGCGCGAAAATGGTCCGCAGGGAACTTAAAAGCCTTGAGATTATTTTATTTCTATAGTTTGGGACAGTCAAGTGGCAGAAGGTAAAGCGCGTCAGCGCAGGGCTCACTCAATAATTTCCCTTTACACACCCGGGCAGTGTTGTTATAATACTTTCCGGGAATGAGGTTCTCCCCGCGCCGTATGGCGAAACCGCTTGAAAGAATTTTAAGCTGATGGCTTCTGTGATTTTAGATGTGAAAGCGACAGACTTTGGGCATCGATGGCTGGCAGTAAATATCCGTAAAGATGTTTGCATGCAGCCAAAATCGCAGAGGGCATTGGCTTTTTTGATTTTTGACAGTAGAATGTTTGCAGAGCGTGTATTCTGTTATTTTACAGGAAAGCGGGAGAGTACACAGCCGAATAAAAAAACTAGCGCAAGAGGCTTTCAGTTTCGTTGCGTCCATCCTACAGGGAATAGAAAAGGAGGAAAGATTGAAAAATAAAATTTTTCAATCGCGAGATTTGTGTCTGCGCACACTTGACACAAACTCGGTATGTGCAAAAAGCGTGCGCAGAAATGAGAGGAAAACATGTTAACTTCACTTGCGTTTATTTTTCTGGCAGGTCTTGCCATGGCGGCGATCTGTGAACGGATCGGATTGCCGAGGATTATCGGAATGCTGGTCACGGGCATCGTGCTCGGACCATATGTGTTGAATCTGCTCGATCCGTCGATTCTGGGCATTTCCTCGGAGCTTCGACAGATGGCGCTGATTATTATTTTGCTAAAGGCAGGACTTTCTTTGAATCTGGCGGATTTAAAGAAAGTCGGGCGCCCTGCTATGATGATGGCGTTTGTCCCGGCGAGCTTTGAAATCTTTGCGTTCCTTTTATTTGCTCCGTACGTGCTTGGAATTACGCGCGTGGAGGCTGCCGTGATGGGGGCAGTGCTCGGGGCGGTTTCCCCGGCAGTCGTGATTCCGCGGATGGTGCAGCTGATGGAAAACAGTTATGGGACGCAAAAGAGCATCCCTCAGATGATTATGGCGGGTGCATCCTGCGATGATATTTTCGTCATTGTTCTGTTCACAACATTTGTGCGTATGGCGCAGGGAGGAAGCGCAAAGGCGTCGGACTTTGTGCAGATTCCGGTTTCAATCGTGCTCGGCGTTGTGCTGGGAGCCGCTGCAGGCTATGTGCTGGCGAAGGTTTTTGAAACGGCATACGCCCATGCCCACTGCGTCCGAAACAGCATGAAGGTGATCCTTGTGCTGGGTCTGTCGTTTCTTCTGATGGCAGTGGAAACGTGGCTGAAAGGAACCGTTCCGGTATCCGGGCTTTTGGCGGTTGTGAGCATGGCGTGCATGTTGAAGGCAAAGTGCGTGCCGGAGGTTTCGAAGCGCCTGTCTGAAAAATTCGGCAAGCTCTGGCTGGCAGCGGAAGTCGTGCTGTTTGTGCTGGTCGGCGCGGCGGTCGATATCCGGTATACAGCAAGCGCTGGTGCGAGTGCGCTTTTGATGATCGGGATTGCGCTCCTGTTTCGTGCAGCAGGCGTATTCTTGTGCATGGCAGGTACGCAGCTAAATAAAAAAGAGCGACTGTTCTGTATGATCGCCTATCTGCCGAAAGCAACTGTACAGGCGGCGATCGGGTCAGTTCCGCTGAGCCTGGGGTTGCCGTGTGGACAGCTTGTGCTTTCGGTTGCAGTGCTTGCGATTCTCGTGACCGCGCCGCTGGGAGCAATCGGAATGGACAAAACGTATCGGAGGCTGTTGGTGCATGAAGGCGGCGCGGCTGGGGAGAACCCCGGCACATGAAATCTGCCTGCAGAAAGCTACATGGGAACTGGAAAAATTAAAAAACCTCTTTACAAATGAAAAAGATAGGGTAGACTACATTGCATGAAAAAAATAGTGTCGTACATAAGATGTAGGCTGACAAAGGGGTCAGGAAACTTGCATTGCAGGTTTCCTGACCCCTTTCTTTCTGTAACATGGGTTCCATGTTACAGAAAGAGGCACAATCTTTTTATGGATAACAAAGTATTTTTATGAACGGCACACTGACAGTAGGAAATGCTGTTGCAGGGCAGCAAGGAGGAGAGCATGGGCGTAAAATATGTATTTGTGACCGGCGGCGTTGTGTCCGGTCTTGGAAAAGGAATTACCGCAGCTTCGTTGGGACGGCTGCTCAAAGCGAGAGGATATCATGTAACCATGCAGAAGCTGGATCCCTATATCAATGTGGATCCCGGTACGATGAATCCGATCCAGCACGGAGAGGTATTTGTAACAGATGATGGCACGGAGACAGACCTGGATCTGGGACATTACGAACGGTTTATCGATGAAAGCCTGGATCAGAATTCCAACGTTACAACGGGTAAAATTTACTGGTCGGTTCTGCACAAGGAACGTCATGGAGATTACGGCGGCGGTACCGTACAGGTCATTCCTCATATTACAAACGAAATCAAATCGAAATTTTACCGGGAGAAGTCCCCGGAGGAAGATACCATTTCTATTATAGAAGTCGGCGGTACGGTAGGCGATATCGAAAGCCAGCCGTTTTTGGAAGCGATCCGTCAGTTTCAGCACGAGATGGGACGGGAAAACGCCATCCTGATTCAGGTTACATTGATTCCATATTTAAAGGCATCCGGTGAAATGAAAACAAAGCCGACCCAGATGAGCGTCAAGCAGCTGCAGAGTATGGGGATCTGGCCGGATATCCTGGTTTGCCGTTCGGATTATCCGATTGATGAAAAAATGAAAGAAAAGATCGGATTATTCTGTAACGTGAAAAAGGAACATGTTTTGCAGAATCTGGATGCACCGTCCCTTTATGAAGTGCCGATAATGATGGAAGAAGAGCATTTGGCTCAGGCGGTCTGTGAATGTTTGAATCTGCCCTGCCCGGAGCCGAATCTGGAAGACTGGAAAAAGATGCTGGAGGATCTGCATCATCCCACCAGTTCTGTCACCATCGCGCTGGTTGGCAAATATGTAGCTCTGCATGATGCTTATTTGAGCGTAGCGGAAGCCTTAAAAGCACGGCGGCATCGCAAACCGCGCACAGGTCAACATTCGTTGGATCGATGCAGAAGAACTGACACCGGAAAATCTGGAGGAATATCTGCACGATGTGGACGGCATTTTGGTACCGGGCGGATTCGGACAGAGAGGAACGGAAGGAAAGATTCTTGCAATCGGTTATGCAAGACGCAACAAAATTCCGTATCTTGGGCTGTGCCTTGGCATGCAGCTTGCGATTGTTGAATTTGCAAGAAACGTAGCAGGACTTTCCAAAGCAGCGAGCATTGAGCTCGACCCCGAAACGCCTGATCCGGTCATCGCACTGATGCCGGAACAAAACGGAATTACCAATCTTGGCGGTACTTTAAGACTGGGCGCATATCCCTGTGTCCTGCAGCCGGAAACACTGGCCCATAAGCTGTATGGAAAGACAGAGATTTCCGAACGTCACCGCCACAGATATGAAGTCAACAATGATTACCGGGAAGTGCTGACGAAAAACGGCATGGTACTTTCCGGACTGTCTCCGGACGGAAGAATCGTGGAGATGATCGAATTAAAAAGAGCATCCGTTCTTCGTTGCAACACAGGCACACCCGGAATTCAAATCCAGACCGAACCTGCCGCACCCGCTGTTTGAGGGCTTTGTAAAAGCGGCAGTAGCATATGAAGCGGCAGGCAGCAGCGCCGTTTAAATAAGGAGGACTACCATGGGAGAAAATCAGGTACAGCAGGGACTTTACAGCCAGAGCTTTGAACATGATAACTGCGGCATCGGAGCGGTGGTTAATATCAAAGGCAGAAAAGACCACCAGATTGTTGCAGATGCGTTAAAAATTGTAGAACAGCTAGAACACCGTGCCGGAAAGGACGCGGAGGGAAAAACCGGAGACGGCGTCGGAATTCTGACTCAGATTTCCCATCGCTTTTTTTCCAGAGTATGTCAGGAAATCGGTATCGAGCTCGGCGGCGAAAGAGAATACGGAATCGGCATGTTCTTTTTCCCGCAGAACGAGTTAAAGCGCAGCCAGGCGAAGAAGATGTTTGAGATTATTGTAGAAAAAGAAGGCATGAAGTTTTTAGGCTGGAGAGAAGTGCCGACTGCACCGGAGGTGCTGGGACATAAGGCAAGAGAATGTATGCCTGTCATTTGCCAGGGCTTTGTCAAAAAGCCGGAAAATATTGCAGCAGGGCTGGACTTTGACAGAAAGCTCTATGTGGTACGCCGCGTATTTGAGCAGAGTAACGATAATACCTATGTGCCGTCCTTATCGAGCCGGACCATCGTGTATAAGGGTATGTTTCTGGTGGGACAGCTGAGAACCTTCTTTAAGGACCTGCAGGATGCAGAATATGATTCCGCGATTGCAATTGTCCATTCCAGATTTTCGACCAATACGAATCCCAGCTGGGAGCGTGCACATCCGAACCGGTTTATTGTGCATAACGGTGAGATCAATACGATCAAGGGCAATGCGGATAAGATGCTGGCGCGGGAGGAAACAATGTGTGCACCGCGGTTCTCGGCAGATGATTTAACGAAGGTGCTTCCTGTAGTCAATACAAATGGATCGGACTCCGCAATGCTGGACAATACACTGGAATTTCTGGTAATGAGCGGAATGGAGCTGCCGCTTGCGGTCATGATTACAATCCCGGAGCCCTGGGCCCACAATGATACGATTTCCCAGGAGGGACGCGATTTCTATCAGTACTATGCGACGATGATGGAGCCTTGGGATGGTCCTGCTTCCATCCTGTTTTCGGACGGCGGCCTGATGGGCGCTGTTCTGGACAGAAACGGTCTGCGTCCCTCCAGATATTATATTACAGACGATGACAGACTGATCCTTTCTTCTGAAGTCGGTGTCCTGGAAATTCCCGCAGAGCATATTTTGAAAAAAGAGCGACTGCATCCCGGTAAAATGCTGCTGGTGGATACTGTAAAGGGCGAAGTTTTAACAGACGAAGAAATCAAGGAGACCTACGCGAAGCGGGAGCCTTACGGTGAATGGCTGGATTCCAATCTGGTTACGCTGCATGAGTTAAAAATTCCGAATGAAAGGATTCCTTCTTATAGTAAAGAAGAACGGGCGCGTCTGCAGAAAGCGTTTGGTTACACCTACGAGGAATACCGGGAGGGTATCTGCTCGATGGCGTTAAACGGAACCGAACGGATCGGCGCGATGGGTGTGGATACACCGCTGGCTGTCCTTTCCAAAGAATATCAGCCGTTGTTTTACTATTTCAAGCAGCTGTTCGCACAAGTAACGAACCCTCCGATCGATGCGGTCCGGGAAAAAATCGTCACTTCCACAACCGTATATGCCGGCAAGAACGGAAATCTTCTGGAAGAGAAGCCGGAAAACTGTCAGGTACTGAAGATCAATAATCCGATCCTGACAGACCTCGACCTGTTGAAGATCCGCACGATGAAAAAGCCCGGCTTTAAGGTTGTCTGTGTGCCGATCATTTTCTATAAGAGCACACCGATGGATCGCGTGCTGGAGCATCTGTTCGTACAGGTGGATAAGGCGTACCGGGAGGGTGCGAATATCCTGATTCTTTCCGACCGCGGTGTGGATGAAAACCATGTTGCAATCCCGTCGCTGCTGGCAGTTTCCGCCGTACACAAGCATCTGGTCAAGACGAAAAAATGTACGGCACTGTCCATTATCCTGGAATCCGGCGAGCCGAGGGAGGTGCACGATTTTGCGGCGCTGTTAGGCTACGGTGCGTGCGCGGTCAACCCGTATCTGGCCCATTCCACCATCGCAGAGCTGGTAGAAGACGGTCTGCTGAACAAGGATTATTATGCGGCAGTAGAAGATTATGACCATGCGATTTTGCAGGGCATCGTAAAGATTGCGTCCAAGATGGGCATTTCCACGATTCAGTCCTATCAGGGCAGCCAGATTTTCGAGGCGATCGGCATTTCGCAGGAGGTCATCGATGCGTACTTTACTGGAACCGTCAGCAGGATCGGCGGTATTACCTTAAAAGATATCGCAGCGCAGACGGATGCGCAGCATTCCAAGGCGTTTGATCCGCTGGGACTGGCAACAGACCTGACGTTGTCCTCCATGGGCAGACATAAGATGCGCAGCCAGGGCGAGGAACACCGTTACAATCCCCAGACGATCCATATGCTGCAGCAGGCGGCAAGGGATGGCAGCTACGAAAAGTTCTGCGAATATACAAAGATGGTGGATAAAGAGGAAACCGGTTATCTGCGCAGCCTGATGGACTTCAACTTCCCGGAGACTGGTGTTCCGATTGAAGAAGTAGAGAGCGTAGAGTCCATCGTAAAGCGGTTTAAGACCGGTGCGATGTCTTACGGTTCGATTTCTGAGGAAGCGCATGAAGCGCTGGCGATCGCCATGAATAAACTACACGGCAAATCCAACAGCGGTGAAGGCGGCGAGAGCGATGAGCGTCTGGAATCCGCAGGAACCGATCATGACAGAAGCTCTGCAATCAAGCAGGTGGCAAGCGGACGTTTCGGCGTAACGAGCCGGTATCTGGTCAGTGCAAGAGAGATTCAGATCAAAATGGCTCAGGGTGCAAAACCCGGCGAGGGCGGACATCTTCCTGCCAAGAAGGTGTATCCGTGGATCGCAAAGACCAGACATTCCACACCAGGTGTGAGCCTGATCTCACCGCCGCCTCATCATGATATTTATTCCATCGAGGATCTGGCACAGTTAATTTACGACTTGAAAAATGCGAATAAATATACACGAATTTCCGTAAAATTAGTTTCAGGAGCCGGTGTCGGAACCGTTGCAGCCGGTGTTGCAAAAGCAGGAGCACAGGTCATGCTGATTTCCGGTTATGACGGAGGTACAGGAGCTGCACCCAGCAGCTCCATCCATAATGCAGGACTTCCGTGGGAGCTGGGACTGGCAGAAACCCATCAGACTCTATTGCAGAATGGTCTGAGAAACCGCGTTGTCATCGAGACAGACGGTAAGCTCATGAGCGGCAGGGATGTTGCGATGGCAGCGCTTCTGGGAGCAGAGGAATTCGGCTTTGCAACTGCTCCGCTGGTAACCCTTGGCTGTGTCATGATGCGTGTCTGCAACCTGGACACCTGTCCGATGGGTATCGCAACCCAGAATCCGGAGCTGCGCAAGCGCTTTATCGGAAAACCGGAATACGTCATTAACTTCATGACCTTTATCGCGCAGCAGCTGCGGGAGTACATGGCAAAGCTCGGTGTCAGAACGGTAGATGAAATGGTAGGGCGTACCGATCTGTTAAAGAAAAAAGGATGGTCTGACCGGAAGAAAAGCGACGATCGATTTGAGCAGAATCCTGTACGAGGGTGCACAGGCGGAGAGAAAGGACAGTGTTTTCGATCCTGCATGTGCATATGATTTCAAACTGGAAAAGACAAAGGATGAATCCGTTTTATTAAAGAAGAAAGAAGTAAAGGCAGCCATTGCGAACGGAACAGAAATTTCCTGCAGCGTGAAGCTGACCAATACCGACCGTACCTTCGGCACACTTCTGGGCGCAGAAATCACAAGACAGCATCCGGAAGGACTGCCCGAGGATACCATCACGATTCATTGTGAAGGCGCAGGCGGACAGAGCTTCGGTGCATTTTTGCCAAAAGGTTTGACCTTATCGCTGTGCGGTGACAGCAACGACTATTTCGGAAAAGGGCTTTCCGGCGGCAAGCTGGCAGTCTTTGCTCAGGAAAAAGCGAAATTTAAACCGGAAGAAAATATTATTATCGGCAACGTTGCCCTTTACGGCGCAACAAGCGGGGAAGCTTATATCGCAGGTGTGGCAGGAGAACGGTTTGCTGTCCGCAATTCCGGTGCAACTGCTGTTGTAGAAGGCGTCGGAGAGCATGGCTGCGAGTATATGACTGGTGGTCATGTGGTTGTACTGGGACCTACCGGCAAGAACTTCGCGGCGGGCATGAGCGGCGGCATCGCTTATGTGCTGGATGAAGAAAGCTGTCTGTATAAAAACCTGAACAAGGAAATGGTACTCATGGAGAAGGTGGAGACCAAGTTTGACCAGGAGGAGCTCCGTGCCATGATCGAGGCGCATGTGCGCAATACCGGTTCCAAAAAGGGACAGGAGGTACTGGATCACTTTAAAGAGTATCTGCCGAAGTTCAAAAAGATTATTCCTGGAGATTACAAGCGGATGCTACAGCTGTCCTCCCAGTTTGAGGAACAGGGCATGAGCCGCCAGGAAGCGCAGATTGAGGCATTCTATGCGAGTGTCGGCAGCAGAGCGTAACGGGAGGAAACAGTCATGGGGAAACCTACAGGTTTTTTGGAATATGAGCGTAAAGACGGACCGGTGACGGTTCCAAAGGAAAGAATCAAAAATTTTAAGGAATTTCACGGACAGCTGCCGGAAGAGGAGCAGCGTCTGCAGGGAGCGCGCTGCATGGAATGCGGCGTTCCCTTCTGCCAGGCGGGTACAATGATTGCCGGAATGGCTTCGGGATGCCCACTGCATAATCTGGTGCCGGAGGTCAACGATCTGGTCTGGCACGGCAACTGGGAACAGGCTTATGTCCGTTTGTCAAAGACTCACTGCTTCCCGGAATTTACTTCCAGGGTCTGCCCCGCGCCATGTGAGGCGGCCTGTACCTGCGGGCTGCACGCAAAACCGGTTTCCACGAAGGAAAATGAACGTGCGGTCATTGAATATGCTTACGCGAATGGTCTGGTAAAGGCGAAGAACCAAAGGTACGCACCGGAAAGAAGGTCGCGGTCATCGGCAGCGGTCCGGCCGGATTGTCTGCAGCCTGGAACCTGAACAAACGCGGACACAGCGTAACGGTCTATGAACGTCATGACAGAGTCGGCGGTCTGCTGCGCTACGGCATTCCGAATATGAAGCTGGACAAGAGCATCATCGACAGAAGGATCGAAGTCATGAAGGCTGCCGGCATCAAGTTTATCTGCAATGCAGACGTTGGAAAAGATATTTCCGGCAAGGAGCTGGAAAAAGAATACGACCGCGTGATTCTTTGCGGCGGGGCCTCCCATCCAAGAGATATCCATGTGCCCGGCAGGGATGCAAAAGGCATCTGGTTTGCGGTGGATTTTCTGGGAACTGTAACAAAGCAGCTCCTGGATACAAATTTTCAAAAAGTGCCCTATGAGCTGGCAAAAGGAAAAAATGTGCTGGTAATTGGCGGCGGAGATACCGGAAATGACTGTGTCGGAACTTCGATTCGGCTGGGTGCGGCAAGCGTGACACAGCTGGAGATGATGCCGAAAGCGCCGGAGTGTCGGGCAGCATCAATCCCTGGCCGGAATGGCCGAAGGTCTTAAAGACCGATTACGGTCAGGAAGAAGCGATCGATGTATTCGGTCATGATCCGAGACTTTACCAGACAACAGTAACAGAATTTAAAAAGAAAAAAGACGGAACCGTATGCAGTGCGGTGCTGGTAAGCCTTGAGCCGAAGAAGGATGAAAAGACCGGACGGCTTTCGATGGTTCCCATCGAGGGCACACAGAAGGAAATTCCGGTGGATCTGGTGCTGATTGCAGCCGGATTTTTAGGCAGTGAGGGTTACGTTGCAGAGAGTTTTGGTGTAAAATTAAATGCGAGAACCAATGTGGAAACCGTAAACGGCTCTTACCGCACCGGGAAAGAGAAGATTTTCACTGCGGGAGATATGCACAGAGGTCAGTCACTGGTCGTATGGGCGATTGCCGAAGGCAGGGAAGCCGCAAAGGAAGTGGACAAGTCGTTGATGGGATACACCTACGAGTGACACCACACCGGATCTCCGGCCCAAAAGCCGACCGTGCTTGCACGAAGAAGGCTTTTGGGCTGGAGACCCGCCGAAGCATTCGAAAATTCACAACAACAATTCAGGGAACAGGCGGACAGACTGTCTGCTAAAGAGGAGAGAGAAGCATGAAAACCAGAGAAGAAATTCTGCAAATGGTAGAGAATGAAGACGTTGAATTCATTCGTCTGCAGTTTACAGACATGTTCGGCACGCTCAAAAACGTTGCCGTGACCGCTACCCAGCTGCAGTATATGAAAGACAACCGTTATCTGATTGATGGTTCCTGCATGTACGGAGAATTGAGAACCGGGGAAGAGGATATGTATCTGTGCCCGGATTTGGACACCTTTGTAATCCTGCCATGGAGACCGCAGCAGGGAAAAGTTGCAAGACTTTTGTGTGATGTCTGCAGGGCAGATGGAACACCGCTTGCGGTCAGCCCGAGAGAAATCCTGAAAAAGACGATAGAAAAGGTCGAAAAGGAAGGATATACGTTTCAGATTGATCCGGAATGTGAATTTTTCCTGTTCCACGAGGACGAAAACGGCGTGCCGACAACCGTAACCCATGAAAAAGGCCGGATATATGGATATCAGCCCGCTGGATCTGGGAGAAAACGCCCGTCGTGATATGGTGATGACGCTGGAGGATATGGGGTTTGAAATCGAATCCTCTCATCATGAAAAAGCGCCCGGGCAGCATGAAATTGACTTCCGTTATGCGGGTGCGATGGAAACCGCGGACCGGATTGTGACGTTCAAGACGGCAGTGCGTTCCATTGCAAAGCGGTTCGGTCTTTATGCGACTTTTTATGCCGAAGCCAAAGGCTGGTACGGCAGGTTCCGGCATGCATATCAATATTTCTCTGTTTCAGGACGGAAAAAATATCTTCAGCGATCCGGAAGCGGAAGATGGTTTAAGTCAGGAAGCAAAATGGTTCATGGGTGGTATTATGGCCCATGTCAAAGGCATGTGTGCCGTGACGAACCCTCTGGTTAACTCTTATAAGCGTCTGACCTCCGGCTGCGATGCACCCAGAGATATCATCTGGACAACCAAAATCATAATACCCTGCTTCGGATTCCTTTTTATGCGGGGAGAGGATACCAGGATCGAGCTGCGTTTTCCCGATCCGTCTGCAAATGCGTATTTGACGATTGCACTCTGCATGGCCGCAGGGCTGGATGGAATCGCAAAGCATCTGGATCCCGGAGCGGAATCTGCGCGACTGTTTGCAAGCAGAACGGAGGCGGAAAAGGCCGCAGCCGGTATTGATCATCTGCCGGATACGCTGCGTGAAGCAGTTGCGTTCATGGAAGAGGATTCTTTTGTAAAAATGGTTCTCGGACAGGAGTTCGTGGATCTTTATGTAGAAGCAAAAAAGCTGAGTGGAATGAGTACATGTCCCAGGTATCCGAATGGGAAGTAGATAAATATCTGTATCGCACTTAAAGGAGTGACAGGATGAGCAGCATCATAATTGTTTTGCCGAAGCTCGAGGACGCAAAACATATCAAAGACATCCTCGCCCGACGGGGACTGACGGCTGCTGCACTCTGCACAACAGCTTCCATGGCGCTTTCACAGGTACACCAGCTAGACAGCGGTGTCGTGATCTGCAGTTATCGGATCAGGGACATGCACTATACACAGCTGGCGGAATATCTGCCCGATTATTTTGATATGCTGTTGCTTGCTTCTACGTCGGAACTGGAAAGTGCGCCGCACGATATGGTGACATTGACATATCCGATTCGTCCAAACGATCTTGCCAGTACTGTGGAGATGATGCTGACACAGCTGGACAGACGGTTAAGGAAGCGCAAAAGCCAGCCGAAAAAGAGAACGGAACAGGAACAGAACTATATTAACAATGCAAAATGGTTGCTGATGGAAAGAAATCATATGACAGAGCAGGAGGCGTTCCGCTATATTCAGAAAAGCAGCATGGATTCCGGCACGAACATGGTTGAAACCGCGCAGATGATTCTGCTGCTGATTTATGACGGATGAGGAAAAAGAACATGTTTACAATCAATGAAAATTACTTAAAGCTGCAGGAAGCTATCTTTTTTTTCCACAGTAGCAAAAAAGGTGGCTGCCTACAAAAGCATGCATCCGGACAAAACAGTCATCAGTCTCGGAATCGGAGATGTGACGCTGCCGCTTGCACCTGCGATTATCGAAGCGCTGCAGAAAGCGGTTGCCGAGATGGGCACAAAGGAAGGCTTTCATGGCTATGCACCGGAGCGGGGCTATGATTTTTTGTTAAACGCGATTGCAAAGAGGATTTTGCAGCACGGGGCTGCGAGATTTCTCCGGATGAGATTTTTGTATCGGACGGTGCAAAGTGTGATGTCGGAAATATTCAGGAGATTTTTGGAACCGATAATCTTGTTGCGGTCTGCGATCCGGTTTATCCGGTCTATGTGGATACGAATGTCATGGCAGGCAGAACCGGTGTATATGACAAAGCGCTGGGCACATATGAGGGACTGGTATACATGCCCTGTACCCAGGAAAACGGCTTTGCACCGAAGCTTCCTGATAAGACACCGGATCTGATTTACCTGTGCTTTCCCAATAATCCGACTGGTGCGGCGATTACAAAGGAAGCACTGCAGAAATGGTCGATTATGCAAATGAAATTCATGCGGTCCTTCTTTTGATGCGGCATATGAAGCCTATATCACGGAAGAGAATATCCCACACAGCATCTATGAGTGTGAGGGTGCAAAGACCTGTGCCATCGAGATGCGCAGCTTTTCCAAAAACGCGGGCTTTACCGGACTGCGTCTCGGTTACACGGTTGTTCCCAAGGAACTTGTCAGCAATGGTGTGTCCTTAAATGACTTATGGCTTCGACGTCACGGCACGAAATACAACGGCGCGCCTTATATCGTCCAGCGCGCAGGTGAGGCGGTTTATTCGGAGGCAGGAAAGGCGCAGATCAAGGAGCAGATTGCCTACTACATGGAAAAATGCCCGCCAGATACGCGAGGGCTTAATTGCAGCGGGTTATCAGGCCTTTGGCGGTGTCAATTCTCCCTATGTCTGGTTAAAAACCCCGGACAACCTGACCTCCTGGGAGTTCTTTGATAAGCTCTTAAACGAAGCACAGGTAGTCGGCACACCCGGCTCAGGATTCGGTGCAAGCGGCGAAGGGTATTTCCGCCTGACTGGCTTCGGAACACATGAAAATACAAAAGAAGCGATCAAACGGATTCAGGCTTTGAAGACGAAATAAGGATTCAGCTTTTGATCCAGAGAAAAGAAATAAAAAACAACAGAATGTACGATCTGCGAACACTCTGTTGTCGAAAATTGAGAGGTTGTCGCACCTGCGGCAGCCTTTTTTTTATCGTATAGGAAACGAAGTTTCTATACGATAAAAAACGCTCCGCGAGGATGCGCACTCGGCGCAAGGGGTAGATGGTTGCCGAAGCAACCGCGCCTCGGCGCGAGAATGTGCCAGGGCACATTCTTTTTTTCATCGTATAGAAACGCATTTATTTCGCAGTTGTCTCATCCTGCCGGCTTGCTCTGCGAAATGCGCTGGGGGACATTCCTGACAGCTTTTTAAAGGTCTGGGAAAAATAGCTGGAGGAGGAAAAACCACAGGTATGGCTGATGACGGAGAGGGAAAAGTCTGTTGTGGAAAGCAGGGTTTTTCGCTTTTTCGACGCGGGCGCGCATCAGATAGTTGATCGGAGAAATGCCGTACACGTTGGAAAACGCATGCACCAGATAATATTTGTTGACATGCGAAAACTGCGCCAGCTGCTCCAACGAAATATCCTCACTGCAGTTTGCGTCGATATAGCGCCGGACAGATTCACACAGGTGAGAGGATCTTTTATTGGTTGGCGTCAGGATGGTCTTAAAGTTTGTCTGTCTGCCAAACAGCACGATCAGGATTTCCATCAGATCCTGACAGACTGCCTCATAGCCAGGCGCACGGGTTTCAATTTCCCGGAGCATCATTTTCAGGTAAAAGTTCATCGTTTCTTTGATCTCCCGAAAGCTGACGATACAGAAATTTTCCCCTTCATTTGCGACGGACAGCTCCAGGTTTTCAATCCCCAGGACGATATATTTAAGCGGATTTGCATGAAAGCCAAGCTCTGTATGGGAAACGTTCGGATTGATAATGACGAGATCGTTTGCGGATACTGGGAAAATCCGATCCTCCACCTGAAACTGACCGACGCCGTCTAAAACATAGAACAGCTCAGAACAGTAATGTGTGTGGGGCGTGGAGATCCAGTCTCCGCCGTAGGTAGAGGAAGAGACATAAAGAAGCTTTGCTTTATCTTTCATGAAATAATCTTTTGGAATACTCAGATCATGCCGGCTATTACCCATCGAAAAATATCCTCCTATCAGAACAAATAAAACTGTCAGAACAAACAATAGAATGCACGCTCTGCAAGCATTCTATTGTCATGAATAAAAAAGGAAATCCTGATTTCATTATACTATAGAATGTATGGAAACCGGTACAATATATTGCCCTAAAAATAATAAAATATTGCGCAGCAATAAAAGAAAATATATGGAAAAATGATGTGCAACCTGTATGTTGAAAAAGCGTATTATAGAAAAAAAATATAAAAAATATGACGAATGGAAAAGCTGAAAAATGCATTTTTTAATAAAAAACAGCAATATAATAATAAATTATAACAACATAGAAATTGAATCGCTGCCCAGGGACAGATATAATAAATACATCAACAAGTGATGGAACGTTTACAAGGAGGAACGGGTATGAAAAAGAAATTAGTAGGCGTGTTATTGACCGCAGCAATGGCTGTATCGGCACTGGCAGGCTGCGGCAGCAAGCAGGCGGCAGCACCTGCAGAAAGCAAGGCTGCAGAAGAAAAAAGACAGAAACCGTGCAGGAAGCGACAGAAGAAGCTGAGGCTGCAGAAGGGGAAGAAGTCCTGACTGTATGGTGCTGGGATCCTAACTTTAATGTATATGCAATGAAGCAGGCAGAAGCACTTTATCAGAAGGAGCATCCGAATTTCAAGCTGGATATTCAGGAAAAGGTATATACCGATATTGAACAGAGCCTGATCACTGCAGCAGAAGCTGGAAACTACGATACTCTGCCGGATATCTTCCTGATGCAGGATTATTCCTTTCATAAAGATGTTGCAAACTATCCGGAGATCTTTACAGAGCTGACAGATTCCGGCATCGATTTCTCTCAGTTCTCCGGCGGTAAGCTTGCAGATTCTACCGTAGATGGCAAGCATTACGGAATTCCCTTTGATAACGGTGCAACCATCATGGCGATCCGTTCCGATATGGTAGAAGCAGCAGGCCTTAAGGTAGAAGATTTCAAGGATACCACATGGTCTGAATTTATGGAACTTGCAAAGAAGGTAGTAGATGCCAATGGCGTACCGATGCTGACAAGCTCCGGCGGTTCGGAAATCGTAATTGAAATGCTGCAGTCCGCAGGTGCGTCTCCCATGCAGGACGGTGAAGTGAAGCTGGTAGATAATGCAGCACTGAAGAAAGCGATCGAAGTATACAAACAGCTGATTGAGGAAGGCATCATGGTAGATTACACAGACTGGGATCAGTACATCGCTTCCATGAACAAAGGCGAGGCTGCCGGTGTGATCCAGGGCTGCTGGATCATGTCCTCTATTCAGGCTGCAGAAGACCAGAGCGGTGAATGGGCGATCGTGAACATGCCTGCACTGGACGAAATTGACGGCGCAACCAATTATGCAAACTGCGGCGGCGCAAGCTGGGCAGTATCCTCTAACTGCAAAAACACAGAGCTTGCATTTGACTTCTTAAATGCAACCTTTGGCAGCAGTGTAGACCTGTATGACGAGCTGCTTCCGAATGCAGGCGTGATCGCAAGCTACCTGCCTGCAGCAGCTTCTGATGCATATGGCGAAGCTTCTGAATTCTACGGCGGACAGGCTGTTTATAAGGATATCGTGGAATTTGCAGGAAAGGTTCCCGGAATCGATTACGGCGCATATTATTCTGATATCAGAAGCGCGTTGACTGATGCTATCACCAATGTCGTACAGAATGGTGCGGATGTTGAGACAGAAATCCAGAATGCACAGGATACGGTAGAATTTAACATCAGCGAATAAACATATGAACCAGTACCGGGAATGCAGCGTATTGCGTTCCCGGTATTTTTATCCAGGAAGTATACAGGAGAGAGCAGTATGCAGAAAAAAAGCGAAGATGAGTCTGGAAAAAGACATAATCTGACCGGTTGGGCTTTTCTGATCCCGGCGGCACTTCTGATCTTTATTTTTTTGCTTTTTATCCGATGGTGCAGGCACTGATCCTTTCTTTTTCCAAAAAAGGAACGGGTGGGAGCACCTTTGTCGGATTGGCAAATTACCAGAGAATTTTAAAGGATAAGACATTCCAGCAGTGTCTGTTCAATACCGTTTTTTATTTTATCATTCAGGTTCCGGTGATGCTTGTGCTGGCGCTGGGACTTGCACAGCTGTTAAATAATCCCAAGATCAAAGGAAAAGGTATTTTCCGTACGCTGATCTTTTTTTGCCCTGTGCAACATCACTGGTATCCTATTCGATGATCTTTAAATCTTTGTTTGCCCAGGATGGACTGGTCAACAATGTGATCACTGCCATCGGATTTTCCAGAATAGACTGGTTTCAGAATGCCTGGGCAGCCCGCTGGGTGATCATCCTTGCACTGATCTGGAGATGGACGGGCTACAACATGGTCTTTTATCTGGCTGGACTGCAGAATATTGACTATTCCGTATATGAAGCGAGCTATATTGACGGAGCGACACCGTTTCAGCAGTTTTTGAAGATTACGGTTCCGCTGCTGAAGCCTACGATTTTGTTGACTGCGATTATGTCCACATCAGGAACCCTGCAGCTGTTTGATGAATCGGTCAACCTGACAGCAGGAGGCCCTGGAAAATCGACGATGACGCTGGCACATTATATTTACAATATTTCCTTTGTAGAAACGCCGAAATTTAACTATGCGGCGGCATTATCTGTGTTTATCCTCGTCAGCGTAGCAATTTTGTCAGCCATTCAGATGAAAGTAGGTGACAAGCGTGACTAAAGTAAAAACAGCTTTTTCTTATGTGATTTTAATTCTTGCCAGTTTTTTGTCGGCATTTCCGCTTTACTATATGATCTGCGGGGCGACCAATACCAGTATCGACATTGTGCGCGGAAGATTACTGCCGGGAACCCATCTTCTGGAAAATTTCCAGACACTGATCGCGACGCAGAATCTCGGACGTGCGATGTTTAATTCCTTCCGAAATGCCATTGTCATCACGGTAGTTGCGCTGCTGGTCTGCTCGATCCCAGGCTATGGCATCGAAATCTACCCTGATAAAGGAAAAGATATTTTGATGAGCATCCTGCTGCTGGCAATGATGCTGCCCTTTGTTGCAATCATGATTCCGCTGTTTAAAATGTTTTCTGCATGGAAGCTGGTCAATACCTGGATTGCGCTGGCACTGCCGTCGATTTCGACGCCGTTTTTGATCATGATGTTCCGACAGGCTGCACGCTCTTTTTCCACATGATATCATCGACGCCTCCAGACTGGAAGGACTCAGTGAGATCAAGATCTTTTTTACGATGTTTCTTCCGATCATGAAGTCTACTTACGGAGCAGCAATGACGGTAACATTCATGAATGCGTGGAATAACTATCTGTGGCCGACGATTATTTTACAGGATAAAAATCAGATTACGATGCCGATGCTGGTTGCCAATTTAAAGAGCGGATACAGCGTGGATTATGGAATGCTGATGCTTGGAGTCCTGATCTGTACCCTTCCGACTGCGGTCATCTTTTTATGTCTGCAGAAGAGCTTTGCAAACGGAATTGCAGGAGCAGTGAAATGAGAAGAGCATACGCGTTATCAGAAGAGGAATTTTGCCGGGCAGAGGCAGAGCTTGAACTCGCGGTATCACTGGGGCTGATTGGGCAGGCGGGCTTTGATGCGCTGGAACAGCGGCGCCTGCAGAAAAACGAAGAAAACCGCAGAAAAAAAGCTGCCGGAGAAGTTTTTACGGACCCTGCAGCTTTACCAGACCGATGTATCTGCAATATGAGCTGACCAGATTCCGACTGGAATTTGCTCTTCCTTCCAGGACAGTACGGGATTCTGGATATTGCCCTGAGATAACAGAAGCACAGAAAAGGACATTTTATCAGGAAAATCAGGATCTGCTGACGCGCGCGCAGGGAGATCTGTTTTCCTATGAAGAAATCGAGGCAGTGATCGAAAAAAGACTGAGGGAGGCGGCTTATGACAGACTGGTGCAGGACATATTATGTCAGTCAGAAACACGGGAATGACCAAAACAGCGGAAGAAGCAGTGCAGAGCCATATGCCAGTCTTTTTGCGATCAACCGTCTGAAGCTGCAGCCAGGCGACCGGATTTTGCTGGAAAACAATTCCGTATTTGCCGGACAGTTTTTTTACAGATTACGGACAGCGGGACGAAGGATTTACCGATTGTGATCGGTGCATATGAGGATCGGACGCAAGCAGAGCAGAATCCGCCGATTATCGCAGCAAACGGGCAGGGAATCTGGTATCAGGATTATGGATGCGAGCTGGATTCTCCGGCACATACCAGGAGCGGATATGTATCGTCTGCGGTATTGTTGTATGATGCAGAATATGTGACGCTGCAGGATCTCGAGCTGACAAACAGCGGGCAGGATATCATCGGGGAATGCTACAGTGCACCGGATAAAATGAACCGAACCGGAGTTGCCGTCGCTGCGAGGGATAAAGGTGTCAGAAGCGGGATTACGCTGCGCAATCTCGTCATCCACGACGTCAATGGAAATGTGTACGACAAGCATATGAACAACGGCGGTATCTATATGACGGCGCTGAAGCCGATCGCAAGGGACACAGAAGCTGCACGTTTCCGGAATGTGACAGTAGAAGGCTGTTATGTAGACCGGGTGAGCCGCTGGGGAATTGCAGTCGGCTATACTTATGCGCATGCCGCTTTTGCCGGAGCAGAGCTCTCGGAAGAAGCGTTTTTAAAGTATGGACACGAAAATATTACGATTCAGGGATAATTATGTGAAGCGATCAGGAGGCGATGCGATTACTGTAATGTATGCGTTAAGACCTGTGGTGGAGCATAACTGTTCGGACAGCGCGGCGCAGGAGATCAACGACCGGATTTACCAGGAGCCTCAGAAGCGGGGCGGAAAAGTGGCAGCTGCGATCTGGCCATGGAAATGTAAGGACGCGCTATTTCGGTTTAATGAGGCAGCAGATACGAGGCTGAATCAGGATGGAATGGCATACGATGCGGATTCCGGAGACGGGACGGTGTATGAATATAATTTCAGCAGGCAGAATGAGGGCGGCTGCGTGATGTTCTGTCTGGAGGAAGCAATTCACAGCCGGTTTTGCAACAATGTGAGCTTCGATGACCTTTCCGGGACGATCAGTCCGGCGCAGAATCCGGATGCCCTGCTTTCTCACAACAGGTATTATGTCCGGAAAGGAATACCGTTTGTCCGAAAAAATATGGACGGCGGAACGTATACGCAGAAAGCGGATGAAATTATTTTGCTGGAGGAGGAAGAACGATGAGGGAGCGGACAGGGAGAGTGACGATTCCGACAAATCTGGACATCGTGCCGGAAACGATAGAATTGATGAAACGATGGGGCGCAGATGCGATCCGGGATTGTGATGGAACAGAATTTCCCAAGGAGCTGGTTGAAACCGGTGCAAAGATTTATGCGACCTATTATACGACCAGAAAAGACAATGAATGGGCGAAGAAAAATCCGGATGAGGTGCAGCAATGCTATATCATGTCGGCTTTTTATACGGCGGTTGGTAAAACGCTGAAAATTCCGCTGATGAAAGGCATTTCCAAAGAGTTGATGGAGGTCAATACAAGGGATGATATTCGGCGCTGGTGGGGAGGTAATCGACCGCTCGACCGGAGCTGTTGTGGATTGCACGCAGTGGGAATACGAGGAAGAAAGCGGAAATGTGATCATTCATGACGCAGAGCTGTTCCATGAATATACCGTCAGCTTTTTAGCCTATATCATCTGGGACCCGGTGCATATGTACAACGCCGTGACGAATGAGTGGAAGGATTTTTGAACATCAGATCACCTTTGATGTCCGGCAGCCCAAAACCCACAAATATTCGATGGAGCGGCTGAAAAAAATACTGTGAAGAGCATCCGTATGTGAATGTCATCCGCTATACGACGTTTTTCCACCAGTTTACGCTGTTGTTTGACGAATTAAAACGCGAAAAATATGTGGACTGGTACGGGTATTCCGCGTCTGTCAGCCCGTATATTTTAGAGCAGTTTGAAAAAAGAGGTTGGCTATCGGTTCCGCCCGGAATTTATTATCGATCAGGGCTATTACAACAACCAGTATCGCGTGCCTTCGAAGGAATTTCTGGATTTTCAGGCATTTCAGCGTCGGGAAGTCGCAAAGCTTGCAAAGGAAATGGTGGATATCACCCACGAATACGGCAAGGAAGCGATGATGTTTTTAGGCGACCACTGGATCGGAACAGAGCCCTTTATGAAGGAATTTGCAACGATCGGTCTGGATGCGGTAGTAGGAAGCGTCGGAAACGGAAGCACGCTGCGCCTGATTTCTGATATTGAGGGCGTAAAAAGTATACAGAGGGAAGATTTTTACCGTATTTCTTTCCGGATACCTTCCATGAGGGCGGCGACCCGGTAAAGGAAGCAAAGGAAAACTGGATCACGGCGCGTCGTGCGATCTTGAGAAAGCCCATCGACCGGATCGGGTATGGCGGTTATTTAAAGCTCACGCTGGATTTCCCGGAGTTTCTGGATTATGTGGAAAGCGTCTGCAACGAGTTTCGGGAGCTGTATGAGAATATTCGCCAGACGACGCCGTACTGCGTCAAAAAGGTTGCAGTGTTAAACAGCTGGGGAAAAATCAGGAGCTGGGGCTGTCATATGGTGCATCATGCACTGTATCAGAAGCAAAATTACAGTTATGCCGGTATTATTGAAGCACTCAGCGGTGCACCCTTTGAGGTATCGTTCCTTTCGTTTGACGATATTTTAGCCGATCCGAGCCTGTTAAAGGAAATCGATGTCATCATCAATGTAGGTGACGGGGATACAGCGCATACCGGCGGAGCAGCGTGGGAAAATCCTGCGGTAGCGGCGGCAATCCGGAAGTTCGTATACGAGGGTGGAGGCTTTATCGGAGTCGGAGAACCCTCCGGACATGCATATCAGGGACATTATCTGCAGCTCGCTGACCTGATCGGTGTGGAAAAAGAAACCGGATTTACCTTAAACTATGACAAGTACAACTGGGAAGAGCATCCGGAACATTTTATCCTGCAGGATATCACAAAGCCGGTGGATTTTGGCGAAGGCAAGAAAAAAACATGTATGCCTATGCTGATACTGAGATTCTGGTGCAGCGCGACCGGGAGGTACAGATGGCTGTCAATGAGTTTGGAAAAGGGCGCAGCGTTTACATCAGTGGTCTGCCCTACAGCTTCGAAAACAGCCGTATTTTTTGTACCGCAGTATTCTGTGGAGTGCCCACGGTGAGGACATTCTGCATTGCTGGTACAGTGAAAACTTCAACGTAGAAGTGCATGCATATGTGGAAAACGGAAAATACTGTGTGGTCAACAATACTTACGAACCGCAGGAAACGACTGTATACTGCGGCGACGGCAGCAGCTTTTTCCTGAAGCTGGAAGCTAATGAGATCAAGTGGTATAGCATCTGAGGCTGCATGTAAAAGGTAAAAATCGTATCCAGGCAGGAGACTGAGTTTGGCTTCTGTCGGGGCGGTGCAAAACAGAAAAAAGGAAAATGGAAACCGGCAGGGCTGATTGGGCACCTGTCGGTTTTTTATTTCCTGTTGTGTAAAAGATAAAAACGGTGCATAATCGTAAAGAGACGGGTTGGCGCAGATCTGGCACAGATCTGGCGCAGACCCGTCGTCGGGAATCGTATTTTCGGCAGCGATTGGCGGAGTTTTGCGCAGCACCGAAATCATATTTTTGGCTGTACGGCAGCGGGAAATCAATTTTGGGACAGGAATTTTGACATGACACAACAGGAAGCATATAAAATCCTTGGAATCACGGAGGAAGAAATCGAGGCGGCCGGGGCAGTGCCGGAAGGTACAGAAGCAGCAGGAGCGAGTACGGAAACGTCCCAAAGCTTTGACAATGCGTTTCAGAATTTTAACCGACAGGCAGTTGAGCGCCTGATCAAGAAAAAATATCGGCAAAGGATACTAAGCGCACATCCGGACGTCCAGCCGGAGGAAGAGACGGAATACAGTGCGCAGCTGTTAAATTATGCGTATGCGTATTTGAAAAAAGAACGGCTGGTATGATGGACATGTGTCTAAAAAGTCGTATCAGATGAAATCCCGTGCGTCAAAAACACAGGTCTGGGATGCACCAGTCAACCTGCGGGCGTGGCGCGAACGGGAAATTTATTCCTATGCGGAGGACAGTGAAGGCGAGAAAATCGGGTATTTTAAAATCGCAGCAGGAAAATATATCTGGAAGACAGAAGAGGATTTTTCCCTGTTCCAGAAAAGCATTTTCGCCTGCGCATCGCAGATTTTGGAAGAAGTAGAGCGCAAAAACAGATATATAAAAGTGAGCGGCTCCGCATACAGACGCTGGCGGCTCTGGTTTATTTATTGGCACAGCAGTTTCTGAACAGCACGGCACTGTTAAAAGAGCTTGGACAGGAGCAGAAAGCGGACGCAGAAGGCAACCGGATTTTTCTGATTCCGGCGATGCTGGAGCTGACCGGAAACATCCAGGCAGCCGAGGGCGAAGTGATTTCCCCGAAGCGCCTGACCAAACACCGCCTTTATGTAAAAACAGCCAGGGCGAAGAACTGGGCTACCTTTCGTTTCGGGACGATTGCATGTACTATGTTGTCATCCCGCTGATGGAACAACGCCGTGTAAAGGTTCGCATGAAAGCTGCTGAGGGCAAAAGGCAGCCTGCCAGAAGCTGAATTTTTATGTAAAGCTTTTGGAAAAAAAGATACGGCAGGCATGCCGGAAAGCGTGAATCTGCAGATCGAACAGCTGCTAAACGACTATACGAGGTAGCGCGCAGCAAGAGAATGTCGCTTGCCCGAAACCGGAAAGCATAGTATGATGATATCAGGGATCCAAGTTCAGAAGCCGCTGTGCTTGCACGGGGCGGCTTCTGAATTTGGATCCCGCAAGACATGAGGAAGCAGCGATTTACGAAGTAAATCAGCGGATTCCGAATGTCATCGGATTGCGGAGCAATCCGGTGATATCATTCGCAGCGCAAAGGCAAGTTCAGAAGCCGCCGTGCTTGCACGGGGCGGCTTCTGAATTTGGATCCCGCAAGACATGAGGAAGCAGCGATTTACGAAGTAAATCAGCGGATTCCGAATGTCATCGGATTGCGGAGCAATCCGGTGATATCAATCGCAGCACAAAGGCAAGTTCAGAAGCCGCCGTGCTTGCACGGGGCGGCTTCTGAATTTTAAATAGAAAAGGAGTATACGCATGTCAGAAAAAAACTCAACGGAACTGTCATTGTAACCTACCGCTGTAACGCGAGATGTTCGATGTGCAGCCGTTATAAAAAACCTTCCAGACCGGATGAGGAAATTTCAATCGAAACGATAAAAAAACTGCCGAAAATGTACTTTACCAACATCACCGGCGGGGAACCGTTTATCCGCACGGATTTAAAGGACATTGTCCGGGAATTATATAAAAAGAGCGACCGTATTGTAATTTCCACGAACGGTTTTTTTACGGATCGGATCGTTGATCTGTGCAAGGAATTTCCAGACATCGGCATCCGCATTTCGATCGAAGGGTTAGAGCAGACGAATAACGAAATCCGCGGTCTGCAGGACGGTTTTAACAAGGGATATACGACCCTGAAAACCCTGCGGAAAATGGGCATGAAGGATGTCGGCTTCGGTATGACGGTGCAGGATAAAAACGCACCGGACCTCGTTCCCCCTTTACGAGCTTTCCAATGAGATGGGTATGGAGTTTGCAACGGCGAGCCTGCACAACAGCTTTTATTTCGTGGAAGCCAAAAATATCATTCATGACCGCCCGATGGTGGCTGAAAATTTTGAAAAGCTGGTCAACGAGCTGTTAAAATCCAACAGCCCGAAAAAGTGGTTCCGCGCGTATTTCAACCACGGTCTGATCAATTATATTTACGGACAGAAACGCCTGCTGCCGTGTGATATGAGCTTCGATACGTTTTTCATCGATCCCTATGGAGATGTCATGCCCTGCAACGGTACAAAGGACAAAGAAGTGATGGGCAATTTAAACACCCAAAGCTGGGATGAGCTGTGGAGTAGCCCGGAGGCGGAAGCCGTGCGCAAAAAGGTGCGCTGCTGTGACAGAAACTGCTGGATGATCGGTTCAGTTTCCCCGGCAATGCATAAATATATCTGGGTTCCGGCAGCATGGGTAATCTGGCACAAATTCAAAGCCCTCTTTATGAAAAAGCCTTACTCCATGTATGAAAATAAAATTGTCCGCGATTATCGGGATGGCAAGGTGACAAAGGAGCAGCTGGACCGCTGCAGCACCTGCGACCAAAATGCAAAGGTAAACGATGGCTTAAGCGCCGCATCCCGCGCACAGCTGGCGCATCAGACCGGAGAAGAAATCGTGGACGCAGATATCGCAAGACAGACTGTGGAGCAGAAAAAGCAACAATAGAATGCACGCTCTGCGAGTATTCTATTGTTAGGAATAAAATGCACGTTCTGCAGGTAGATCGAAAGGGGAGGTTTGTATGCTGACCAAAAAGAAAGAGCTGTATAACCGCAGAAGGCAGAGAAGTGAGATTGACCGGATTCTGCAGAAGCAGCGCGCCTTTTTGCAGAAGGAAAGACCTATGAGATCCGTTTCAGAAAGGCTGCCCTGAAACGGCTCGAGGCTTCGATCCTGGCGCACGAAAAGGAAGTCTGTCAGGCGTTGACAGAAGATCTTGGGAAATCGGAAACGGAAGGCTATATGTGCGAGGTCGGGCTGATGCTTGCGGAAATCCGCGGGCTGTACCGGAATGTCAAAGCCTATAGCAAAACAAAACGTGTCCCGGTCAGCATGGCGAATTTCCCGGCAAAAGGATATCTGGTGCAGGAGCCATACGGCGTCACGCTTGTGATGTCCCCGTGGAATTATCCGTTTATGCTGGCGATGGAGCCGCTCGCCGGAGCAATTGCGGCGGGAAACTGCTGCGTGGTAAAGCCGTCCGCCTATGCACCTGCAACTTCGGCTGTCATTGCAGCGATTGTAAAAGAATGCTTCCCGGAAGGCTATGTTGCGGTGATCGAGGGCGGCAGGCAGGAAAACCAGGAGCTGCTGGAACAGCGGTTTGACTATATTTTCTTTACGGAAGTGTCTCTGGCGGAAAGCTTGTTATGGAAAAGGCGGCAAAGCATCTGACGCCGGTTTCCCTGGAGCTTGGGGGAAAAAGCCCGTGCATCGTTGACCATACGGCGAAGCTGTCGCTGGCAGCAAAACGGATTGTATTTGGAAAATTTTTAAACTGTGGGCAGACGTGTGTTGCACCGGATTATGTGCTGGTGGAGCGCCGGGTGAAGGACGCATTTTTAAAATATCTGATCTACTGGACGAAAAAAATGTACGGCGAAAATGCGTTTGCAAATCCATCCTATGGACGAATCGTCAACCGGAAGCATTTTGACCGGATCAGCGGGCTGATAGAGGAGAACAAAGTCGTTTACGGCGGCAGGACAAAGGAAGAAACATTGCAGATCGAGCCGACGATCCTGTTTCCGGTTTCTGAAAAAGATGCCGTCATGCAGGAAGAAATTTTCGGACCTGTTTTACCGATCCTTGTCGTGGAAAATATGGACGAAGCGCAGCGCTTTGTGCAGAATCGGGAAAAACCGCTCGCCTGCTATATTTTCACTTCGAGCAGAAAGACGCGCAGAAAATTTGTCCGTTATACGTCCTTTGGCGGCGGCTGCGTCAATGACACCGTGATGCACCTGACAACGCCTGAGCTGCCCTTTGGAGGCGTCGGAAACAGCGGCATGGGCGCTTACCACGGCAAAAGGAGCTTCGAAACCTTCAGCCATCAAAAGAGCATTCTGGACAAATCTCAAATCGTGGACATTCCCGTGCGCTATCAGCCCTACCGGATGTGGAAAAAGGCGGTCATCCGGCTGATTGGGACGAAGTGAGGACATTCAAACCCGAATCAAACAATAGAATGCACGCTCTGCGAGCATTCTATTGTCATGAATATCATTTTTATAAACACACTACCGGATTTCTTCCGATAGTGTGTTTTTTTCTCGTGCCGGATTCCCTATCATAAGCTGTCCTTTTTTTGCATAGGTTGTACCTGTAAACAGAAGTGTTCAGGGCAGAGTCGGAGGAAGCATGGTACAGAAACAGGAATTTTACCGGCAAACGATACAGGAGGCTGCAGCCAGCCTTCATACCGATCCAAAGCGGGGACTTTCTGCGCAGGAGGCGGAACGCAGGCTTTGGGAAAACGGAGAAAACCGATTGCCGGAGGCAGAAAAAAAGTCGGTGCTGCAAAGCTTTTTAGAGCAGTTAAACGATCCGTTAATCTATGTGCTGCTCGCAGCAGCGCTTATTTCCGTGCTGCTTGGAGAATACAGTGACGCAGGAATTATTGCATTCGTTGTTTGCTTGAATGCTGCGGTCGGCGTTTTGCAGGAGGGGAAAGCGCAGCGGGCACTGGATTCCTTAAAGCAGCTGATGCAGCCGCGTGCGGTCGTGATTCGGGACGGTTCAGAGCAGGAAATTCCGGCGGCAAAGCTTGTTGTGGGTGATCTGGTCTGCCTGCAGGCGGGGCGATGGTTCCCGCGGATCTGCGGCTTGTGGAGGCGGAGAATTTACAGCTCCAGGAGGCGGCGCTGACGGGGGAAAATCTTCCGGTGCAAAAACAGACGGCGAGACTTTCCGGGAAACAGGGCGGCAGGATCCCGCTGGGGGACCGGAACAATATGACGTTTTTATCGACGATGGTAAGCGCAGGGCGAGGGACGGGGATGGTCTGTGCGGTGGGTTTGCAGACACGCAGATTGGAAAAATCGCGGCCCTGATGCACGAAAGCCGGGAGGAGACGACGCCGCTGCAAAAAAAGCTGGGAGAGCTTGGAAAATTCTTAAGCCTGGGCTCCCTTGGAATCTGCATCGTGTTGTTTTTGCTGGCGATTGTGCAGAAGCGTCCGGTGTTCGATATGCTTCTGACGGCGATTTCCCTTTGCGGTGGCAGCTGTCCCGGAGGGATTGCCGGCGGTGGTCACTTTGTGTCTGGCGCTGAGCGTGACGCGGATGGCAAAGATCAATACGATCATCCGTCGTCTGCCGAGCGTGGAAACATTGGGCGCGGTTTCTGTCGTCTGCTCGGATAAAACCGGGACGCTGACGCAGAATAAAATGACGGTGGAAGCCTGTTTTGCAGATCAGAAGCTGTTGCTTGCAGAGCGGATGAACGTAAAAAGAAACAGGGATCTGTTTCTGGCGATGCTTCTCTGCAACGACGCACAGATCGAAAAAAGCAGGGTAGGAGATCCGACGGAGCTCGCTCTGTTGGATTTCGGGGCGAGATATGGATTTGAAAAAAACGCACTGGGAACTTCTTTTGAACGGAAAAAAGAGAATGCCTTTGATTCTGACCGGAAAATGATGTCCGTGCTTTGCCGGGAACAGGGAAAGCTGACATGGTATGTTAAAGGCGCGGCGGATCGGATTTTAAAGCGCTGCAGTCAGGTGATGGTGTGGGGACAGCCTGTGCCGATGACGCAGGCGCACCGGCAGCAGATTTTGGCAGGAGTGGAAAAGATGGCGGCAGAAGAGCTGCGGACGCTGGCGTTTGCCTGCAGACCGTATCAGGAAGGGGAACCGGAAAACATGGCGGAGACGAACCTGATTTTTCTGGGAATAACTGGTATGCGGGATCCGATCCGCCCGGAGGCAATCCGTGCGGTGGCGGATTTTCAGAAGGCGGGCGTCAGCACGGTTATGATCACAGGAGACCATGTAGCGACAGCGTTTGCAGTCGGGAAAAAACTCGGAATCGTATCAAAACAAAGCCAGTGCATGACGGGAGAGGTATTGTCCGGATTGTCGGAGGATGATCTTGCAGGACATCTGGATGAGATCCGGGTGTTTGCGAGGGTTTCCCCGAAAGATAAGGTGAAAATTGTGCGGGCGTTCCAGAAACGGGGACAGATCGTGGCGATGACAGGGGACGGTGTCAACGATGCGCCGTCGTTAAAGGCAGCGGATGTTGGAATTGCGATGGGAAAGGGCGGAACGGATGTGGCGCGGCAGGCGTCCGATATGATTTTGACAGACGACAACTTTGCGACGATTCGCAGGGCGATGGAGGAGGGCAGGGGCGTCTATGAAAATATCCGAAAATCAGTGCTGTTTCTATTGTCCTCCAACCTGGGGGAAATCCTGACGATGTTTGCAGCAGTGCTGATGGGACTTCCCTCACCGCTGCAATCCGCACATATTTTGTGGATCAACCTGATTACGGACTCGCTCCCGGCACTGGCGCTCGGTGTTGATAAAAACGATGGAAAAAAGTTGATGGGCAGACCGCCCCGAACAGCGTCGGAAAGCCTTTTTAGCAAACGGAGGACTTTCGGTAATCTGTTTTACGGCGCACTGATTGCCGGCATCAGCCTGACGGCGTTTTTTACCGTCCCGTATATGCTGATGAAACAGGAGAGGGCGGATTTTTCGGTTGCGGTGCTGGCCGCGTTTCTGGAACAGAAAAAGGTGTTAAAACGGGCGCAGACCTATGCCTTTACTGTGCTCGGCATGTCGCAGCTGTTTCACGCGGTCGGAATGCGGGATGTGAGGCAGAGCATTTTTTCACGCAGGCCGTTTGAAAACCGGCTGATGCTGGTTGCCGGTGGGATTGGATTTTTGCTGCAGGCAGCGGTGACAGAGCTGCCGTTTCTGACCGGGGGTGTTCTCAACGGGCAGACTCTCTGTAGGGGAATGGCTGTATCTGGCGGGGCTTTCCTGTTTTCCGCTGCTGGCCCATGAGCTGTTTGTTCTTTTGGAAAAGAACGGTACTCAGAAACCGATGGAAAAATTTGGGAGGGATGCGTATGAATCAGACAGAGATCATGAAAGAGCCGCGTGACTGTTTTGCAGTGCTGCAGCTGTTCCCGGAGCCATACCGGCAGAAGGTCCGCATGGCACTGGAGAGCGCCGGAGGCAGGGGTGTGCCGGACAGGCAACCGCTCAGTATCGGCGGCGCGTCACACAGCCGCCAGCGCTACACCTGTGGCCTGCAGGAAATCCGCTTCCGCATCGGACGTCCGGTTTTGTTTTACATAGACGGCGAGGAATGGTTCGCAACGGAGGACGGCAGTTTGCAAAAGACACTGCAGCCTACGCTGCAGTGGATCGCCAGCCGGAAGGAGATTTTGCAGATCATTCAGCACATCTGCCGGTATTCCATGTATGCGTATGAAGAGGAACTGGGAAAGGGGTTTATCAGCACGGCGTTTGGCTGCCGGGTCGGCGTCGCCGGGGGAGGTCTTAATGGGAACGGACGGCAGCGTCAAAAATATCCGCTGCATTTCCAGTCTGAACATCCGCGTCGCCCATGAAGCGAAAGGAATCGCGGGCGCGGTGCTGCCCTATTTATATGAAGAAAAAAAGCTATGCAGTACGTTGTTGATTTCTCCTCCGGGCTGTGGAAAAACGACGCTTCTTCGGGATATCATCCGGATGGTTTCCGATGGAAACAGGCTGGCTGGTGGAATGACAGTCGGCGTTGTGGATGAGCGGTCGGAGCTTGCAGGCTGCTGTGATGGGATTGCGGTCAATGATCTTGGAATGCGGACAGATATTTTAGACGGGTGTCTAAAAGCTGCCGGAATGCTGATGCTGCTGCGTTCCATGGCGCCGGATGTTGTGGCAGTGGATGAGCTGGGAGACCGGGAGGATACCACTGCGCTGGAGCAGGTGCTCAAATGCGGGTGCAGCGTGCTCGCTACGGTTCACGGCGGTTCGTATGAAGAGCTGAGCCGGAAACGGTTTTTACAGCCGCTTTTGCAGGCTGGCGCGTTTCAACGGTATCTGGTGTTAAAACACTGCGACGGCACCTTTTTCGTCGAGCAGGTACGGGACGGAGACGGACAGCTGCTGGCGTCCGGTCTGGCATGCTGCGCCTGATCGGCATCTGCCTGACGCTTGCCGGGAGCTTCGGGAGCGGGCTCGCCTTTTGCCGGGAAAAAAGCAGACATGCCGGAACGCTTTTTTTGCTGGCGGAGCTGTTTTTGCGGATGGCGGAGGAAATTGGCTACAGCGCAGAGCGCCTGCCGGACGTATTTTCCCAAATGTCAGTCTGGCTGGCAAAGGACGCAGAAAACGATAGAAAAGAAGAAGCGTCAGCGCTTGCAGAGGCACTCCTTCACTGTGCAGACCGCCTGGAGCAGGAGCGCAGCGAGCCACTGGAAGTAGTGTGGAACGCAGAACTCGGTGCATGGGCAGCTCAGACGGTGCTCTCGAGGGAAGAAGCTGAAAAGCTGCTTTCCTTTGCAAAGGAGCAGGGCTTTCCAGACCGGGAACGACAAAGACAGTGGATGCTCAGGCTGTCCGGCGAATTCAAAAGCCGGGCGGAATCTGTTTTTGAAAAGGCAGCGTCAGAAAAAAGGATGGTGTTGTCTGTCAGCCTGGCAGCTGGAGCGCTCGTGGTTGTGCTTTTTTGGTAAAAACAGATCATCTGAAAGAAGGGGTGCAGGGACTAGATGGAAGTTGGACTGATCTTTAAAATAGCGGCGGTGGGGATTTTAGTGACAATTTTAAGCCAGGTGCTCAAGCACAGCGGCCGGGAAGAACACGCATTTTTGCTTTCCCTGGCGGCGCTGATTCTGGTGCTAAGCTGGATTGTACCCTATATTTTCGATCTGTTTTCGACGATTCAGACGTTATTTTCCTTATGAATTTTTGAAAGAAAGGGAGGGATGCAGATGGAACTGGTGAAAGTGTGCGCGTTCGCTCTGATGGGAGTGCTTCTTGCACTGCAGTTTAAAGGTGGAAAACAGGAATATGGCATCTATCTGGGGGCAGCATTGGCGGTTGTGGTATTTTCCTGCACCCTTTCCTATATGGGACAGGCAAAAAAACAGCTGATGGGATTATGGCAGCAGCTTTCCGGCGGGCAAAGTTATCTGACACTTCTGTTTAAGGTGGTCGGAATTACGTGGATCAGCGAGCTGGTTTCCGGAATCTGTAAAGACAGCGGTTACAGTGCGGTTGCATCCCAGGTGGAGCTGTTTGGAAAAATCGCTATTCTGTTTGCCGGAATGCCGATTTTCCTTGCACTGGCGGAAACGATTGCAGGATTTGCAGGAGGGTAAGGGGTGGAACCTGGGAATACAGAGCATTATCTGGAACAGTTGAATCTCACAGAGCTGATGGAGCAGTTAAACCGGTGCTTTTCTTCTGCGTTTTTGGCAGATTTTAGTCTGGAGCAGATTTTTTCAGATATTCTGTCCGGAAATGGAAAGGAGGCACTGCAGCTTTTGGGGCGCCAGATCACAGGCAGCGTGGGACAGGAGTTTTCCGGGATGCGGCAGATTTTATCGGTTTTATTGCTGCTCGGCATCCTGTCGGTGCTGGTCTCCTGCCTGATGGGAAGCTTTGAAAATCAGCAGGTGGCGCAGATCGCCCATGATATGTTTTTTTTGTTGGTGTTGACCGTACTGTTAAAGGTATTTTCGGCGGTGTACCGGATTACCGGCAGCACGCTGGAAACGCTGAAGCAGTTTTCGCACCTGACCCTGCCGGCGCTTTGTCTTTCGTTGGGACCTGCAGCGGGCAGTGTGACGGCGGCAGGGTATTATGAGCTTACGCTGGGGTTCATTTTTCTGATAGAAAGGTTCCTTTCCGGGTTCTGCCTGCTGTTGCTTCCGCTCTGGATGCTGCTGGTCGTGCTGTCCGGCGTATGGGAGGAGGGGCGACTGAGTGCGATGATGGAGCTGGTGGAAAAATCCTTGTCCTGGATTTTGAAGTTTTGCCTCGGAACGGTGACCGGTCTTGGCGTGCTGCAATCGATGGTGGCACCAGCGCTGGATGCCTGGAAGCGGACGGCTGCGCAAAAGGCGATTGCTGCAATTCCAGGTCTTGGTGATCTGGCAGAAGGAACGGCGCAGGTGCTTTTAGGTTCTGCGGTTCTGGTTAAAAACAGCCTCGGCATGTTCGTCGGAATTTTGCTCGCTGTCCTGCTCATCGTCCCGCTTTTGAAAATCGCGGCATACGGTGTGGTGCTAAAGCTCGCCGGGGCGTTTGTCGGACTTGTGGCGGATAAACGTCTGACCGCCTGTATGACAAAAACGGCGGATGTGGTGTTTTCTTCGCTGAAGCTGGCGGGCACCGGCGCAGCATGCTTCTGGATACTGGCGGCGATTGTGAGCTGCCTTGCAGGAAGGCTGTAGAAAGGAAGAGCATGGAAAATCTGCTGCAGGTATTAAAAGAGGCAACCCTGTTTATTCTGACGACACAGTTGTTTCGTCATCTGCTTCCCGGCAAAAAAATATCTTCCATATGAAAATGTGATTTTATCGATGGCAGTGCTTTCGATGCTGATTGTGCCGATCCTGTCCGTCGTAGACGCAGATCTTCCGGGAGAATTCGGGGAGAGAGTTGCTTTGCTGGAGACGGAAAATGAGATGTTTTCGCAGCATCTGGAGAAGCTGGAGGAACAGGAAACGGGATTGTTTCGTAATAATATGGCAGATTCGATCGAGGTGCGTGTGCAAAAGGAGGCGGAGGCGGCAGGCGTCAGAGTAAAAGGAGTGCGGCTGCTGGAGGATGGGACGGTTTTTATCAGCGTTTCCGGGCAAAAGCACGCAGAAGGGGCAGGGCAGGCGGTGGGTGCGCCCGGTCAGAGCAGTGAAGCAGGGGCAGGGCAGGACTCCGGCATATCGGTCGAGCCGGTCAGACCGGTCGGAAGCACCAAAGCCCGGCAGGAACAGTTTGTCCTGGCGGATGGGGAAGCTTTAAAAGGCACTGCGCGGGAGGATTTAAAGGAGCGGTTTGCCGCTGTGATTGGAATCGGTCAGACCCAGCTGGAGGTGGTAGAAGTTGAATAGGCTGTTTTCCTGGTGTCGAAAAAAGATGACAAAAGAAAATATGATCGTGCTGGCGCTGTCAGGCGTTCTTTTGATGGTGGTCGCGATTCCGACCGGAAAAGAAAAAAATAAGACGGACGAAAGCAAGTCCGTTCAATTGGACACCCAGACGGTTACAATGGATTCAGAAAGCAACAGTGCACAACAGGAAGCGATGGAAGAAAAGCTCGCTCAGTTTTTATCCCGGATGGAGGGTGCAGGCAGGGTGGAGGTACTGATCACCTACGCTTCCACAGAAGAACAGGTCATAGAAAAGGAGACGCCGTCTGTCACGAATTCGCAGACGAGTGAGAACGACGCAGGCGGCACGAGCCGGGTGATTTCCGAGTCCTCGCGTCAGGAAAACACGGTCTATCAGACCGGCAGGGACGGCAGTAAAACACCGTATGTGACCCATACGCTTTCCGCAAAGGTGGAGGGCGTGACGGTGCTTGCACAGGGTGGGGATTCCTCCATTTTGCAGAAGAACATTACCGAAGTCATTGAGGCATTATTTGATATAGAGCCTCATAAAATAAAAGTAGCAAAGATGGCGGACACCCGGTAAGCCTGCTGTAATGCATACCGGAGGCGTGCCGGATCAAAACAAAGAGCAATGCGGAAGGGAGCAGGAATTGAAAAACATGTTCAAACGCAATCAGGTCATGATTACAGCGCTTGCTATTATGATAGCGGTGGCTGGGTATCTGAATTTTGCAGGGACAAAGGTTGGAGAAGAAGAGCTGGCGGACGTCGGGGCGTCTGCCGGGCAGGAATCGGACATGGAAGCATTGTTGGAGCTTTCGGATGAAGATGGAAAAGGGGACATCGCAAGCCTGGATTCGGATACGGAGGATGTGGCGGCGGAGAATTTCCTGAATGAAAATATGCAGACGATCAGCGATCAGGATGTTGCAGCACTGACGGATGACGCTGCAGATTCTGCGGAAGAAGCACTGGATGCCGAGGTGCAGGAGGGAGAGATTCCGGGCGAAGCGGTATATACTAACCCGGCTCTGTCAGCAGCCTTTCCGGGGCGCGGCTTTTAAAAGAACAGACGCGTGCCAAAAATAAAGAGACGCTTTTAGAGATCATCAATAACGCCAACATCGCAGAGAATCAGAAGCAGGAAGCGGTCGATGAAATGATCGCGCTGACTGATCTGACAGAGCGGGAGACGGCGGCGGAAATTTTGCTGGAGACAAGGGGCTATGCGGACGCTGTCGTGACGATTACGGATGAATCGGCAGATGTTGTGGTCGGCATGTCCGTGCTGTCGGACGCGCAGTGTGCGCAGATCGAGGACATCGTGGCGCGCAAGACCGGAATCGCCGCGCAGAATATCGTCATCAATCCACTCTCCCGGTAGGAGAGGAGCAGAACGCGTTGTCCCAGGCAGAAAAAGCAGCGTTGTTACGGCTGTTTCGAATCCCCAAAAGAAATGCGTGCCAAACAGAAGAAAATATGATACACTGATTCTAATTGTGCAGATATGCGGCTGCCTGCATGGAAGAATGAAGGCAGCTGGTTTGGATTATGAAGACAGGAAGCATCCGGCAGACGGTCCGGATGTTTCCTGATAGAAAGACGAGGAGAAATACGTTGGGCAATCTGAAAGAAGAAATCAACAGAAGAAGAACATTTGCAATTATCTCTCACCCGGATGCCGGAAAGACTACTTTGACAGAGAAATTCCTGCTGTACGGCGGAGCGATCAACCTGGCGGGTTCCGTGAAAGGTAAGGCAACAGCCAGACACGCAGTTTCCGACTGGATGGAGATCGAAAAGCAGAGAGGTATTTCCGTAACCTCTTCCGTCCTGCAGTTTGAATACGATGGCTTTTGTATCAACATTCTGGATACGCCGGGACACCAGGACTTTTCAGAGGACACATACCGTACCCTGATGGCGGCGGATTCTGCAGTCATGGTTATCGACGCGAGCAAGGGCGTAGAGGCGCAGACCAGAAAGCTGTTCAAGGTCTGTGTTATGCGCAAGATCCCGATTTTTACCTTTATCAATAAGATGGACCGCGACGCGAACGATACGTTTGACCTGTTGGACGATATCGAAAAGGAGCTGGGCATCGCAACCTGTCCGATGAACTGGCCGATCGGTTCCGGCAAGAGCTTTAAGGGAGTCTACGACAGAGAAAAGCGCTGTGTGATCACCTATTCCGATACCGAAAAGGGAACCAAGGAAGGCGAAGCAACCGAGATTCCGCTTAGCGAGCTGGACAAGCTGACAGGCTTTGTCGGCGAGAACTTAAAGGAAAAGCTTCTGGAAGAAATCGAGCTTTTGGACGGTGCGAGTGCAGAATTTGATCTGGAGCAGGTACAGGCAGGCGAACTGACCCCTGTATTTTTCGGTTCCGCGCTGACCAACTTCGGCGTGGAGGACTTTTTACAGCACTTTTTACAGATGACGACGATGCCTCTGCCGCGCCGCGCGGACATCGGACTGATTGACCCTGTAGAGCATGACTTCAGCGCGTTCGTGTTCAAGATTCAGGCGAACATGAACAAAGCGCACCGTGACAGAATCGCATTTATGAGAATCTGTTCCGGCAAATTTGAGGCGGATATGGACGTCAAGCATGTCCAGAGCCAGAGAGTTATGAGACTTTCCCAGCCGCAGCAGATCATGGCAAATGACCGCAAAATCCTGTCGGAAGCCTATGCCGGAGATATCATCGGCGTATTTGATCCGGGTATTTTCTCCATCGGCGATACGCTCTGTATGCCGAAAGAGCAGTTCGCATATGAAGGGATCCCGACCTTCGCACCGGAGCATTTTGCAAGGGTGCGCCAGGTGGATACCATGAAGCGGAAGCAGTTCGTCAAGGGCATTGCGCAGATCGCCCAGGAGGGCGCTATCCAGATCTTCCAGGAGTTCAATACCGGTATGGAAGAGATCATCGTCGGTGTTGTCGGCGTCCTGCAGTTTGACGTTTTAAAAATTCCGTCTGGAAAGCGAATATAATGTTGAAATTCGTCTTGAACCGCTTCCTTATGAGCATATCCGCTGGATTGCAAATAAAGAAGAGGTCGATTTGACGAAGTTAGTCGGCACCTCCGATATGAAGAAGATCAAGGATATGAAGGGCAATCCGCTGCTCCTGTTTGTCAATTCCTGGAGCGTCGGCATGGTGCTTGACAGAAATAAGGGACTGGAACTTTCCGAATTCGGGAAAAACTAAACAGACCGGGAGATGCCTATGGAAAAAATCCTTGCAGGCGGAGCAAATACGGATGGAAAAGAAATCGCTGCCTTTGAACAGAAAGCTTCTTTTAAAATTCGCGTTGTACGAAACGCCTACAGGTTCTGCAGTGTCATATTCACAGCTCTGCTGCTGTGCCTTGCAGGCTGCGACAACGAATGGGATGCGTCCAAAGACTTGACGATTGGACAAGACTGGATTGAGGAAGCAGAAACGGATACGGCAGATCGACTGGAATCAGACCTGTTCCGGGAAGACGAAGGCAGCGAACCGCAGTCCGGCTGGACGAACACTGCCGACGGCGCTCCGTTTGGCGAAAAGGACCTGTCGGCACAGTTCGATACAGCCTTTTCCTACGGGTATTCGCAGCTGTCCGGAGACGAAGAACAGCTGTACCGGGAGATTTTAAACAGTCTTATAAGCTATCAGGAAGAAACGGAGCTTTCTGTAAAGGATCCGGAAATGGTAGAGCGCGTGTTCCGGTACGTGATGGCGGATCACCCGGAAATTTTTTATGCGGACGGCTATGAGGTGACGACTTATCGGCTTGGAACAGAAATTCGCAGGATCACGTTTACCGGAACCTGGACGCTGGAATCAGACGAAGTTCTTTCGCGCCGGGCACAGCTGGAAGCGGCTGCAGCGCTCTGGCTGGAAGGGCTGCCGGACGGGACGGACGATTTTGAAAAAGGCGAAATATATTTATGATGTGTTGATTTTGCGTACGGAATACGAGCAGGGCAGTGCAGACAGCCAGACGATCTGCTCCGTTTTGTTAAACCAGCGTTCCGTCTGCCAGGGCTATGCCAAGACGTTCCAGTATCTGTGCCAGCTTGCAGGGATACCTGCGATGCTCGTTACCGGAGATGTGAACGGGGAAGGACATGCCTGGAATATCGTTTTCCTCGACGGGGACTGGTATTACATCGATCCGACCTGGGGAGACGCTTCCTATCAGAGAGAAGAAGGGGAAGAAACGCCAACGCTGACGGAAACGGTCAACTACGATTATTTTTGTGTGACGACACAGGAGATCGAACGGACGCATTCGATGGATGACAACCAGCTGCTTCCGGTCTGCAATGCGGTGCAGGATCAGTATTACCGCCATGAGGGACTGTATCTGCAGAGTGCGGACAAAGAAAAAATCGACGAAATCTTTTGCACGTGCAGCGCAAAAGGGCGCGCCGATGGTTTGTTTTCAGTGTGCGGACGATACCGTTTATCAGGAAGTGTACCGGCTGTTAATTGAGGAACAGGGGATCTTCGCATATCTGCCGGAGTCGGAAACAACGGCAGCGTACCTTGATTCCGACAGAGAAAGGACGTTTTATTTCTGGTTTACAGAGGTCTCGTGACGGATACCGGACAGATTTCGTGCCTGTACAGGAAACGAAGTCTAGCCAAACCAGAAGGATTTTGTTATAATGAGATGTGAGAGTAAAGGAGGCGCCATTATGGGAAAAGAAACCGTTAAAAATACCTATGTACTGCAGGAGGATGAAAACATCGGCACTGTTCAGATTGCTGATGAAGTTGTTGCAATTATCGCATCTTTGGCCGCTACGGAAGTAGAAGGTGTTTCTTCCATGGCAGGCAATATTACCAACGAGCTGATGAGCAAGGTTGGCGTAAAAGGTCTGACAAAGGGCGTAAAGGTAGAGGTATTCAACCATCAGGTAAGAGCTGAGCTGGCTGTACTGATGGAGTATGGATACAACATTCCGGCTACCAGCCAGAAGGTACAGGAACGTGTTAAGAATGCAATTGAAAATATGACTGGTCTGACTGTAACGGATGTTAATATCCGTATCGCAGGCGTGAATATGAGTGCCGGAAAACACTGATACAGAAAGCCGGATGGGAGAACAGATGAACAGAAGAGAGCTGAGAGAACAGATTTTTATGTTGCTGTTTCGGGTAGAGTTTAATCAGAAGGACGATATGCCGGAGCAGTGTACCCTTTTCCTGGAAGATGGAGATACCGAAATTTCCGAAAAGGATGCTGCCTATATCCGTTCCAAATATGAAAAAATTGCAGAGAAACTGCCGGAGATTGATAAGCTGATCAATGAAACAGCGATAGGCTGGGATACCCAGCGTATGGGAAAGGTGGAACTGACGATCATCCGCCTTGCGGTTTATGAGATTCGGTTTGACGAGACGGTTCCGACCGGCGTCGCAATCAACGAAGCAGTAGAGCTTGCAAAGAAATTCGGACAGGAAGGTTCCTCCGGATTTGTAAACGGTATTCTGGCGAAATTCGCATGAAAAATGTCTATACAGTAGCCCAGGTAAACGGATATATCAAAAAATATGTTTACCCAGGATTTTTACTCCAGTCCATTCTGGTCAAAGGCGAAGTGAGCAATTGTAAATACCATTCTTCAGGGCATATTTATTTTACCCTGAAGGATGGAAAGGGCGCAATTGCATGTGTTATGTTTGCCGGCAACCGGAGCGGACTGAAATTTCATATGCAGGAAGGACAGCAGGTTGTCGTCGGAGGGACGATCGACGTGTTTGAACGGGACGGCAGATATCAGCTGTACGCAAAGTCGATTACGCTCGACGGGGCAGGACAGCTGTATGAGCGTTTTGAACAGCTCAAGCGGGAGCTGGCGGAGCAGGGGCTGTTTGCACCGGAATATAAACAGCCGATTCCTCGTTTTATCCGGACGCTCGGTGTTGTGACTGCACCGACTGGAGCTGCAGTGCGCGATATTATCAATATTGCGACGCGACGCAATCCATATGTGCAGATTATCCTGTATCCTGCGATCGTGCAGGGAGAGCAGGCGCCTGCGAGCATTGTCAACGGAATACGGGCACTGGAACGCTGCAAGGTTGATGTGATGATTGTCGGGCGTGGCGGCGGTTCCATTGAAGACCTCTGGGCATTTAATGAAGAGATTGTCGCACAGGCGATTTTTGACTGCAGCGTTCCGATTATTTCCGCAGTCGGTCATGAAACGGATACGACAATCGCCGATTTTGTTGCAGATCTGCGTGCGCCGACGCCGTCTGCAGGTGCAGAGCTTGCAGTTTACGATTATTCGCTGATGCAGACGCAGCTGGATGAGCTTGCACTGCGCTATACCAGACGGATGAAACAGCAGATCGCATCTGCGAGGATGCGCCTGTCGAACGACCAGATCCGCCTTTCTCATTTAAGCCCGGCAGGACAGATCCGGGAGAAGCGAAGCTATCTGGTTTCCCTGGAAGAAAAGCTGGAACGGCAGATGCAGGAAAAGCTTCGGGAACGCAGGTATCAGGTATCCTTATATGCGGAGAAATTAAAAGGCCTGTCGCCACTGGAAAAGCTCAGTCAGGGATTTTCCCATGTGGCGGACGCAGAAGGGCGGACGGTAACCGACGTCAATCGGATACAGGTCGGAGAGCTGGTGACGATCCATGTCAAAAACGGACGGATTGTTGCACAGGTGAAGGAGAAAGAAGAATGGAAACAGCCGAAAAAGAGCTGACGCTGGAAGAAGCATTCTTACGTCTGGAAGAGGTGACAAGGGCGCTGGAGGATGAAAATATCTCTCTGGAGGAGTCCTTTACCGTATACCAGAAGGGAATGGAGCTTTTGAAATACTGTAATGAAAGCATTGATAAAGTGGAGAAAAAGGTTCTCGTCTTAAACGGGGAGGGAAAACTGGATGAATTTTAAAAGAAACGCTTGCGGAGAAAACAGTTCATGCAGAAGACGTTTTAACAAAATATCTGCCGGAAGAAAAAGGATATCAGAAAAAAGTCATCGAGTCGATGAATTACAGTGTCCTGGCGGGTGGAAAACGTCTGCGCCCGATTCTGATGGAAGAGAGCTTCCGGCTGTTTGGTGGGAACTCTGCAATTGTGGAGCCTTTTATGGCGGCGATGGAAATGATTCACAACTATTCCCTGGTACACGACGACCTGCCTGCGATGGATAATGACGAATACCGCCGGGGACGCAAGACAACCTGGAATGTATATGGCGAGGGCATGGCGGTGCTGGCCGGGGATGCGCTGTTAAATAAAGCGTTCGAGACGGCAGCAGAAGCGTTTTCCATGATCGGGGAAGCAGCAGACATCGCAGCCCGGTACGCTGCTGTCGCAAAGGCACTGCAGATTCTCGCCAACAAAGCGGGCATTTATGGCATGATCGGCGGACAGTGCGCGGACATCTGTGCAGAAGAGCTGCCGTCAGATCAGGTGACGAAAGAGCTGCTCTGGTACATCCACAAAAATAAAACGGCAGCGCTGATTGAAGCGGCGCTGATGATCGGAGCCGTTCTGGCAGGAGCACCGGACGAGGCGGTAAAGAAGCTGGAGCAGGCGGCGGAAAATATCGGCATCGCATTCCAGATTCAGGACGATATTTTAGATGTGACCAGTTCTCTGGAGGTGCTTGGTAAACCGGTTGGAAGCGATGAAAAGAATCATAAGGTAACCTATGTGCGGTTAAACGGACTGGAACAGTCGAAAAAAGATGTGGAAGCGCTGTCGGAAGAAGCACTGAAGATTCTTTCTTCCTTTGACCGGCGAAATGAATTTCTGGAAGATCTGGTTCGTGCACTGATTACAAGAGAAAAATAAAGAGGGGGCTGCTTATGCTTCTGGAACAGATACAGCAGACAAATGATATCAAAAAAATAAATCCAAAGGATTATCCGCTTCTTGCAGAGGAAATCCGTCAGTTCCTGATTGAGAAGATCAGTGTAACTGGTGGGCATCTCGGCTCGAATCTTGGAGCTGTCGAGCTGACGATGGCGATGCATATCGCGCTGAATCTGCCGGAAGATAAGATCGTATGGGACGTCGGGCATCAGTCCTACACCCATAAGCTGCTGACCGGCAGACGCGAGGGCTTCGACCATTTGCGCAAATACGGCGGAATGAGCGGATTTCCGAAACGCAAAGAGAGCGACTGCGACAGCTTTGATACGGGACATTCCTCCACTTCGATTTCTGCCGGACTGGGACTTGTGCGCGCAAGAGATATTCAGGGCAAAACCAATACCGTTGTTTCCGTGATCGGAGACGGTGCGCTGACAGGTGGAATGGCATACGAAGCGCTGAACAATGCGGCGAGGATGGAGACGAACTTTATCATTATTTTAAATGATAACAACATGTCTATTTCCGAAAATGTGGGCGGTGTATCCAAATATCTGAACAATATCCGTACCTCAAACGCCTATTTGGACATCAAGGACAACATTTACGACGCACTGCGCAACACGCGTTACGGAGACGGCGTTGTGACCGGTGTGCGCCGCGCCAAAAACAGCTTAAAACAGCTGGTGATTCCGGGTATGTGGTTTGAGGATATGGGGATCACCTATTTAGGGCCTGTGGATGGACACGATGTCAACGGACTGGTTCGGGTCATCCGCGAGGCGAAGCGGCGCAAAAACTGCGTCCTGATCCATGTTCTGACCCAGAAGGGCAAGGGCTATGCTCCGGCAGAGAAGCATCCGGCGAGATTCCATGGGGCAGAGCCCTTCGATGTGGCAACCGGTGTTCCGGTAAAGAAAAAAACAAAAGCCAACTATACAGATATTTTTTCTACCGTCATGGTAAAGCTTGCGGCGCGCCATCCCGATGTGGTGGCGATTACGGCGGCGATGCCGGACGGAACCGGATTAAAGCGTTTCCGTAAGGCATACCCCGAACGGTTTTTTGACGTCGGCATTGCGGAAGAGCATGCAGTGACCTTTGCAGCAGGTCTGGCGGTTGGCGGACTGCATCCGGTTGTGGCGATTTATTCTTCGTTTTTGCAGCGTGCCTACGACCAGATTTTACACGATGTCTGTCTGCAGAATGTTCCGGTAATCTTTGCGATTGACCGGGCGGGGCTGGTCGGAAGCGACGGTGAGACCCATCAGGGCATTTTTGATCTGTCGTTTTTATCGTCCATCCCGAATATGCACATCATGGCGCCCAAAAACAAATGGGAACTTTCCGATATGATGAAGTTTGCCTATGATTTCAAAGGACCGATCGCAATCCGGTATCCCCGCGGCGAGGCGTATGACGGGCTGGCGGACAAGCGTGCGGACGTCGAAATGGGCAAGAGTGAGATGCTATTCGAAGAAGAAAAGAAATTGCCCTGTTTGCAGTCGGCAGCATGGTAAAGACTGCGGTAGAGGTGCGGGAAGCATTGAAAGAAAAAGGCATTTCCTGTACAGTTGTCAACGCAAGATTTGTCAAGCCCATCGATGAGAATATGGTTCGATACCTTGCAAAGAACCACGACCTGATCGTGCCGATGGAAGAAAATGTGGCAAGCGGCGGTCTGTCCGAAAAGGTAATTACGCTCGTGGAGCAGGAAAAGCTGCCGATCGAGGTACTGCCGATTACGATTCCGGACGAATATGTAGAGCACGGCAATGTAGATATTTTGAAACAGGAGATCGGAATCAGTACATCCGCTGTCCTGGAAAAGATAGAAAAGGAACTGGAAGCAAAATGAAGGAACGCTTGGATGTCCTGTTAGTGAAGCAGGGACTTGCAGAATCAAGAGAAAAAGCCAAGGCTGTGATTATGGCGGGAGAGGTCTTTGTCCAAGGACAAAGAGAAGACAAGGCGGGAGCCATGTTCGATGAATCGAAGGTGACGATCACGGTAAAGGGAAGCTCGCTGCGTTATGTGAGCCGCGGCGGTCTAAAGCTGGAAAAGGCGATGGCGTGCTTCCCGATCACACTGGAGGGTGATATCTGTATGGATATCGGTTCTTCGACCGGGGGCTTTACGGACTGCATGCTGCAGAACGGGGCGAAAAAGGTTTATTCCGTCGATGTCGGACACGGTCAGCTCGCGTGGAAGCTGCGGCAGGACGAGCGCGTTGTCTGCATGGAAAAGACGAATTTCCGGTATCTGACGAGGGATCAGATTGCGGATGACCTCGATTTTGCATCGGTGGATGTTTCCTTTATTTCCCTGACGAAAATCCTGCTTCCGGCATGGAGACTTTTAAAATGCGGCGGACAGATGGTTTGTCTGATCAAACCACAGTTCGAGGCAGGTCGGGAAAAAGGTCGGGAAAAAGGGCGTTGTCCGCGATCCGGCAGTGCATAGCGAGGTCATTGCAAAGGTTATGGATTTTGCGGCGCTTTTACATTTTTCCGTGTTGGGGTTGACCTGGTCGCCGATCAAGGGACCTGAGGGAAATATTGAATATCTGATTTTTATACAGAAAGAAGAGCAGCCGGAAGCCTATGAAAGCGAACAGGCGGCAGAGGCTGCACTGGAAGAGACACAGGCTGCTAAAGGCGGTATTTCCGAAACAGAAGAAAATCGCCAGCTGATTGCGAGCATCGTAGAGCAGGCACACGAGACGCTCAAAGAATAAAAATCCGGGCAGGGGAAAGAATTATGAAACATTTTATTATCATTACGAACCGCCCGAAAGATCCGGATCTGGAGATCACCCGACGGGTGCAGGAACTGTTGAAGCTGCGGCAGGCGTCATGCAGTGTTTATGCGGATGAAATTCCGAAAGAGGAATGGAAGCGGATTCTTCTGAGGGAGGGAGACCGGACGGATGCGATTTTGGTACTGGGCGGGGACGGGACGATGCTGCGGGCGGCGCGGGATACGGCGGATAGCCAGATTCCGATGCTCGGGATCAATCTGGGAACCCTCGGCTATTTGACAGAAGTAGAAAAAAAATGGAATGGAAGATGCAATAGACCGGCTGGTGGCGGGCAGTTATCAGGTAGAAGATCGAATGATGCTGTGCGGACAGATTTACCGGCAGGGTAGGATGGAAGAGGAAAACAGTGCACTAAATGATATCACGATCACGCGCTGCGGCCATCTGCGAATGTTGTATTTTCAGATCTATGTAAATGGAAAATTGTTAAAAGAATATCATGCGGACGGCATTATCATTGCGACGCCGACTGGTTCAACCGGGTATAACATGTCGGCAGGTGGTCCTCTGGTAGAGCCGGGCGCTCAGATGATTCTGCTGACGCCGGTTTGTCCGCATACCCTGCAGACGAGAAGCATCGTCCTGCGGGCGGCCGATGAGATTATTATCCGGATTATCGGCAAGGCGGGGCGGGAAGAGACCGGGATTGAGGCATGCTTTGATGGGGCGAGAAACGTGGAGCTGGCTCCGCTTGACGAGGTGCGAGTAACCAAAAGCATCAAGACGACTTCGATTATCAAAATCAGTGAAGCCGGTTTTTTGGACGTGCTGCATCGGAAGATGAGCGATTAACCGTCTGTAAGGGAGAAAACAGGAATGAAACAAAACAGACATCAGAAAATTGCAGAGCTGGTATCCCGCTATGAGATCGAAACCCAGGAAGAGCTTGCGGAAAAATTAAAAGAAGCCGGATTTACAGTGACGCAGGCGACAATTTCCCGCGATATCCGTCAGATGAACCTTTCCAAGCTTCCGACCGGAAATGGGCGGCAGAAATATGTGATTCTGAAAAAAGAAAATGAGCTGTTGTCGGACAAGTATATCCGCGTGCTGCGGGACGCCTTTGTATCGATGGATATGGCGCAGAATATTTTGGTCATGCGGACGGTTTCCGGAATGGCGATGGCAGTGGCGGCTGCGCTGGATGCCATTCATTTCGGGGAAGTGGTCGGCTGTATCGCAGGCGATGATACGATTATGATTGCAGTTCGTTCCGTAGAGGATACTCGGATTCTGATGGGAAAAATCCGGGAACTGATGAAACAGTAAAGGGAGTACAAGATTGAGCCAAACAATGTTAGTGAGTCTGCATGTCAGGAACCTGGCGCTGATTGAAGAGACGGAAGTGTTCTTTCAGCCGGGACTGAACATTCTGACGGGTGAGACGGGCGCCGGAAAATCCGTCATTCTTGGCTCGGTGGCGCTGGCGCTTGGCGCAAAGGCGGATCGGGATATGATCCGGACGGGTGCGGAATATGCGCTGATCGAGCTGACCTTTGAAGGGTCAGAAGAAGTGAGGGAGGCACTTCGCCGGATGGATCTTCCGGCGGAGGACAATCAGATTATTTTACAGAGAAGGGTCATGCCGAACCGAAGTATCTGCCGAATTAACGGGGAGACTGTACCGATCCGCCAGATGCGCGAGCTGGCAGGGCCTTTTTGATCGACATTCACGGACAACATGATAGCCAGATCCTCTTGCAGACGAAGAGGCATCTGGAAATTCTGGACGCATATGCGGAAAAAGAGCTGCCCCATGTAAAAGAAGCGTATGCTGCCTGCTGGCGTGAGCACAGCGTGATTCTGCAGGAGATTGCGGAAAACGAGCTGGACGAACAGACGCGCAAACGGGAAATTTCCCTCGCAGAGTTCGAGCGGGATGAAATTGAAGAAGCAAATTTGCAGTCAGGTGAGGACGAGCAGCTGGAACGTGATTACCGTCGGATGCTGAACGGGCGTAAGATTGCAGAGACGTTGAATCTGGTACACGGACTGACCGGAGAGGAAGAAGGAAACGGAGCCGGGGAGTTGACCGGGCGTGCGCTTCGGGAGCTGTCACAGGTATTATCCTGTGATGACGGACTCGGACAGCTGGTACAGCTGCTGGCGGATGTGGACGGACTGTTGAACGATTTTAACCGGGCGGTTTCGGAATATCTGTCCGATCTCGAATTTGATGAAGAACAGCTTTCAGAGACGGAAAATCGTTTAAATACGGTCAATCACCTGAAAGATAAATACGGCAGCACCATAGAAGAAGTTTTGGCTTACGCTGAACAGAAAAATCAGGGAGCTGGATCGCCTGCTGCACCAGGAGGAATGGCTGGAGCAAAGGCGCAGGGAGCTTTCTGAAAACGAAAAAAATGTTAGCACAGCTGGCACAGAGGCTGACAGCGCTTCGAACAAAGGCGGCGCAGAGGTTTCAGAAGGACATGGAAAGCGCATTACAGGATATGAACTTTCTGCATGTGGAATTTCAGGTTTCCCTGACGCAAAAAGACAGCTTTGGTGCAGAGGGAAAGGACGAGGTTGTATTTTTGATTTCGACTAATCCAGGAGAGCCGGTCAAACCGTTGGCGGCGATTGCAAGCGGCGGCGAGCTTTCCAGAATCATGCTTGCACTAAAGACGATTACGGCGAAGCAGGAAAAGATCGGCACGTTTATTTTTGATGAAATTGATGCCGGAATCAGCGGAAAGACCGCCTGGAAGGTTTAGGAAAAACTGGGAATTTTAGGCAGAACGCACCAGATTATCTGCATCACGCATCTGCCGCAGATCGCGGCGATGGCGGATCATCATTTTTATATTGAAAAAAATGCAACCGACCATTCTACGGCGACGACGATCACAGAGCTGTCCGAGGCAGACAGCCTGAAAGAGCTTGCAAGGCTTTCCGGAGCGGCGCAGCTGACAGAGTCGGTGCTTGCCAATGCAAAAGAAATGAAGGATTTGGCAGAAAAAAAGAAACAGAACTGAGCATACTAAAGAGGACGTCAGAGATGATGTTCTCTTTTTTTATCGTACAGGAAACTTTGTATCTATACGATAAAAAACGCTCTGCGGGGATCGCATATGCGGCGGAGTGGAATGATGTCGCTTATGTTACCCGCCGCAGGCGCAGGATTCTACAGGCTATTGGAAGGAAATCAGAAAGGAGAAGCTGCATGGAGAAAAAAGACGTTGTCAAAAACGGAATCCGGAAAACTGTATGCAAAACAGTGCAGCTTCGCTGCCTCATGCGCCAAGCAGCGTTTTTCCTGCGCATGCAGCTGGAAAGAAACGAAAGCCTTGTCTTCGGAAGATTTTAGCATTCTGGATTTTGATGGCGGTGCTTGGTGGTGCTGGCGGCTGGATTTACCAGACCTGGCAGAAAATTCCCTCCTCCATCCGGATTCGCGCCGGAGAAGAGCAGGAGTTGTTTTTGGATGTGCCGGTGAGCGGAACGATTTACGGCGAAAAGACGGAGCAGAAAGACGTGATTCCGGTCAATTTGAACAGACCGCTGACCGTGCAGGCGAGTCAGATTCAGGATTACACGATGGATGTAAAGCTGTTTGGAATCGTGCCGTTCAAACAGGTGGACGTCCATGTGGTCGAGGGACAGCGGTTGATTCCGGCAGGCGTCCCGGTGGGAATTTACATCAAAACCGAGGGGATTTTAGTGATTGCAGAAAGCGATTTTGAAGGATTGGATCATAGCAGAAAGGAACCGGCAAGATACCTGTTGAGGGCGGGAGATTACATTTTAAAGGTGGATGGCGTAGAACTGGAAGGAAAAAAGCAGTTCACGGAGCAAGTGGCAGCGTCGGAGGGAAAGGAGCTGTGTCTGACGATCTGTAGGGACGGACAGACCTTTGATGTGACGGTTACGCCGCAGCAGAACACAGAGGGGGTATACAAGCTGGGTATCTGATTCGGGATAACGCGCAGGGCGTGGGTACGATGACCTATTTGGATGAGAAAAACGGCTTCGGCGCGCTGGGACATGGAATCAACGATACGGATACGGCGGACTTGATGGAGGTACAGAGCGGCAGTCTTTACAAAACAAAAATTGTCAACATTCGAAAAGGCATTAGTGGAACGCCGGGAGAACTGACCGGAGTGATCGATTATAAGAAAGAAAACCGGATCGGCGCGATCTCTATAAATTCTGTCGAAGGAATCTTCGGCACCCTGAGTCAGGAAGAAGCGGACGAAATACAGGGCGAAGCACTGCCGGTTGGATTGAAACAGGAAGTAAAAAAAGGAGAAGCACAGATCCTGAGCTGCCTGGAGGAGGACGGAGCGCCGCAGCTCTATACGATCGAAATCAAAGCCCTTCACCTGGATCACGACAACATCAACCGCGGAATCGAAATCCAGGTAACGGATGAAAGACTGCTGGAAAAAACCGGTGGAATCGTCCAGGGCATGAGCGGTTCCCCGATCCTCCAGAACGGGAAAATTATCGGTGCCGTCACCCACGTCTTTGTAAATGACCCCACGCGGGGATACGGAATCTTTATCGAAAATATGCTCTCCCATTGAGCCGGGTAAAATACTGTCCAGATGCACCGCTGCAAGTAAACTTGCAAGCGGAGCAGTCTGGACAGTATTTTAAGGGGCGAAAGCCCCCACATCATCAAAGCGCCAACAGCGGTTTGATGACTGCTGCCCGGCGGAGAGGAGGAAGCAAAAGTTTTGTCCAGATGCACCGCTGCAAGTAAACTTGCAAGCGGAGCAGTCTGGACAGTATTTTAAGGGGCGAAAGCCCCACAGTCATCAAAGCGCCAACGGCGGTTTGATGACTGCTGCCCGGCGGAGAGGAGGAAGCAAAAGTTTTGTCCAGATGCACCGCTGCAAGTAAACTTGCAAGCGGAGCAGTCTGACAGTATTTTGGGGCAAAGCCCCACAGTCATCAAAGCGCCAACGGCGGTTTGATGACTGCTGCTCCAAATACTGTGAAACAGCAAGCAGCTCCTCTTTTTGTATCGATGTCCTTTAATTCTTCCGAATAAGAAACCGGAAGTGTCCGGACGAGATTTGGATACCTGGAAACGATCACGTTCCCTCCCTTTTTGGGAGGGAGATTTTTTAATTCCTCAAAAAAGCAGGACGGAAAGATCACCGGAGAACCGACTGTGTCGCTAGAGCAGGGGCGCCAGATAAAGCCAGGCAGATTTTTTGCGCAAAGCAGCAGGGAAGCGATGGTTTCCGGCAGGATCATAGGCTGGTCGGACGGCAGGAAGGCGCAGCGATCGATAAAAGAGCTGATTTCACCCATTCCAAGGCGGATCATGTCATTTCGGTCGGGAAAAGGATGCAGAAGAACCGGGATATCCTGAGAGAGACAGAGCTGTTCGATTTCTTTGTGCACGGTCACAACCAGGCGGTGTGTAAACAGACCGGCGGAAGCATCGAGTGCCCACTGAATCAGCGGCTTGCCTGCAAGATCTGTCAGCAGCTTGTTTTCCCCAAAGCGTCTGCCCTGACCGGACGCCATGAGAATACAGCCTGCGCTTCCATAGGGCTGATCCAGATCGAGAACGAAGACATCCTGCTGTGCAAGCAGACTGTCCAGGAAAGGAAGCTTTTGCTTGCGGACGACCATCAGGAGATGCTTGCACGCCATCAACTCAGAGAGGGCATTTTGATATTCGGGACAGGTGCTTTCGAGATATCCGATTTCATCAATGGTGATCCAGTCAGAAGAAACGTCGGCACAAGCGCGAAGAAAAGAAACACCGGTTTGGGAAAATGCGTCTAAAACAGGCAGCATCCGGTTTTCGGCACCGGTGCTGTCAGGGTTAAATCTGCCGATTTGCACGGTCTTGGAAGAAAAATTGTCCTTTAAGTAGACGCCCTGCTTTGGAACCGCCCAGGAGGTAAGCCCCGGCATCGGGCATGGAAAGAGCGCAGAAAGCAGTGTTGTTTTGCCGCTTCCCCTGTCTCCGGTGAGGATCAGATGTTTTTTACCGCTTGTCTGAAAAGATTTCCAAATACAGCTTGCGGTTGGCATGAACGCAGGCATCCCGATAGGTTTCATATTTTGTCAGCCATTCCTTTCCCTGTGGAGTGAGTGTACTTCCACCGCCGGATTTTCCGCCAACACAGCGTGTGGTCAGTGGAAAGCCGAGAGCGGCTTCGGCATTTTTGATTATGCGGAGCGCTTTGGTATAGGCAAGTCCCATGGATATGGCGGCGGAACGAAGAGAGCCGTTTTTTTTCGATGGCATGCAGCAGACAGCAGGGACCTTCCCCGAAAAATTTTTCATCGTTGTCGTCACAAAAAGTAATTCTCGTAACCGCTTTCAACAGGCATCGTCCTCCTTTATCATGATCAGCCGTTTCTCGCCGCTGCGTGTGGAAAGTGTTGTTAAACTGATTGTACCATAGATGGAGGAAAGAAGCGGTTCCATTTTGGAAATCGGGGTAGAAAAGGGATGAAGCTCTCCCAACAGACCGCAATCGGAAAGTACCAGAAGCGTATCGCAATAATTGAGGGCGAGAGAAGGATCGTGCAGCGTTACAAGTGCGGCGGCGTTGTTTTTTGCAACATACGTTCGCAAAAGTCCCATCGTTTCATAGCGCAGCCGAAAATCCAGGGCGCTTTCCGGTTCATCCAAAAGCAGAAGCCTGCGCTTTAATACAAAAGTGCGCGCCAGCAGGCAGAGCTGCTTTTGCCCTTCGCTTAGCTGCTGGAAGTTATCGCCTTTGCGGGACCCAAGACCTACCGAGCAGAGGGCGTCAAATGCTTCTTTTTTCATCTGCTCCGTGGGAGACTGCAGGAGAGAAAGCTTTGGATTAAACCCCATCAAAACGACATCCAGAAGAGTTAAATCGATCGAAATACCGCTCTTTTGGGGAATGTATCCGCAGAGTAAAGCAAGCTGCCTTGGAGAAGCGTTTTCCAAGTAAGTGTCATCTAACTGACAGCTTCCGGTATGAGGAAGAAGATTTGCAATTGCTTTGATCAGGGTGGTTTTACCGCACCCATTTGCACCGAGGATTCCAACGATCGTTTTTGGGGCGACGAAAAAGCTGATATCTTTTATGACCTGTTTTCCGGCATATCCGGCGGAAAGGTTGGTTACAGTAAGCAGGTTCATTGCAGTGGTTTCCTCCTGATACAGAGATAGATTAAGAAAGGCGCGCCGAGCAAACTGGTAAAAAATACTTACTGGCAGTTCGGTAGAAGCGATGCTGCGGGCAAAAATATCGCCGAGCGTCAAAAGGCATCCGCCGAGCAGGCCACTGAATAACATGGTGGATAAGCGGTTGTTTTTAAAGAGCAGGCGCGCTCCGTGGGGGGCAAGAAGCGAAATAAAGCTGATCAGCCCGGTCATGCTGATAACGCTGGAGGCGGCAAGGGTTGCGATCAAAAGGACGATCAGGCGGATTTGCGTCACATTTACGCCGAGCAGCCGCCCTTCCTGATCATCCAGAGAGAGCAGGAGGATCTGGCGGTACAACAGGAACATCCCAACCAGACAGATCAGGCACAGAGCGATGTTTCCGCCGATGGAATACAGGCTGATGCCGTTTAAACTTCCCATGATCCAGTATTCGATGGATGCAAGCTGTTTTTCCGGGTCGGCGAGGAGCTTCAGACAGACTAACGCGGTCTGTGCCAGGCTGTGCACGGCGATGCCGGAAAGGATGATGCTTTTGCCGTCTTTTTCGGCGGTCAGGGAGGAAAGCGCCAGTGCAAGGAGTACACAACAGATGGCTCCGGCAAAGGCAGATAGGGTGACAGCCACCGCGCCGGGCAAAAACAGGATGCCGAAAGCGGCGCCTACGCTTGCACCGGAGGATGCGCCGATAATGTCGGGGGAAGCGAGGGGATTGCGGAAAACGGTCTGATAGACAAAGCCGGTAACTCCGAGGACAAAGCCGCCGATTGCGCCGATCACAGCGCGGCTTGCGCGCAGGGTGAGAAAAACCCGCCACTGCATCGCGTCCCCGGATAACAGACCGGACAGAGTAAGCGGATATTTTCCGACGAAAAAAGAGCATAAAGTCAGGACCGTTAAAATAACGGTCCCGACGAGAAGAAACGATTTAGTTTTCGTTGGAGATTCCATAGAAGGTTTCATAATAAGTGTTGCTTTCCGTGGTATAAGTGTCAGCGGGAATCTGTTCGGGATGGAGAATGCCGGCAAGCCATACGGATGCAAGGATGCTTGCGGGAACCGGGCTGTCCAGAGCCTCTACATCGCCGGGAATCTGATATACCTGACCGTTTTTCACAGCGGTGCAGTCTTTTAAGTTTTCATCGTTTAAAATGTCGTCAACGGTGTAATCTGCATCGGAAGCGAGGATGATATAGGCAGGATCCCAGGCAAGCAGCTGTTCGTAGCTGATTTCTGCCCAGTAAGTATCGGTAATTTCTTCCGCTGCATTTTTGCCGCCTGCAAGCTCGATCATGCTGGACTGGTACATCGCAGGACCTGCTGTGGAAAGCAGGGAAGAATTGCCTGCCAGATATACGCTTTTGGGCTCTGTATCAGCTAATGTATCAGAAAGCATGGACTTCTGGGAAGCTATATAGGAAAGCAGCTCGTTTGCACGTTCCTGTGTGTTGGTGGCGGTAGATACCAGCTCGATCATTTCTGTCAGAAGCTCCTGGCTTTCCGGATTGACAAGCAGCACCGGGATACCAAGCTCTGTCAGGCTCGCTGCTGCGTCCTTTAATTTTAAGGGCAGGATAACCAGATCAGGGGAGAGGGCTGCGCAGCCTTCCAGGTCGAATTCCTTTGCGGTGCCGACACTGGGAAGTTCTATCAGATCAGGTGCAGCAAGCTTGTAGATCGCACGCTTGCCAGCCTTTGCTTCGATGCCTACCATCTTGTCCTTCAGACCAAGAGCGATCAAAAGGCTGGAGGGAATGTAATAGCCGCTTACGATGGTCTCAGGTTCAGCTTCGAGCGTTACTTCACGGCCTGCCTGATCGGTCAGGGTGACGGGATAAGTCGTTTCTGCAGCTTCAATGGCTTCTTCGGCTGCAGTCTCTTCTGTTTCGGCAGAAGCGGTTTCTGTGACAGTCTCAGCAGCCTGCTCTGTGACGGATTCTGTTGCAGGAACAGTTTCTGCGGGGGGCAGAAGCAGTGCCGCAGCCGATCATAGAGATCAACAATGCACATGCCAGGGACAGGGACAGGTACTTTTTCAGTGTGTTTTTCATTACGTTCACCTTTCGTTATAGTTTCAATAATACAACGGTATTGTAGCAAAGCGTCTTTTCAAAAAGCAAGGGATTTTATTATAATATAATTGGATTTTTTAGTTTTTGTTCACGGATTGCACGAAAATAGAAAAGGGTGCATGGGAACAGTAAGGTTTCAGGGAGAACATTTTATGGTTACAATTCAGAATTATGTGCGCGCAAAAAGTCTGGAAGAGGCATATGAGCTGAACCAGAAAAAGGGGAACTGTATTCTCGGTGGAATGCTCTGGACGAAAATGCAGAATCGCATGATTCAGACAGCAATTGATCTTTTTTGTGATCTTGGACTGAATGAAATAGAAGAAACGGAAGAGGAATTTTCGATCGGCGCCATGGTATCGCTGCGGCAGCTGGAGACAGATGCCGGGCTGAATGCCTATACACAGGGTGCAGTAAGAGATGCGGTAAAGGATATAGTAGGTGTGCAGTTCCGCAATCTTGCAACGGTTGGAGGAAGCATCTGGGGACGGTTCGGATTCTCTGATGTTTTGACGGTATTTCTTGCAATGGATACCGAAGTGGAATTATTTCAGGGTGGAAGAATTCCTTTAAAAGATTTTGCCGAGAAAAAACAGGACAGAGATATTTTAGTCCGTCTGATCGTGAAAAAGACTGCAGGACGCTTTGCCTACGCAGCGGTCCGCAACCAGAGCACGGACTTCCCGGTGATTGCCTGTGCCGCTTCCTGCGTCGGGGGAGAATACCGGTTGGCAGTCGGTGCAAGACCGCATCGGGCAGTGCTTCTTTGCGATGAAGAAAAGTTTCTTTCCGGCGGTGTAAAGGAAGAAAGCGTAAAGGCATTTGCAAACTGGGCAAAAAGAGCAGATTCCGACCGGTAATAACCACCGTGCCGGGGCAGCCTACCGCACCTGTCTGATCGGAGTGCTGAGTCAGAGACTGTTTTACAAAATCGGGGAGGCGTAGGGATGGAGATCATAATAAAAGTGAATGGAAGAAGGATCGCCGAGCAGATCGAACCGGATCTGCTTTTGATCGACTTTTTGAGAAAACATGGATGCTACAGCGTAAAACGAGGCTGTGAGACAGCAAACTGTGGTCTGTGCACCGTTCTCATGGATAATACGCCGGTGCTTTCCTGTTCTGTGCTCGCAGCCAGAGCAGATGGACATGAAATCTATACCCTGGAAGGACTTCAGGAGGAAGCGGCAGAGTTTGTCGGATTTATTGCCGATCAGGGAGCGGATCAGTGCGGCTTCTGTAATCCGGGATTTGTCATGAATACGATCGCGCTGCTTCGGGAGAATCCGGATCCGACGGATGATGAGATTCGTGCCTATTTGGCAGGAAACCTCTGCAGATGCTCCGGCTATGAAGGACAGCTGCGGGGCATCCGGAATTTTCTGGATCAGAGAAGAAAGTAAAGGAGAGGCTTCATGGAACATAAAAATACAATGCGATCAACCAGCCGGTCCGCAAAAAGGATTCTATGCAGCTGCTTTTGGGAAAGTCGGTTTATGTGGAGGATATCGTACCGAAGGATGCGCTGGCGCTAAAGCTGTTAAGAAGCCCGCACGCAAATGCGATTGTGGAGGAAATTAACGTTTCGGTTGCCAAAAAGGTTCCGGGTGTCGTGGATATTTATACCTGGGAAGACGTGCCAAAGCAGCGCTTTGCCATAGCGGGACAGACCTATCCGGAGCCGTCGCCTTACGACAGGCTGATTCTGGACCGGCATGTGCGTTTTGCCGGGGACGTGGTCGCCATTATCGCAGCAGAAAATGAAAAAGCGGCGTTAAAGGCAATGAAATTGATCAAAGTAAAATATAAGATCCTGGAACCGGTTCTGGATTTCCATCAGGCAAAGGACAATGAAATTTTAGTGCATCCAGAAGAGGACTGGCTTGCACAGGTTCCGGTGGGCGGAGATGCAAAGCGGAACCTGGTTGCCAGTGAAATCAGTGGTGACGGGGACGTGGATGTAGTGCTTGCAGACTGCGATGAGGTGCTGGAACATGCGTACCATATGCGTTCCTTTAATCAGGCGATGATGGAGACCTTCCGTACCTATACCGAGCTGGATCGATACGGAAGACTGCATGTGATCTCCTCGACCCAGATCGTATTTCACGTTCGCAGAATCCTTTCCCGGGCGCTGGGAATCCCCAAAAGTAAAATCCGTGTGGAAAAGCCCAGGATCGGCGGCGGATTCGGTGCAAAGCAGACGGCGGTAAGTGAGGTTTATCCCGCATTTGTCACACTGAAAACCGGACGCCCGGCGCAGCTTATTTTTACGAGGGAGGAGAGTCAGATTGCAGGATCTCCCCGGCATGAAATGGAAGTGCGTGTGCGGCTGGGCGCAGATAAGGACGGACATATCCGGGGACTGGACCTGTATACATTATCCAACTCCGGTGCTTATGGCGAGCATGGTCCGACGACGGTAGGACTGAGCGGACACAAATCGATTCCGCTTTATACCGGAGGCCTGGAGGCATTCCGGTTTGGCTATGATGTTGTATATACCAATACGATGGCAGCAGGTGCCTATCGGGGCTACGGAGCGACACAGGGTATTTTTGCACTGGAAACCTCTGTCAACGAGCTGGCAGAGAAGCTTGGAATCGATCCGACAATCATCCGGGAAAAGAATATGCTCCGGGAAGGCATGAAAATGCCGGCCTATTATGGCGAAACCGCGAATGCCTGTGCGTTGGACGAATGCATGGCGCGCTGTAAGGAGCTGTTCCATTGGGATGAAAAATATCCCGTTCGGGATATGGGAAACGGAAAGGTGCGCGCGGCAGGCGTGGCAATGGCGATGCAGGGCTCCTGTATTTCCAATGTGGATGTCGGTTCCGCAACCGTGAAGCTTGCAGATGACGGCACCTTTAACCTGATTATCGGCGCTGCGGATATGGGGAACCGGATGCGATACGATCCTTGCCCAGATGGTTGCGGAATGTATGGACTGTTCCGTAGATGATGTGGCGGTATTTGGCGCGGATACGGACGCTTCCCCTTATGATTCCGGCTCCTATGCCTCTTCCACAACCTATATCACCGGTAAGGCGGTGGAGATGGCATGCGCGAAGCTAAAGACACAGCTCTGTGGGATCGCGGCGGGAATGCTTGGCTGCAGCACAGAAGAGGTTGTGTTTGAAAACGGACGGGTAAAGCAGATCAACACGGAGAAAAGCGTTTCTCTGGCAGAGATCAGCGTCAAAGACCAGGTAAACAACGATATTGCAGCGGTTGCGACCGCGTCCCATTCCTCCCCGGTTTCCCCGCCTCCTTACATGGTCGGAATGGTGGAAATCGAGCTGGATAAGGATACCGGAGAAGTGAAAATTCTGGATTATGTTGCGGTAGTGGACTGCGGAATTACGATCAATCCCGCATTGGCGCGTATTCAGACAGAGGGGGGTATCGTACAGGGAATCGGACATACCCTTTTTGAAAATATCACTTATGACAGAAATGGACGCCCGATTGAGTCCAGCTTTTACAGTATAAGGTTCCGACCCGTCTGGATATGGGGCATCTTCGCGTGGAATTTGAAAACAGCTATGAGCCCACCGGACCCTTTGGCGCAAAATCCATCGGGGAAATCGTCATCAATACCCCGGCACCTGCAATCGCCCATGCGATCTACCGGGCGACCGGCGTATGGCACAGGGAGCTTCCGATCACACCGGAGAAGATTCTGATGTCGATGCCGCAGTAGGATGAAAAATGCTGCAGTCCACATGCGCAGCAGGTTTGTGTGTGGGCTGTGACAATAAATCACAAAATGAGGAGAGAAAAATGAAAAAAAAGTTTCAAACTATCTGGGGAAGCATTTCAGATGGATGGGAAAATGCCTCTTTCTCAGGCAATTCCCCTTGGTTTACAGCATGTTCTTGCAATGTTTGTCGGAAACCTGACTCCGTTGTTGATCATTACGGGTGCATGTGGGCTGGCCGGCGGAGAGTTTGCACAGCTGCAGCTTTCCCTGCTGCAGAATGCCATGCTGGTAGCCGGTATTGTAACGCTGGTACAGCTGTTTTCCATCGGACCGGTGGGCGGAAAGGTTCCGATTATTATGGGTACTTCTTCCGGATTTATCGGGGTATTTAACAGTGTGGCTGCGTCGATGGGCGGCGGTGTGCTGGCATATGGTGCGATCATGGGTGCATCCATAATCGGCGGACTCTTCGAAACGGTGCTGGGCTTTTTTTTAAAGCCCCTTCGAAAATTCTTTCCGGCGGTGGTAACCGGTACGGTTGTTATGTCGATTGGTCTGAGCCTGATCTCTGTAGGCATCAATTCCTTCGGAGGCGGAAATAATGCAAAAGATTTCGGCTCTGTGGAAAACCTGTTTCTGGCTGTTTTTGTTCTCGCAATGATTCTTGTCTTCAAGCATGGGACAAAGGGCTTTTTAAGCTCTTCTGCAATCCTGTTTGGTATTATCGCAGGCTACATTGCTGCAGTGGTAATGGGATTTGTCCTGCCTACGACCGGTGTTACTGCAGATGGCGTGGAATATACAAAAGCATGGGTATTAAACTGGAATAAGGTTGCAGAAGCTTCCTGGTTTGAAATTCCGAAGCTGATGCCGGTAAAGCCGGTGTTTGATCTGCGTGCGATTTTGCCTGTCCTGATCATGTTTATTGTAACGGCAGTGGAGACGGTCGGTGATATTTCCGGTGTAATGGAAGGCGGACTTGGCAGGGAAGCAACAGATCGGGAGCTTGCAGGCGGCGTGATGTGCGATGGTCTTGGTTCTTCCTTCGCAGCGTTATTTGGTGTATTGCCGAATACCTCCTTCAGCCAGAATGTTGGACTGGTTGCCATGACAAAGGTAGTAAACCGCTTTGCACTTGCGACCGGAGCGATTTTCCTGATCTTGTGCGGCCTTTGCCCGAAGCTGGCGGCGCTGGTTTCCATCATGCCTCAGTCGGTACTGGGTGGTGCGGCAGTTATGATGTTTTCTTCTATCGTCATCAGCGGTATTCAGCTGATCACAAAGAATCCGCTGACTGCCCGGAACCTTTCCATCGTATCGGTAGCGCTCGGTGTAGGCTACGGTATGGGCGCCAACACAGGAATCCTTGCAAATGCGCCTCAGTTTATCCAGCTGATCTTCGGCGGCTCCGGTATTGTACCGGCTGCGATGGTAGCGATTTTGTTGAATATTGTACTTCCGAAGAGGATTAAAAATTGCCACCTTTATGGTGGCAATTTTTTTTTAAAGCAACTGTTATATGAAATTGTTATGCTGCAAAAATGTCTCTGAATGAAACGCAGGTTATAGCTTTACCGGCCCACCGCTGCATTGTCCTGTCCCATCCGTTTTAACTCCGGCAATACAATGCAGAGCATTGTGATAAAAAGCAGAAGCTGCCGCCGATGACGTTGGACACCGGTTCGGCAAGGAAAACCACCATCTGTGCCCATGTGGAGTGTATAGGGCATCAGATAGGTTAACGGAACGACGATAAATACCTTTCGGAGCAGGGGAGAAAAAAATCGCCTGCTTCTTTTTATTTAAGGATTTAAAGGTTGTCTGACCGATATACTGCAGATCCATGAAAATAAAAGCGGCAAAATATTGTTTCAGCGCAGGGATGGCATCGGCAACCAGCACAGAGTCGGAGCTGAAAATCCGGATCAGCATACCGGGGGCGAGGATGATCAGGCTCCACATGATGGCAGTATAGCCAAAGACCATGAGTGCCATGACAATACCGGAGTTTTTGACTCGGGACGGACGGCGGGCACCGTAATTATAGCTCAGGATAGGAGAGGTTCCCTCCGTGAGCGCGTAAATCGGCGTTTCCACGAGCTGCCGCACGCTGGAAATGATGGTCATGACGGAAATATAGATATCCCCGCCGGTGACGGAAAGGACGTTGTTACAGCAGATCGTAACAAGGCTGTTGGTCAGCTGCATGACAAAGCCGGATGTACCGAGGCTGACGATATTCTTTGCATAGCCGCTACATTGGGAAAATTCTGTTTTCCGCAGAAAGCGAACCCTCAGCTCCGCCCTTTTCGTCAGGAAAAGCAGGACGAACGAGGCAGAAAGCAGCTGGGAGAGCACGGTTGCAACTGCAGCGCCCTGCACGCCGAGGCCGAAAACAAAAATAAAGAGAGGGTCAAGGAGCAGATTGGCAGCTGCGCCGATGGCGACGGAGCACATACCAACAAGGGAATATCCCTGTGCGTTGATAAAAGGATTCATGCCGACTGCGATCATGGAAGGCAGCGTGCCGATGAGATAGAGCATCATGTATGGATATGCATAGACTAAAGCATCTGCAGACGCGCCGAAGAGCACCAGAAGGGGGCGGGCAAAAACAAGACCAATCGTCATCAAAAAGGTGGCACTGACACATACCATTGTAAAAGATGTGTTCATAATGCGGTTTGCCTGTTCTGTTTCCTTTTTTCCACGGTAAATGGAAAAAAGCGGAGCACCGCCGCTTCCAAAGAGATTGGCGAATGCGCTGAGGATGACGATCAGCGGAAAGCACAGTCCCACTGCGCCGAGGGCGGCTGTGCCGCAGCCAGGGATACGGGCGATATAGATACGGTCTACGATGTTATAGAGCAGGTTCAAAATCTGGGCAACCAGCATGGGGAGGGCCGCTCCTAGAATGTTTCCGGTTACGGTTCCGTTTTCAAAATCAATTCGTTTCATAAGTCGGGAGCTTCCTTTTCTTTCGTATTCGTTTTCCAGTATAGCAAGCTCCGGAGGGAAAGTAAATTCCGAGTTATAGGTTCCCGACCGGAATCTCTTAACACCAGGAATAAAATTTGAAATTTCCGTCATCAGGAAAAGAAAAGGATAGCGGAAAGATCTGGATTGGTGTATGATGAGGAGCGAGTTACTGTTTTTAAATTTTATGACAGGAGAAAGAAGAAAAATGTACTTATTTTTTGCTTGCGTTGATTTATATTGCATTTATCAGTCTGGGACTGCCGGATTCGCTGCTTGGCTCCGGCTGGCCGGTCATGCACGCAGAGCTTGGTGTGCCGGTGTCGTATATGGGGATCATTTCAATGATCATTTCCGGTGGGACGGTTGTATCGAGCCTGTTTTCGGACAAAATGACCCGAAAATTTGGAACCAGAATCGTAACGGTTGCCAGCGTATTTCTGACCGTTATTGCACTGTTTGGATTTTCCTTTTCTTCGCAGTTTTGGATGCTGGCCGTTTTTGCAGTGCCCTATGGATTGGGAGCAGGTGCGATCGACTCGGCGTTGAACAACTATGTGGCGCTTCATTATAAAGCGAAGCATATGAGCTGGCTGCACTGCTTCTGGGGTGTGGGCACAATTGTCAGTCCGTTTATCATGGGCTATGCGCTGACGAACCGGACGTGGAACAGCGGCTATCGCATTATTGGATTTTTGCAGCTGGCCATTGCCATTCTTTTACTTTGACGCTGCCGGTGTGGAATATCAACAAATCTGCAACGGAAACTGCTGGAAAGAGTGTCGGACTGGTAGGTGCGCTGAAAATCAAGGGCGTTCCCTTCCTGTTGCTTGGATTTTTGCGTATTGTGCACTGGAGGCAACAGCAATGCAGTGGGCGAGCACCTACTTTGTAGAGGTAAAAGGAATTTCTACAGAGCGTGCGGCAACCTTTGCAGCTCTGTTTTACATCGGTATTACTTCCGGAAGATTTGCAAGCGGTTTTATTACGGATAAGCTTGGTGACCAGAAAATGATCCGACTGGGAACCGGAATTTTAATTTGCGGTATCCTGGTGCTGTTTCTTCCGATTGCGTCCTATCAGGCGGCGTTTGCGGCATTCCTTGTGATCGGGTTTGGCTGCGCACCGATTTATCCCTGCATCATTCATTCTACCCCGTCCAATTTTGGAGCAGAGAACTCCGGTGCGATCATCGGCATTCAGATGGCGAGCGCATACATTGGAACGACGTTTATCCCGCCGATTTTCGGTATCCTTGGAAATTCCATCGGATTTTTCATCCTGCCGCTATATCTGCTGGTGTTCGTGGCGCTGATGATTACGATGGTTGAGGTGACCTTCCGATCACAAAAAACAGAAATTCTCTGTAAAATCGTGGTTTTTCGCCAATTTTTGTAAAAGGAGTCAGAAATTCTCGGAAAGAGGAATTTCTGGCTCTTTTTTTGATGACAGTTTCTTGCAGGATCCAGCAGAATCAGCCTATAATGATGCCTGTAAAGAGGGAAGCAAACCGGTATTGCGAAAGGAAAAAAAGATTGAAAAAAATTTTTTCAATCGCGAGATTTGTGTCTGTGCGCACTTGATACAAACCTGACCTACGCAAAAACGTGCGCAGAAATGAGGAAAACTATGGAACAGCTCAGCCTTACAGCAGGAAAAGAAAAAGAAAACGTGGTTCAGATTCTGACCGATTTGATGGAACATAATAGAGAATTTCAGATTATGATTACCGTTCCCGCCAGAGCGGCAGGCGAAGAAAACTCCCTGGAATATGTACAGGCAAAAAGAAGTGCCCAAACGGGACCTGGAACGGGATGTCACGAACATGATCCATGACATCGGCGTACCGGCGCATATCCGTGGATATCAGTATCTGCGCGAAGCAATTCAGATGTCAGTCAAGGACATGGATATGCTCGGCTCGATCACAAAGACGTTGTATCCGGAAATTGCGAAAAAGTATGAAACGACACCGAGCAGAGTCGAGCGCGCCATTCGCCATGCGATCGAGGTTGCGTGGAACCGCGGCAGGATGGAGACGTTGGACGCGCTGTTTGGATATACGATTAATACGGGAAAGGGAAAACCGACCAACTCGGAGTTCATCGCGCTGATCGCGGATAAAATCCGGTTGGCGTACCGGGAGTAGATGTCCTCCAGTGTTGGCTGCGTCCCGCGCTGTGTACCGCACTGACGGAGTGCGCTGTCTACATGCAACCTGTACGTGTTACTCCTGCTTATCTGTCCAGCGGTCAAATCGGGAAAGACTCTCCTTGCTGCCGGACAGGATCAAAATGTCGCCGGGGCAGAAGCGGTAGTTTGGATCGACGTGCTCGATCACCTGACCGTTATGCTCGATGGCGATGATGTTTAGACCAAACCGGGCTCGCAGATTCAATTCAACGACAGATTTCTGAACGAGGGCATCCGGGACGGACAGCTTGGTGATATTCAATTTTTTCACTCAGCTGGATAAAATCCAGGACCCGGGAGTTGGAAAGCCTGGTTGCCAGGCGAATTGCCATATCACGTTCGGGATAAACGACCTGTGCGCCGAGGCGTTTTAAAATCTCGCCATGCTCCGGGCTGGTGGCTTTGGCAATGACAGTCGGAATACCGAGGCTGACGAGATTTAATGTCGTCAGGATAGAGGATTCCATATGCTCGCCGATGCAGACGACCGCAATATCGCAGTTCTGGATACCGGTTTCTGTCAGGGTTTTTTTGTCCAGGGTATTGACAACGAGTGCATTTTCGGTCAGTTCCCGCATCTCACGGACCCGCTCTTCTTCGCGATCCATGACAAGCAGCTCTGCGCCGGAGCGTGCAAGCTCTGTCGCCAGCGCTTCCCCGAAGCGCCCAAGTCCGATAATACCGTATGCAATGGCATTTTTTTCTCTTTTTTCCAAACATAATATCCTCATTTCTGAGCGGTTCGCTCGCATATTTTTCCAATAAGTTATGCAAAGATCTGCGCGGTATTCCTGAATTGTGATCTTGCGCAGTGCTGGCAGAGTCTCTGCGTGCCGTGGACGGTCACTCACCCGATGGCAATTGTCCCTTCCGGGTAGCGGACGCGTTCCCCGATCGTAAAGTACCACAGGGATGCAACAGTCAGGGGTCCGAGTCTGCCGATGTACATCATAATAATAGAAAGAATCCGGCTCTGAGCGCTCAACTGTGGTGTGATGCCGGTGGAAAGACCGGAGGTGCTGAAAGCACTGATCATTTCAAACAGTACATCCCGCAGGGAAAGCTGCGGATCAAAGATCAGCATCAGATAGGAGGCTGTCATAACCAAAAAGACAGCGAGCATACTGATGACGGAGGCCTTGCGGAACGCGTCCTTTGGGATCGCGTTGTGGAAGGCTCTTTCGGAATGGTTTGTTGCTGCGGAATAGATGCCGGAGAGCAGGACAAAAAAAGGTGGTGGTCTTGATGCCGCCGCCGGTGGACGCGGGAGAGGCCCCGATAAACATCAGTCCGGAAACGACCAGCAGACCTGCAGTAGAGAAATCGCTGAGGTTATAAGTGGAAAAACCGGCTGTCCGGGCGGAGACGCTGTAGAAAAAAGCGCCGAGCCAACTGATACTCTCTGTGAGTTTTAATAAAAGTGTTCCGAAAAGCAGCAGGGCAAATGTCGTGCTCAGCACAACCCGTGTGTGCATTGACTGGCGTTTCCAGGAAAAGTGTTTCAGGGGCAGCTCAAAAATGACCGGAAAGCCAATGCCGCCGGCGATTACCAGAACACAGGTCACGAGATTTAGAAGCACATCCTTCTGATACGGAATCAGGCTTGTCCCGTTTCCGAGCACGTCGAAGCCGGAATTGTTAAAGGAAGCAACCGAATGAAACAGGCTTAAGCCTATGGCGCGAGGCAGCGGATAATCCCGGAAAAAGACAGGAAACGAAAGAAACGCGCCCAAAAGCTCAATGAGAAGTGTCGTACAAAAGATTGCTTTGACAAATCGGATCAGGCCTTTGCCGGAATCCAGGTTCATTGCATCACGGATAACACGGCGTTCTTTCAGATTGATCTTTTTGCCCATTGCGAGCATGATCCCGACACCGATGGAAGCGACACCCAGTCCTCCGATCTGGATCAGGCAGCCGAGGACAAACTGACCAAAGGGTGAAAAGGTACTGCCGGGGTCGATGACGTTTAAGCCGGTTACACAGACTGCGCTGGTGGCAGTGTAAAGGGCGTCAAGATAGGGCAGTGCGATACCGGGCTGCAGGCTGCAGGGCAGCATCAGTAAAAGGGAGCCAAGCAGGATGCAGAAAAGAAAACCGAGGGCAATGATACGCCCGGGGAAAGCTTTTTCAAAAAGGTTGTCAAAGGCATAGGTCAAAAATCTCCGTTAAAATATAAAAATCAAAAAGACACAGTGAAGTCATGCATATCATTATAATCTATTTCGAAAAAAAGTTACAGTAAGGAAATCAGTTTTTTAATTCTCTTGACAACAGAGTTAGTTATACATATACTTAACAAGTAAACAATTAACTAGTTAACAAGAAGGGAATGCGATGGAACAAAATCAAAATGCGAAGCACTGTGGGAATCCAACACCGGAAGCCAGGCTGTCATTTCTGTTTCGACGCACGGATCGGCAGCTGCGTCGTTGTATTGAAAAAAGGTGAATCATACGGGAGTCTATCAGAGTCAGCACCGGCTTTTGATGCACTTAAATCATCATCCGAACTGTTCCCAGATCGAAATTGCGCGTGAAATGGAAATTTCGCCGGCGGCGGTTGCAGTTTCCTTAAAAAAGCTGGAAAGCGGCGGATACATTACACGGGAAACCACAGAGTCTGACAACAGGACGCACCGGGTGACGATCACGCCAAAGGGACGCAGTGTCATTGAGTGGAGTGAGCAGATGTTCCTGGAAACGGAAAAAGCGATGTTTGAAGGATTTTCAGAAGAGGAAATGCAGAGTCTGCAGCAGTTTTTCGAACGAATTTATGAAAATCTGCTGAGGGATCAGCAAAAGGAGGAATAAGGATCAAATGAAACGTTACGGAAAATATATCAGGCCCTGCTGGTATGCGTTTATACTGGGACCGCTTCTGATGCTGACGGAGGTAGCAGGAGAAGTACTGCTTCCGTCTTTTATGGCGGACATCATTAATGTCGGGGCAGCCAATCATGATGTAGGCTACATCCTTCAGAAGGGAATGATCATGATCCTGACGGCGTTCATCATGATGGCCGGCGGCGTTGGAGGAGCATGGTTTGCATCGGTTGCGGCGATCAACTTCGGAACAGGGCTTCGAAAAGATGCGTTCAAAAAAATCCAGACCTTTTCGTTTTTCGGAGATCGACCGGTTCTCCACGGGCTCTCTGGTTACGCGTCTGACCAACGATATCACACAGGTGCAGAACCTGATCATGATGGCGCTTCGAATGATGCTTCGCGCCCCCGGCATGCTGATCGGCGCGATTATTATGGCGTTTTTGATGAATCGGGAGCTGGCGGCGGTATTTCTGATCGTTCTGCCGGTTATGACAGTAGTGATCCTTTTGCTTTTTACGCATTGCATATCCGAGATTTGAGTTTATGCAGAAAAAGCTGGATGCTCTAAACTCCAATATTCAGGAGGTACTGACGAATGTGCGGGTCATCAAGTCCTTCGTCCGTGAGGATTATGAAAGTGCCCGTTTTGAAAAGTCGAACGCAGAGCTAAAGGAATCCAGCTTAAATGCATTTAAGATCGCAGTTGCACAGAGGCCGCTGATGATGCTGTTTATGAACCTGACAACGCTGGTTGCGGTATGGCTTGGAGGCAATCAGATCCTGGGCGGAAAGATGCAGGTCGGTGATCTGACGGCGTTTACAACCTATATTGTGCAGGTGCTGATGTCCCTGATGATGCTGGCTATGGTATTTTTGCAGAGCTCCCGGGCATTTGCGAGCGGACGCAGGATTAACGAAGTGATGGATACAAAAGTGAGTCTGACAGACGATCATGCAGCATATCCGGAAGCAGTTGTAAAAAACGGAAAGATCGAATTCCAGAATGTTTCCTTCCGATATTACAAAGACAGTGCAGAAAAAGTGCTGGATCAGATCAATCTGACGATCGAGCCGGGACAGATGATCGGTATCATCGGATCGACGGGCTGCGGCAAGACAACGCTGGTGTCCATGATTCCGCGTCTGTACGATGTGGATGAGGGAAAGGTTTTGGTGGATGGCATCGACGTTCGGGATTATTCCCCTGAATCATCTGCGGGAGGGCGTTGGTATGGTGCTGCAGAAAAATGTACTCTTTTTCCGGTACGATCGAAGAAAATCTGCAGTGGGGCGATGAAAATGCTGACAAAGACCAGATTAGGGAAGCTGCAGAAAGTGCACAGGCGGAAGGCTTTATTCAAAAACTGGCAGATGGATATGATACGGAGCTTGGTCAGGGCGGCGTAAACGTTTCCGGCGGTCAGAAGCAGAGACTGTGTATCGCGCGGGCACTTTTAAAACGTCCGAAAATATTGATTCTGGACGACTCCACGAGTGCGGTGGATACAGCGACAGAAGCAAGGATTCGGGAAGCTTTTTCCACGACGCTGAAGGAGACAACAAAGCTGATCATCGCACAGCGGATCGGCTCCGTGATGGAAGCGGATCAGATCATCGTGATGGACGGGGGAAAAATCGTCGGGCTTGGCAAACATGAAGCCCTTCTGGAAACCTGTAAAGCCTATCAGGAAATTTACGACTCCCAGATGAAAAAGGAGGTGATCGCATAATGGACGAGCAGAGAAAGAAAAGACTGATTGCCAAATACAGCAAGAGCAGCGCAAAGAGGCCTGAAGGATTCGGCGGTCCCGGAGGCCCGGGAGGTCCAAGACCTGGTCCTGGCGGTGGAAAAATGAAAGTCAAAAAGCCGCAGAATACCAAAAAAAAAGCGATTGTGCGTCTGATGGGATATCTTTCTGAAGATAAGGGACGGCTGATTTTCGTCTTTTTCTGTGTCATTGCCGGGACGATTGCGAACCTTGCAGGCTCCTATATGCTGCGTCCGATCATCAACGGATTGACCGGGGAGGGCAGCAGTGCGCAGAAGCTTCTGCATTCGCTTCTGACCATGGCAGGAATTTATATCATCGGTGTCACAGCACAGTATCTGCAGCAGCGGATTATGATCGGCGTTTCCCAGGGTGCATTGGAAAAAATCCGAAACGATTTATTTGTGAAAATGCAGCATTTGCCGGTTCGGTTTTATGATACGAACAACCACGGCGACCTGATGAGCCGTTATACGAACGACCTGGATGCGGTCGGAGATATGTTGAACAACACCGTGCTGCAGATCATTTCCAGCGTGATCACTGTAGTCGGAACCCTCGGACTGATGCTCTACACGAACGTGTGGCTGACAATTGTGACGGTTGTGATGGTTCCGCTCATGATGAAAGCGGGCGGAGCAGTGGCAGGAAAGAGCCGGAAATTTTATCAGGCGCAGCAGGCAGCGATCGGTACTTTAAACGGTTATATCGAAGAAACGATGACGGGACAGAAGGTTGTAAAGGTGTTCTGCCATGAAAACGTTGCGGAGGAAGAGTTTGAATACTTAAACGACGATCTTCGCGGAAAACAGATTTTCGCTCAGTTTTTGGAGGAATCATGGGACCGGTCATGGGCAACTTAAGCCAGGTCAGCTATTCCCCTGACTGCGATGATCGGTGGTATATTATGCGTGCTGCAGGGCTTTGATATTGGCGGTCTGACTGTATTTGTCAACTATTCCAGACAGTTCTCCAGACCGATCAATGAGCTGTCCATGCAGATGAATACAATCTTTTCCGCTCTTGCGGGTGCAGAGCGTGTGTTCCAGGTGATGGATGAAGCGCCGGAAACTGCAGACGCAGCGGATGCGGTTATTTTAAATCCCTGCAAAGGACATGTGGAGTTAAAGGATGTGACGTTTGGCTATGTGCCTGGTCATACGATTTTGAAGCATATTTCCCTGTATGCGAAACCGGGACAGAAGATCGCGTTTGTCGGCAGTACCGGCGCGGGCAAGACGACGATCACGAACCTGATCAACCGGTTTTATGAGATCGACAGCGGAGAAATCCTGATGGATGGCGTGGATATCCGCAAGGTTGGACGGGAAAACCTGCGCAGCAATATCGCAATGGTGCTGCAGGATACGCACCTGTTTACCGGAACGATCCGGGAAAATATCCGCTATGGCAGGCTGGATGCGACCGATGCAGAGGTCGAGCAGGCGGCAAAAATGGCCAGCGCACATTCCTTTATCATGCGTCTGGAAAACGGATATGATACGATGATCGAGGGAGATGGCGCAAACTTAAGCCAGGGACAGAGACAGCTGTTAAACATTGCCCGTGCGGCAATTTCCAAGGCGCCTGTCCTGATCCTGGATGAGGCAACGTCCTCTGTCGATACGAGAACCGAGCGACATATTGAGCATGGTATGGATCGCCTGATGGCAGAACGGACAACCCTTGTCATCGCCCACAGGCTTTCCACCGTTCGAAACGCGAATGCGATCATGGTATTGGAAAACGGTGAAATCATCGAGCGCGGCGATCACGATCAGCTGCTGGAACAAAAGGGAAGATATTACGAGCTTTATACCGGCAAGAAACAGCTGGCGTAAAAGATTTTAAAACAATAGAACGCACGCTTTGCGTGCATTCTATTGTCATGAACAAAAAAGAACCAGGCTGCAGCCTGGTTCTTTTTTGTCTGCGTTGCGGCAATGCAAATTCGCTGCGGGTGTGCAGAATAATCTGATTTTATTTCGGCGGGAAGCGGTTTAAAATCGTTTCCAGGTATTCGGTACGAATAACAGCAGCAGCGGGAACAGCTCCAGGCGTCCGGCAAGCATGTCGAAGATCAGGACAAGCTTGGAAAAGTCGGAAAACATGGAAAAGTTTCCGCTCGGACCCACCAGGGAAAGACCGGGGCCGATGTTGTTCAGTGTCGCAGCAACTGCAGAAAAGTTGGTGATAAGATCGAAGTTATTCAGCGCGATCAGCAACATGGAAAAGGCAAAAATAAAAATGTAGACGGCCATGTAAACATTTGTGGAGCGGACAACCTCGTGCTCGATCGCCTTGCCGTCAATCTGGATGCGGCGTACACTCCTGGGATGCAGCAGCTGGATCAGTTCTTTTTTTATGGCCGTTTTCAGCATGATCAGGATGCGGGAAACCTTAATGCCGCCGCCTGTACTTCCGGCACAGGCACCGACAAACATCAGCAGGACGAGGATGGTGCGGGAAAACTCCGGCCACAGGTCAAAGTTTGTTGTGGCATAGCCGGTTGTTGTAATGATGGAAGCAACCTGGAAAATCGTCTGCTGGAATGCCTGTGCAAAGCTGCTGAAATATCCGCGTACATTGAAGGTGATCGCAAGCGTTGCTGCAGCGATAATCAACAGATAGGCACGAACTTCTTCACTTTCCCATGCCTGTCTGAATTTACGGATCAGGATCAGGAAGTAGGCGTTAAAGTTGATGCCGAACAGGATCATAAAGATCGTGATAATGACCTGACAATAGGTGGAATAGCCTGCAATGCTGTCGTTTTTGATGCCGAAGCCGCCGGTGCCCGCCGTGCCGAGGGAGAGCGTGATGGAATCAAACAGCGGCATGCCGCCAAACAGCAGGAGGAAAATCTCAATAATTGTCAGGACAATGTAAATCATGTACAAAATTTTTGCAGTGGATTTTACCTTCGGAACCAGACGGGTAACGGAGGGACCCGGGCTTTCTGCCTTCATCAGGTTCATATGGCTGCCGCCTGTGAGGGGAATCAGAGTCAGCAAAAAGACCAGAACACCCATACCGCCGATCCAGTGCGTAAAGCTGCGCCAGAACAGCAGACAGTGAGGAAGCGCTTCCACGTCTGTCAGAATGCTTGCACCGGTTGTTGTAAAGCCGGAAACGGTTTCAAACAGCGCATCGACCGGATTGGGAATATAACCGGAAAGTACAAAGGGAAGTGCACCGACACAGCTTAATACGATCCAGCAAAGTGCAGTCGTGGCAAACCCCTCACGCAGGTAGAATACACGGTTTTTCGGCTTCCTTATAACCAAAGGAAGACCGATCAGCAGGCATAACAGGACAGCAGCAACGAGTGACCAACCGCTGCTTTCCTGATAGATCAGGGCTACCAGACAGGAGGGAAGCATAAAGGCCGCCTCCAGATTTAAAATCCAGCCGATAATATAAAAAATAATAGAATAGTTCATCGGGCGCACCTATTTTCTCAGGATATCCAGGATATCGCCGAGACCTTTCTGAGTGGTAACGATGATGACAGTGTCACCGACCTGGATCGTATCCTGACCACGGGGAATCCAGGTTTTTACCCTTTCGGTTGATGCTGCCGATCAGCAGGTTGGATTTTAATTTCAGCTCTGCCAGCGGGATATCCGTGACGGCAGAGGTATCATGGATGGCAAATTCCAGCGCTTCTGCGCGTCCGTCCAGAATTTGATACAGCGTCTCGACGTTACTGCCGATGGAATTGGACATCGCGCGGACATACTGTAAAATATAGTCTGCCGTCAGATGCTTAGGATAAATGACGCTGCCGATATCGAGGTTGTTGATAATCTCGGTAAAGGCGATTTTTGTCACCTTTGTGATGAGTTTTGCGTTGGAGTTTGCCTTGGCGAACAGAGAGAGCAGGATATTCTCCTCATCCAGACCGGTTAAGGTCAAAAAAGGATTCCGCTTCGGAAAGACCTTCTTCCAACAGCAGCTGCTTGTCCGTTCCGTCTCCATAGATGATGGTGGAATCAGGTAAAAGCACGCTTAGCTGTTCGCAGCGGTCGCGGTTATTTTCCACGATGCGGACGTTGATATTCATCGCCTGCAGGAGGTTTGCTGTGTAATAGCCGAGCTTTCCGCCGCCGACGATCATCGCGTTTTTGACCTGACCGGTTTTAAAGCCGATGTGCTTGAAAAAAGGTGGAGGCATTCTGCGGGGAAGCGATGATGGACAAGAGATCGTTGTCCCGCAGGATAAAATTACCATCCGGGATCGCGATCAAGTCGCCGCGCTCTACGGCGCAGATTAAAATATCGCTGTTTGTATGGGAGCCGATCTGGCTGACCGGCATGTTATTTAAGTGAAACTCCGGTTTGATGCGGAATTTTAACAGCTCCACGCGTCCTTTTGCAAAGGTGTCGATCTTGATCGCGGAGGGAAAACGCAGCAGACGGGAAATTTCCGTTGCGGCGGTCAGCTCTGGATTGATAATCATGGAGATGCCGAGCTTTTTCCTTGATGAATCCGATTTCCTTATTATAAATCGGATTGCGGACGCGGGCGATGGTATGGCAGTTGCCCGCCTTTTTGGCAATCAGGCAGCAGAGCAGGTTTAATTAGTCGGAACCGGTCACTGCAATTAACAGATCGGCTTCTTCAACGCCCGCCTCCTGCTGGATATTGACGCTGGCACCGTTTCCAAGAATGCGCAAAGCATCCAGCTCTTCCGGGATGGAGGAGAGCTTCTGGGAGGATTCATCTATCAGTACGACATCGTGTTTTTCAGCGGAAAGCAGTTCCGCCAGTGTCAGGCCGACCTTGCCGCAGCCAATAATAATAATTTTCATGTTAGCCTCATCTTTTGAACTTATTATTCGTCGTGTGTAAGGAGCAGATAGGGACTACTCCCACTCACTAGCACTCATTATAGCACGACGCAAATTTATTGCAATTGCAAAAAATATTCTTGACAAAAATTTAATTCTTTCCCTATAGTGTACATAGTACACGGACAAAGATGAGGAAGAAGAAGAGTACGTTTACCCGGCTGACAGAGAGGGTCCCGGATCGCTGAAAGGAGACCTGAGCAAAGGAGAACGGAATGTGGCTTTGGAATCGGAGAGCTGAATGCGCAGCTGCGTGGTAAGCTTTCACGGTAGTCCCCGTTATCGGACAGCGGTTCTAGAGGAATGACCGCGACAAGATTCCGAAACAGCTGGCGGCGCAGTCTCTGCAGCAGATCAGTTTTTCCGGAAAACAAAGGTGGTACCGCGTTTGATTCAGACGCCCTTTGACAGAGTTTTCTGTCGAAGGGCGTTTTTTTATCGTATAGGAAACTTCGTTTCCATAAGATAAAAAAAGCTCCGCGAGGATGCGCACTCGGCGCAAGGGTAGATGGTTGCCGAAGCAAACGCGCCTCGGCGCGAGAATGTGCCAAGGCACGTTCTTTTTCATTCGCAGGATTTCTGATTTTTTCTCTCGGCGTCCCAAAGCCCTATAGCGGCAAAAATGAAAATGGAGGAAACAATGAGCAAGGAACTGGCAAAAACCTATGATCCCCATGGCATTGAGGATCGTCTGTACCAGAAATGGCTGGATAAGAAATATTTTCATGCGGAAGTAGACGAGAGCAAGAAACCGTTTACCATCGTCATTCCGCCCCCGAATATCACAGGACAGCTGCATATGGGGCACGCGCTGGACAATACCATGCAGGATATTCTGATCCGTTTTAAGAGAATGCAGGGATATAATGCACTCTGGCAGCCCGGAACAGACCATGCGAGCATCGCGACAGAGGTTAAAATTATAGAGACCCTCAAAAAAGAAGGCATCGATAAGCGTGACCTCGGCAGAGAAGGATTTTTAAAGCGCGCCTGGGAATGGAAAGAGGAATACGGTGGGAGAATCATCAATCAGTTAAAGAAGCTGGGCTCCTCCTGTGACTGGGACAGACTCCGTTTCACGATGGACGAAGGCAGCAATCAGGCTGTTACAGAAGTATTCTGCCGCATGCACGAAAAAAAGGCTGGATTTATAAAGGAAACAGAATCGGCAACTGGTGTCCTGTCTGCAAAACTTCTATTTCTGATGCAGAGGTTGTATACGAAGAACAGGCTGGTCATTTCTGGCATATCAAATATCCGCTGATCGATGAAAACGGAGAGGTAAGCACGACAGAATTTCTGGAATTTGCGACCACCCGTCCGGAAACCATCCTGGGCGATAGTGCGGTTGCAGTTAACCCGTCCGACGAGCGTTATCAGCATCTGGTTGGCAGAAAGGTTCTGCTGCCGATCGTAAACCGTCAGATTCCGATCGTTGCGGATTCCTATGTAGATATGGAATTTGGTACCGGCGTTGTAAAGATCACTCCGGCACATGACCCGAATGACTTTGAGGTAGGAAAACGTCATAACCTGGAGCAGATTAATATCTTAAATGATGATGCAACCATCAATGAAAACGGCGGTAAGTTCGAAGGCATGGATCGCTATGAAGCGAGAAAAAGCCATTGTGAAGGAATTAGATGATATGGGTCTGTTAGTCCGGATCGAAGACTACAGCCATAATGTAGGCACCCATGACCGCTGCGGCACGACCATCGAGCCTATGATCAAAAAGCAGTGGTTTGTAAAGATGGACGAGCTGATCAAGCCCGCAGTAAAAGCAGTTCAGGAGAAGGAAATCCGTCTGATTCCGGAACGCATGGAAAAGACCTACTTCAACTGGACGGACAACATCAAAGACTGGTGTATTTCCAGACAGCTGTGGTGGGGACACAGAATTCCGGCTTATTACTGCGATTCCTGCGGCGAAACCGTGGTAGCGCGCACCGAGCCGACTGTTTGTCCGAAGTGCGGCGGCACACATTTTACACAGGATCCCGATACGCTGGATACCTGGTTTTCTTCCGCGCTGTGGCCCTTCTCCACGCTGGGCTGGCCGGAAAAGACAAAGGAGCTGGAATATTTCTATCCGACTGACGTGCTTGTAACCGGTTACGATATCATTTTCTTCTGGGTTATCCGTATGATTTTCTCCGGATATGAGCAGATGGGCGAAAAACCCTTCAAAACTGTATTGTTCCACGGGCTTGTAAGAGACTCTCAGGGACGCAAGATGAGCAAATCCCTCGGAAACGGTATCGATCCGCTGGAAATCATCGACAAGTACGGTGCGGACGCGCTGCGCCTGACGCTGATCACCGGCAATGCGCCCGGCAACGACATGCGTTTCTACATGGAGCGTGTAGAAGCGAACAGAAACTTTGCAAACAAGGTATGGAACGCATCCCGTTTCATCCTGATGAATATGGAAGGCAAGGAAGTTCCTGCGGATGCGTCTGCGCATCTGAGCCTGCCGATAAGTGGATTCTCTCCCGTCTGAATAACGTCGTAAAAGAAGTGACCGACAACATGGAAAACTTCGAGCTGGGTGTTGCCGTACAGAAGGTTTATGACTTTATCTGGGATGAATTCTGCGACTGGTATATCGAGATGGTAAAACCCCGTCTGTATGCGACGGACGATGCCGACAGCCAGAACGCTGCACTGTGGACGTTAAAAACTGTCCTGATCGACGCTTTAAAACTTCTGCATCCGTATATGCCTTTTATTACCGAAGAAATCTTCTGCACCCTGCAGTCCGAAGAGGAATCCATCATGATTTCCTCCTGGCCGGTTTATCAGCAAGAGAGACACTTCGAGAAAGAAGAGCAGGAGATTGAAATCCTCAAGGAAGCTGTCCGCGGCGTCCGCAACGTCCGTACCAGCATGAACGTTCCGCCTTCCAGAAAAGCCCATGTTTATGTGGTAAGCGACCAGAAAGAGCTGCAAAATACCTTCGAGGAGGGCAAGCTGTTCTTTGCATCCCTGGCGAGCGCATCCGATGTGACCTGTCAGGCGGACAAGACTGGCATCGCAGAGGACGCGGTATCCGTTGTGATCCCGAACGCAACGCTTTACATTCCATTTGCAGAGCTGGTTGATCTCGCAAAAAGAGATCGAGCGTCTGGAAAAAAAGAAGAGAAGCGCCTCGAGGGCGAGCTTTCCAGAGTAAATGGCATGCTGCACAACGAGCGTTTCATGAGCAAGGCTCCGGAAAGCAAGATCGCAGAAGAGCGCGGCAAACTGGAAAAATACACGCAGATGATGGAACAGGTAAAAGAACGGTTAGATCAGCTGCGCAAGTAAGCGGGAAGAGACACGATTTCAGCGAAATATGGGTTTCTCATTAATAGAAAAGTGCAGGGCGGTTTTGTGAAAAAAGCAGAGCCGCTCTGTTTTTGTTCATGCAACGCTGCATTCCTGTAAACCGGTCGGGATTGCAGCATGTCCGCAGTTTCTGACGGAAAAACACGAAAATGCGAAGTGCTTTCCTGAATTTCCGGAAAAATTAGATTGATTTTTTGTGTGCCCTGCGTATTATAATGGTATTGAATCCATGAGGATAAGAGCAGATAAGCGGGAGGATGCGCATGATCAACTTTGAAGAAGAATTGAAAAAGTTCCATCCCAGCCTTGAAATCGATGAGGCGGAGGATGTGATTATAAACCACAATATGACAGACTTTACGGATATTCTGGTAGACATGGTCAAAGAGCAGGAAAAAAGAAATGACCGATGCCGCCGGGAAGAAAGAGTAAAGGAGCAAATATATGCAGTGTTATAATTGTGGAGCAGATCTGACAGAAAAGAATTTCTGCACGAACTGCGGGGCAGATGTTTCGAGATATAAGAAGCTTCTGAGCATTTCCAATTACTATTATAATGACGGGTTGGATAAAGCCGGTGTCCGGGATCTTTCCGGGGCGATCGAGAGCCTGAAGCTGTCGTTGAAATTCAACAAATATCATATCGAGGCGAGAAACCTCCTGGGATTGATTTATTTTGAAATGGGCGAGACCGTTCCGGCGCTGAGTGAATGGGTCATCAGTAAAAACCTTCGCCCGGAGAAAAATATCGCGGATGATTACATCAACGCAGTGCAGAAGAGTCCGACGCAGCTGGAAGAGTTTGCACAGATGAGCCGGAAATATAATCAGGCGCTCAGCTACTGTTATCAGGACAGCAAGGATCTGGCGCGGATTCAGTTGAAAAAGGTGCTTTCCGACCATCCGAATTTTGTACAGGCACATCTGCTTTTGGCGCTTTTGTACATGGATGCGGCGGACTGGGAGAAAGCGCGCAAGGAGCTTACCCGCTGCCTGCGGATCGACTGCGCGAATACGACGGCGCTTCGGTATATGCATGAAGTGGACATTGCGTTAAAACCGATGACGACGGGAAATTTGTCCGCAAACAGGGAAAGGGCGAGGAAGTCGTCAAATACCAGAGCGGCAATGAGACGATTATTCAGCCGATCAGCCAGATAGAACCGAAAAAGAGCTTCGGGTGGCTGTGGGGAACGCTCGCAGGTCTTGCGGTCGGTGTAGCGGTATCCTGGTTTTTGATTCTGCCTGCGCGGGTACAGATCGCACAGACGGAGTTAAACAATAAGCTGACAGCAGTCGGGGAAGAAGCCGACCGCAAAAATGCAGAGATTTCCAGCTTAAATCAGCAGATAGAGACGCTGACTAAGGAAAATGACGAGCTGACGGCGCAGAACGGCAAGCTGTCCGGCGCGGACGGCAGCATGAGCGCGGTAGAAGCGCTGTTGAATGCGGCAAGTGTCTATATGGAGACGCCGGACGATATCGAAGCTCTTTCTGAAGCGGTGGACAAGATCAGCCGCGATGCGATGGAGAGCAGCGACACCTCCGAGGCGGCGCGTAAGCTCTATCAGCAGCTTTTGCAGGACACTGGCACAGACCTCGCAGCGAACTATTATGACACCGGCTACAAGGCATATCGTTCCGGGGATTATGAGACGGCGATTGAAAACCTGACGAAAGCGGTTTCCTATGATGAGGCGAACAGTGAAGCGCTTTATGCGCTGGCAAATTCCTATCGCGACAACGGCAACAAGCGCCAGGCGAAGGAAACCTACCAGAAGGTAATTGAACTGTTCCCGAACACGGAAAAAGCAACCCAGTCCCAGCGCGCGCTGGATCAGCTGGACAATTAAAAGGCGACAATTTAAAAAGGATTTTACGAAAGAGGATGAAAAGCACAATGGCTTTTTGTCCTCTTTTTGCTATCTACAGATTCCGAATGTTTGCAGATTGCCGTGCGGCAATTCGGGGATAGCTATTTCAAGGTTAAGGTTCCCAAGCCGTTTGTGACTGCACGAAATTTATATAGAAAAAGGAGAGTAGCATGGAAGAGGATTATAAAATTATCGATCACTATCTGATGAGCCGTCTGCCGGAAGAAATCGATCACCACAGCTGCAGCGTGATCTGCAGGAGGGCGGATCACATGATGTTGGACAACAGCGTCAGCCACATCGTGTTTGATTTTTCCGACACAAAATTTATGGACAGCTCCGGCATCGGCGTACTGGCGGGGCGTTACCGCAAGATTTCCTGTTTTGGAGGCAAGGTGTATGTGATTCACGCCAACCGGCGCATCCGGAAAATTTTGGAAATGTCGGGCATCGGCGATATCGTGGAGATGATAGATCAGGAGGAAAAGATTGAAAAACAATAGAATGTACGCTCTGCGAGCATTCTATTGTCATGAATAAAATTTTTCAATCGCGAGATTTGTGTCTGCGCGCACTTGACACAAACTCAGCATGCGCAAAAAGCGTGCGCAGAAATGAGAGGAAAGCATGAATAACATGAAAGTGGAATTTGAAGCCCTGCCGGAAAACGAAGGCTTTGCGAGGGTTGCTGTAGCGGCGTTTTTGACGCCCTTAAATCCGACACTGGAGGAGATCGAGGACGTCAAAACTGCCGTTTCGGAGGCAGTTACAAACGCAGTCATCCACGGATATAAGGAGCAGGGAGGAACGATTGAAATTTCCTGTGTGCTGGAAAAGGATCTTTTAAAAATGGAAATCACCGATCAGGGCTGCGGGATCGAAAATGTGGAACAGGCGATGGAGCCGATGTTCACGACGCGCCCGGATCTGGAACGTTCCGGTATGGGATTTTCTTTTATGGAAGCGTTTATGGACTGCCTGGAGGTGGAATCGACCGTGGGGCAGGGGACGCGTGTGATCATGGAAAAGAAACTGGGAAATGCGCCGTGGGTCAGTGATTCGGATCAAGAAGAGGAGTAGCACATGGAAATATCAGTATTGATCGAAAAGGCGCAGGCAGGAGATGCGTCTGCCAGAAAAATACTGATAGAAGAAAATCTGGGACTGGTTCACCATATTGTGAAACGGTTTGCAGGGCGGGGGATACGAGACGGAGGATCTGTTCCAGACCGGAACGATCGGACTGATGAAAGCGATTGATCATTTTGATTTAAGCTACGATGTCAAATTTTCTACATATGCGGTTCCTCTGATTGCAGGAGAGATCCGGCGTTTTCTGCGCGATGATGGACCGGTCAAGGTCAGCCGGTCATTAAAGGATGCGAATTATAAGCTGCGGCAGGAGGCTGCGCGCATTCAGACGCAGGAGGGACGCGACCCGACGCTGCGCGAGCTGTGTGAAAAAACAGGAATCGCCTATGAAGACGCGGTCATGGCGGTCGCTGCAGCCGGGGAGGTTGAATCGCTGTCAAAGCCGGTCTATGAGGGGGATGGAAAAGAGATCGCGCTGATGGATCAGCTTGCGGCACGGTCTGCAGACAACACCTGGGAGGACGCAGAAAAAGAACCGGCTGGTAGACCGGATGCTGTTAAAACAGCTTATAGACGAGCTTCCCGAACAGGAAAAAATCCTGATCCGGCTGCGCTACTACGAGGATCAGACGCAGGCCCAGATCGCCAAAAAAACTCGGTATCAGCCAGGTGCAGGTTAGCCGGAGGGAAAAGAAAATCCTGATCCGCATGCGAGAGCGGTCGGGGGTGTAGGACAGCGATGAGGACTGCATAGCTGTAGAAAGCGCTCGGCGGCAGCGATGGCAGCAGGGCAGTGCGTAGAACCAGCTGGCGGCAGATGGTACGATTTTTGCAGACAGCCCGAAAAAGAAAAAACGTCTGATCTGCATAACTTTTTTTTGCCCGGGTGCATACTGTGTGAAACAGGAGGAACATACAGATGCCGAAAGAAGTGCTGTATTTAAAGCTTGAGCAAAACGCAGAGCTGTCCGGTGAAAGCGTGCATATCAGCGATCTTGGAAAATTATATTGTAAAACGCAAAGCGTGCAGAATCGATGCAGAACGCTTCCTGTTTTCCGATTTGAGGAAAAAGATAAGGGGCGCCGGGTGGTTAGCGCGCTTTTTGTGATTTCGCTTTTGCAGCAGGACAATCCGAATCTGGAGGTGGAAAGCATCGGCGCGCCGGAAACGGTGGTGGAGCAGGTAAAAGTCAGTCGTTATCCGGGCTTCTGGCAGGTGTGCAAAATCGTCTTTGTCTGCTGCATCTGCTTTTTGGCGCAGCGTTTACGATCATGGCGTTTCATAACGACATCGGGATTCGCGAGGTGTTCGGGCAAATTTACGAGCTTTTGACCGGACAGGAGCCGCAGTCGGTTACAGCGCTGGAAATCGCGTATTCGATCGGGCTGGCACTTGGCATTTTGGTGTTTTTCAACCATATCGGTGGGAGGAGGATTACGTCCGATCCGACACCGATCGAAGTGGAAATGCGTAAATATGAAACGGACGTCAATCAGGCATTGACAGAAACTGCAGATCGGGAAAAAAAGACGCTGGACGTCTGAAAGGGGGGAAAATTGTGATTTTATCGAAGCTTTTGCCGGTGGTTGTCGGACTGGGCGCAGGCATTCTCGTTTCGGCAGGCGTTTTTACGGTGCTGCTTTCGGTAGGACTTGTGCCACGCTTTGCAGGAAAAAGAACCACACGGGGGAAAAAATTTTTCTGTACGAGGAAATGGTTGTCTTTGGAACGCTAGTCGGCTGTCTGGCAAGTGTATTTCCGGGTGCAGTAATTTTTGGCAGGGAATGGTTGCAGAAAAGGTTGGAAGCGGGAGCAGCTTTTGAGTGGCTGGTTCTGACGGCGGAAGCCCTGACCGGTCTGTTTGCCGGAATTTTCGTCGGCTGTCTGGCACTTGCAATTGCAGAAATGCTGGACTCCATTCCGATTCTGACGCGTCGGATCGGTTTTCGGCACGGACTCGGGCTGATGGTGATTTCCATTGCGATGGGAAAAGCGGTTGGAAGCCTGTTGTATTTCTGGCATCCTATTTTTCGGTAAAAACTCCGTTACAAACGGTGAATCGTGCAGCAGATTCGGAAAGGAACAGCATATGGAAAAGTATCAGGCAGACCAGTCTTTTCAGAAACAGTATGAAAAATATGTCAAACAGGTGACGCCGACACACAATCTTGCATTGCAGATGCTGCATGCATTTGTGACGGGCGGTATAATCTGCACGGTAGGACAGATTATTTTGAACGTTGCGAAGTCAAACGGATTGGACGATGCGGCAGCAGGAAGCGTGTGTGCGATTCTGCTTGTTCTGGCGAGCGCGCTTCTGACCGGCTTTAACCTTTATCCGTCTCTGGTAAAAAGTGGGGCGGGGCGGGGGCGCTGGTTCCGATTACCGGTTTTGCCAATTCCGTAGCCGCCCCGGCGATTGAATTTCAGAAGGAGGGACAGGTATTCGGAATCGGCTGCAAAATTTTTACGATCGCCGGACCAGTTATTTTGTATGGAATTTTCGTCAGCTGGGTGCTTGGACTGATCGGATGGATCGGTTCGCTTTTATAATTTTCCTGCGAGCAGGAAATCAGTCTGCGAAATGCTGCCGGTGAATGTTGTTGAAACGATGCCGTTCACCCGCGCCATTCGCAAAATCGCAGCTTCGCTGCTCCCCGCTGCTTCGCAGCTTCTTTTGCTCATGAAATGGCGCTCCCCCTCGTGCCTTCTTACAGACTGATTTTCCTGCAAGCAGGAAATCAGGCTGCAAAAAGGCACGGGTGAACTTAGTCGATCACATGGTGCTGCAGCCACTTGCGGGAGTGGAAGCGGAGCATGAAAACGACCGCACGCACGCTCCAGTCTGCGAACATGCCGATCCAAACCGCGATGGGACCGAAGTTACAGAAGCGGCATAAAAAGATGCACAGGCTTACCCGGCACAGCCACATGCTGGCGCAGGAGGTAATCATGGAAAACTTCACATCGCCGGCTGCGCGCATGCCGTAGGCGGGAATAAAGGAAAGCACCCACGAAATCGGTTTGGTGATGGTAATAAATGCGACCATCTGCAGGCAGAGGCGGGCGCTTTCTGCTTCCATGCCGCCGAGGATAGTGACAGGCTTTGCGAGCAGATAGACGACGGCACAGGAGATGAGGATGACGATTTCCGAAAGCCAGGACAGCCTTTTTGATGTAATAAATCGCTTCATCTTTCCGTTTTGCACCGATACACTGACCGACGACGGTCATCAGTCCGATGCCGACACCCATGGCGGCGATTCCGTTTAACGCCTCCAGGATACTGGTCATTGCCTGCGCGGCGATGGCAACCGTACCGAGAGTGGAGACGGTTGACTGAATGGCGAGCTTACCGAACTGGAACATGCTGTTCTCAATTCCGGATGGAATACCGATGAATAAAACGCGTTTGATCAAAGACCAGTCCGGACGGATAGAAAAGTAGTTGCGTACATAAATCTGTTCCGCAGGGTTTCTCAGCTGCCAGATCACGACGATCGCACAGAAAATACGGGAAACCAGGGTGGAAATTGCCGCGCCGGCGACGCCCATGCCAAAGACGAAGATCAGGATCGCATTTCCTCCGATATTTAAGAAATTGGAAAGGATGGAAATCGTCATAGGACCTTTTGGTGTTGTTTTTGTGCACGCAAAATGGAAGCACCTGCATCGTATAGACCGATGAATGGGAACGACAAAAGTGTGAAGAAAAAGTAAATCTGGGAGTTTGCCATAACGTCCGTGTCTACAGTGCCGAAAATCAGACGAAGCAGCGGAAAACGGAAGATCAGGCATAAAGGCGACAGCGAACAGGAAAGGACGAGCATAACGAAAAGCACCTGCTCTGCGGAACGCTTCGCCTTTTTCAGGTTCTGACTGCCGAGGTACTGGGAGCAGAGGATCGCGCCGCCTGCCGCCAGTGCGGAGAGCGCCTGAATCACTAAAATGTTGATTGCATCAACGAGAGAAACTGCGGAAATTGCAGCGGAGCCGACGTTGCTGACCATCATCGTGTCGGCGGTTCCCATTAGGGAAGACAGAAGCTGCTCGACCATGATGGGGACAAGCAGCGTCCGAAGCTGTTTATTGGTGAAAAGATGTTGTGTTGCTGTTTGTTTTTTTGTGTTCACGAAAAAATCATGCGCCTCCTGAAATATTGGAAAAGTCTGCGGAAAATAAAAACCTTCTGTATCATAGCAGAAAATAAAATGGATGAAAATAGGGAAAACAGCTCATTTTTTTACAGAAGAAGAATGCCTTTTATGCTGTTAGAAAAACTACAGATGTGGTAAGATGAAAAAGATACTACTGTGGCACCCTTCCGGGAAAGAGTGCCGGCAGAAATTGGATGAAAAATCCGGAGACATGAGGGATGAGAGATGAGTGAGAAAGTACAACAGACAGAAACCGGAAATGCGCTGCAGCGTTTCCTGAAACGGAAAAACATTATTTTTTTTCGGCAAAACGTTATGGAATCGACGCGTTGGGCGCGATGGCGCAGGGATTGTTTGCATCGCTTTTGATCGGTACAATTATCGGAACGCTGGGAGAGCAGATCGGAAGTCAGGTGCTGGTGGACGCCGGAGGCTTTGCAAAAAGCGTGGCCGGACCGGCGATGGCAATTTCGATCGGCTATGCACTGCAGGCACCGCAGCTGGTGTTATTTTCCCTGCTTGCAGTCGGGGCGGCAGCCAATTCGCTGGGCGGGGCGGGCGGACCGCTTGCAGTTTTGATCGTTGCGATTGTGGCGGCGGAATGCGGCAAGGCGGTTTCCAAGGAAACGAAGATTGATATTTTAGTCACGCCTCTGGTGACAATCCTTTCCGGAGTGCTGCTGTCGATGTGGTGTGCGCCGACAATCGGAGCTGCTGCGAGCGCAGTCGGAAGCCTGATCATGTGGGCGACGGAGCTGCAGCCGTTCTTTATGGGTATTTTGGTATCGGTTATTGTAGGTGTTGCGCTGACGCTGCCGATCAGCTCTGCAGCAATCTGCGCGGCGCTGAACTTAACCGGGCTTGCCGGGGGTGCGGCAGTTGCGGGCTGCTGTGCGCAGATGGTCGGCTTTGCGGCGATGAGTTTCAAAGAAAACAAGTGGAGCGGACTAATTTCCCAGGGATTGGGCACAAGTATGCTGCAGATGGGCAATATCGTAAAAAATCCGCGCATCTGGATTCCACCGACGCTGGCGGCAGCCATCACCGGACCGATTGCGACCTGTCTGTTCCGGCTTCAGATGAACGGACCCGCAGTTTCCTCCGGAATGGGAACCTGCGGACTGGTGGGACAGATCGGCGTTTATACCGGCTGGCTGGAAGAAATTGCAGCGGGCAGTCGGAGTCAGATTACAGCGTTTGACTGGATCGGCATGATCTTGATCTGCTTCGTGCTTCCGGCGGTGCTGAGCCTGGTGTTTGGACAGATTTTAAGAAAAATCGGCTGGATCAAAGAAGATGACCTGAAGCTGTAAAAGCATTTGGACAAGAAGGCAGCATTCAGATAAAAGCGTTATCAGAGGAAAGACTGCTGCATTTACGGCAGAAAAGGAGGGTATATGATTTCTGAAAAAAAGAGCGGAGCGCCGTACTTAAACGTCTGGTTCGGCAATTTTACCGACCGGCGTATGACGATCAGGCGTTTGTCGCAGAGGGGATGGAGCTGTTAAAAAGCTCGGCTTCAATAGTGTTTTGCTCGATTCCAAGGACTGGGAGGATTTTCGGAAACGCTATGAGGGAAAGCCTGCGAGCCAGTATGTCGGCATGCAGGAGTTTATGATGGAGCAGATCAAAAAGCAGGGGATGAGCCATACATTTCTGGCAATTTATCTGAATGCAGATAACCTGTATCCGAATATTCGCTTTAGCCCGCCGGTGTTCGGGGAATCTGTTGTGACGGCAAAAGGCAATGACGGTCGCTGGTATCGTTATTGGTCGGAGAAAGCGCAGGAGACGATGACGGAGCACGTTTCACAGCTTTTAGAGATGTACGGTGAAAATATGACCCGGATCGAAGTGGACGGGGAAGAAAAAAAACCGCTGTGCAGCATGTGGGACCCGGTCGTTGCACCGAGCTTCGATGAGGATGGAAAAAAGCGCTATCGCAGCTGGCTTGAAAAACGTTATAACGGAGATATTAAAACCTTTAACCGCTTCTACAAAACGGAAGCAAACAGCTTTGAAACGATCGAACCCGAGCAATACTGGTTTGAACTGCGTTATCCTGGAAAAAATGGTTTTTCGGAAAAAGAGCTGGAAGGCCGGGATGAAAAATGCCGCGTATGGATGGACAACCAGCGCTGGAAAAGCGACGAGCTGGTGCTTTATTTTGAAGCGATGCAGAAAAAGCTCCATGCACTTGATCCGCAGCTGTATCTGTGCCCGGATTTGAGCCAGTGGGGATATTTTTTGAACGTGGATGGAAGCTTTTTAACCGGTGCAGGGCTTTCTGATCTGTGGGATACGGCGGTGCGAGGCGCTGATTTTTACCGGATTGCCCCGTATGTGGATGCGGCGCATTTTATTTCTGTGCCGGTGCTTCCAAACGGTGACCCGGACTGCTATGTGACAGCATGTCAACACAGTATGATGCGGAATATGAATCGTGGCAGATCCTTTGTCGGCGGCATTTACTGGGGAAGATTTGTTTATAATGACCTATATGCGTGGATTTCTCCGTGTGAGGCGGTCGCCTCGATGGCGGCGTCCGGCGCTTCCGGATATGCGTCTTACGGCATGTGCGGGTTAGACGACGGCGGCGTGTTACACCGGATGCCGGAAGCATTCTGCAGGTCTTTAGAAGAAGGCAACCGCTGGTGGAAAGAGGTTGTTTTGAGGCTCGGAGTGAGAAAAGCTGCAAAGGCAGCAGTGCTGTTCCCGTCTGCGATGGCGCTTGCAGAGACGTTTGACACGGAGCACAATCATGACAGGCGGCTGGATCTTCTGGGCTGGTATAAGGCTCTGGAGGACTGGCAGATCGACGTTGACGTTGTAGATGGCAGCATTTTCAAGGATCAGACAGCAGATCAGTACGAGGTGCTCGTGCTCGCGGCAAACGACTGCTATGCGCTTGACCCGGATTCTGAACTGGAGCAGGGCATTGCAGCATGGGTAAAAAATGGCGGAATGCTGCTGCACGGACCGATGGATTTGCTTGCACAGGCGAGCGTTGGCAGCCGCTGTCTTTCCCATGAAAAGGATGCGTTTGAGTGCAGCGGCGAAAAGGGAATGCTGACCGGAACGCAGTTTGGCAGCTTCGAGGAGGAAAACGCCGACGTGTTCGCAGTCTGGAAAACGGACGAAAAGCCTGCGATTGTCAAGCGCACATTTGGGAAGGGAACCGTTTGCGAAATAGGATTTTTCTACGGCTTTGAATACACCGGCAGAATCGCACCGCACGTTCCGCTGACGCAGCGCAATAACGAGCTGTACCCTTTGACCATGCTGAAAAAAAAAAGATCCCGTAGGGATGCTTCTGGAAGAAAAATTCGGCACGACACTGACCCGGAAAAAGGGCGTTGAGCGCGCAGAATTCGAAAACGGTACGGTCATCGTCAACCACAGCTCCTATCCGTGCAGAATCGATGAACCCGGAACACGCTATTTCCAGAATCCCGAACTGTACCAGGATTTGGACAGCAAAATCCTGCTCCCGCATATGGGAGTTTTTATCGAGAGGAAAGTTTGAAAAATGTTTTAAACTTTTTCAGAGTGCGCTGTCGCGCGTTGACTTCTCGATGGAAGATCGTTATAATAAAGACCACGGCTTTTGCTGTGGTCTTTATTTATTCATGACAATAGAATGCTCACAGAGCATGCATTCTATTGTTGTATAGGAAACTTCGTTTCCATACGATAAGTAACGCTCTACGAGGATGCGCGCTCGGTGCAAGGGTAGATGGCTGCCAAAGCAACTGCGCCTCGGCGCGAGAATGTGCCAAGGCACATTCTTTTATCGTATAGGAAACTTCGTTTCCATACGATAAGTAACGCTCCGCGAGGATGCGCACTCGGCGCAAGGGTAGATGGTTGCCGGAGCAACTGCGCCTCAGCGCGAGAATGTGCCAAAAGCACATTCTTTTTCCTATAAAAATATAAAAATAGAAAGTTGAGAAATTGATGATAAATAAAAAAACAAAATTTTGTAAAGCTGCAGCGCTTCTGGGCGCGGCTGTTATGATGATTTCTGCGCTGGCAGGCTGCGGGAAAAATACGAAGGTCGTTCTGACGGCGGGTCTGAAAAAGAACGAGGTATTCCGGATTTCGAGTGCATCTTGTATGCTGCCGGAGGTGATGGTATATCTGACGAACATGCAGAATCAGTATGAATCCGTCTATGGAAGCCAAATCTGGAACGCTTCCGACGGACAGCTTTCGCTGGAGCAGGAGGAACGGGAACAGGTGTTGACACAGCTGGCGAGAATCAAGGTGATGAATCTGCTCGCCCAGAAAAAGAAGTGACGCTGGATGATAAGGAAAAAGGAGCGCGCGGCAGCGGCGGGCAGGGGAATATTTTACTTCCTTGAACAGCGCGGAAGTGACGGCACTCAACGTGACGCAGGATCTGATTACGAAGATGTATGAAGAGTATGCGCTTGCAGAAAAGGTTTATCAGACGATTGTAGAAAATGTCAATCCGGAGGTCAGTGACGATGAAGCGCGCACCATCACGGTAGATATGATCAGGGTCAGCGATTCTGCCAAAGCTTCCCAGGTGCTTGGCAAGGCAAAGGAAGAGGGTGTGGATTTTGAGACGCTTGCGCAGGCGGAGAGCGAGGACCAAACGGTGACGCAGTCGTTTGGAAAAGGCGAGGTTTCGGAAGCACTGGAAAAGGCGGCGTTTAATCTCGGCAAGGACGAAATCAGCGACGTGGTGGAATCAGACGGAAGTTACTATATTTTAAAATGTATCAGCACGTTCGACGAGGCGCAGACCAAAGCGAATAAGGAAAAAATAGTAAAACAGCGCCAGAGCGAGGCATTCGATACGGAATATACGGCGTTTGAGCAGACATTGGTACGTCAGCTCAACGAGGAACTCTGGAATTCCGTCACGATGATTCATCAGGACGATGTCAAAACTTCCAGCTTTTTTGAAGTATACCAGATGTATTTCCAGCATCAGGAGTGAGCAGGAATAGCTGGGCATTCCGGCAGGACGTCGCGCTTCCGGCTTATGAAAACTGCCCTGTCGGACGCTGCGTTTCAGCTTATGAAAACTGCCCGACAGTGTGCTGTACCCTGTTTATGAAAAATTTAGAATTGCGGGAAACGCGGCAACCATGCGGGCTTTTAAAGAATTATTAGCACTCAGTCAAAATGAGTGCTAATTTTTTATTGACTTTTGAAACGACAGGACTACACTATGGATAAAGCTTGGAGGAAAGCTTCTCCAGGCATCTGAAAACGAACTGAGAAAGAAAGGATCGTGATATTTCATGGCTGAAAAGCACGGAGCATTATCAATTAACAGCGACAATATTTTTCCGATTATCAAAAAGTGGTTATATTCGGATCATGACATTTTTTACAGAGAGCTGATTTCCAACGGCTGCGATGCCATTACGAAGTTAAAGAAGCTGGATATGATGGGAGAATACGAGCTTCCGGAAGGCTACAAGCCCAGAGTGGATGTTATCGTTGATCCGGATGCAAAGACCATCCAGTTTATCGATAACGGTGTCGGCATGACTGCGGATGAGGTGGAGGAATACATTAACCAGATCGCATTTTCCGGCGCGACAGATTTTATCGCAAAATATAAAGATAAGACAAACGACGACCAGATCATCGGTCATTTCGGCCTGGGCTTCTATTCCGCATTTATGGTAGCAGATGAGGTGCATATCGATACCCTTTCCTGGCAGAAGGATGCAAAGCCGGTTCACTGGGAGTGCGACGGCGGCACAGAATATGACATGCAGGATGGTACCCGCACAGAAGTCGGTACCTGCATTACCCTGTTCTTAAACGAGGACTGCCTGCAGTTCTGCAACGAGTATAAGGCAACCGAAGTGATCAAAAAGTATTGTTCCTTCATGCCTGTGGAAATTTACGTTTCCAGAGCCAATACACCTGAGACACAGACGATTCTTGCGAGTGAGAAGCTCGACAGCGATCATGTGATCGAAGAAGTGAAGAAAGAAAAGGAAGAAGATCCGGATAAGCTCAAAATTACAAAGCGTCCGGAGCTGATCAACGATACTCACCCGCTCTGGACGAAGAACCCCAGTGAATGCACAAAGGAAGAGTACATTGATTTCTACCGCAAGGTATTTATGGATTACAAGGAGCCTCTGTTCTGGATTCATCTGAACATGGATTATCCGTTCAACTTAAAGGGTATCCTTTACTTCCCGAAGATCAACATGGAATACGAATCCATCGAGGGCGTCATCAAGCTGTACAACAATCAGGTATTTATCGCCGACAATATTAAAGAAGTCATTCCCGAATTCCTTATGCTCTTAAAGGGCGTAATCGACTGCCCGGATCTGCCGCTGAACGTTTCCAGAAGCGCGCTGCAGAATGACGGATTTGTTAAGAAGATTTCCGATTACATCACCAAGAAGGTGGCGGATAAGCTGGCCGGAATGTGCAAGACCCAGAAGGAGGAATACGAGAAATACTGGGATGATATCGCTCCGTTTATCAAATTCGGCTGCTTAAAGGACGAAAAATTCTGTGAGAAGATGACAGATTACATCCTGTTCAAGAATCTGGACGGCAAGTATATGACCCTGCCTGACTGCCTGGAAGTCAATAAGACTGACCCGGATGAGACACAGGAGGGTGCTGTGGATGAGAACGGCGAAAAGGTAGAAGCAGAAGTCGTAGAGGACAAGAGCGAAGATTCCGCTGAGGAAGAGAAGAAAGACAAGACCATCTACTATGTAACAGATGAAAAACAGCAGAGCCAGTACATCAACATGTTCAAGGCTGCCAAAATGGATGCCGTTATGCTGACCGACCGGATCGACCAGCCTTTTATCTCTCAGCTGGAAGCAAAGAATGAGGGGATTCATTTTGCAAGAATCGATGCTGACTTAACCGATGCGTTTAAGACAAAGACCAGCAAGAAGACGCAGGAAGAATTAAACGCGCAGGCGGAAAAGGTTGAAAAGCTGGTTCAGAAAGCACTGAAAAACGACAAGATCAAGGTAAAGATCGAAAAGCTTAAAAATAAAAAGGTTTCCTCTGTTCTGACGGTTTCCGAAGAGAGCAGAAGAATGCAGGATATGATGAAGATGTATGGCGGCGGCATGGATATGAGCATGTTCGGTGCAGAGGGCGAGACGCTGGTATTGAATGCAAACCATCCGCTCGTAACCTACATTACGGAGCACGAAGACGATGCAAACACCAAGATGATCTGCGAACAGCTCTATGATCTGGCGAAGCTCCAGAACGCACCGCTTTCTCCGGAAGCGATGACCAAGTTTGTAGCGCGCTCCAATGACATTATGCTGCTGCTTGCAAAATAAAAGCGCAGGCTGTGAAAAGGGCGTTGCTGCAAATAACTCATCAGAGAAAACTAGTACATCGTTATTTACGAAACGCTGTACTAGTAAATGCGAAGACCGCATGCAGGATGAATATACAATTCCTGTCTGCGGTCTTTTTATCGTATGGGAAACTTCGTTTCCATACGATAAAAACGCTCCGCGAGGATGCGCACTCGGCGTAAGGGTAGATGGTTGCTAAAGCAACCGCGCCTCGGCGCGAGAATGTGCCAAGGCACATTCTTTATTATCGTATAGGAAACTTCGTTTCCATACGATAAAAACGCTCCGCGCGGATCGCACTGCAGCGGAATGGAAGAATGTCGCTTGCGCGACCCGCCGCAGGCGGAGAATCCTGCTTCGCAGGATTCTTTTTATACCTTTATACCTGCCATTACGTCCCCGGCTCTGCGATACGGCTGACCGCCACATAAATGTTTGAAATCTGATACCAGGTCGGATAATCCACGATTCCGGTTGCCGGGAGATTGAAGATACGCTGAAAAGCCCGCACCTGTGCAGCGGTCTGGGAACCGAAGATAGCGTCGGCAGAGGTTTTCGGGATAGCAGGGTAGTTCTGTGCAATGCGGTTTAACTGCTCCTGTATCTGTCGAACCTTTGTGCCGGATGCACCGATTGTCAGGTCATAGCCAGGCCAGGAGGATGGGACGCCGCTGATGGCCTGGGCTGCGTTGATATACATGTCGTTGCCGTAATAGTAGCGGATGATCTCAATCGCGCTGTAGCCCTGATCACCGAGATATTTGGAGCCCCACTGGGAGAGACCCTGACAGCTGACGCGATTTCCGTCGCAATAGCTGGTAAAGATCGGTTGCCGCACGCCGGGGCGGGAGAGATAATTTGCAAAAATGGAGTCCACGAGGCGGTCGATGTTGCTGTAGATATTTCTGCCGTAGATGAATTTCTGGTCGTAGGCGGTGGAAGAGGTGATGGTAAAGGAATAGCCCTTTGCACGATACCATTCTGTGTATACACGATTCAGGGTAAAGGACTGAATGACGAGGATGTTGGCGTAGATAGTGCTCTCCGGCCAGGTTGCATAGATTTCGGAAGAAGCGACGTTTTTGATATAGTCTTTATAGCGGACATAGTAGTTTGGCGCGCTGGAATCGTCGGGAAGACCGTCGTGGACGATGATATATTCCGGGATGACGACGCGGCTTAAGACGATTTCTCCGGTTTCGGCTTCGGTTTTGATCTCAGCTTCCGGGATTTTGGCAGGATATTCACCGTAAAGCGTGTGATCCGGGATGAAAATGTCCTGTTCTTCGGGAGTGTCGGAAACTGCGGTGGGTGTCATGGAAACCGGAAGAATGCTGGATTCGTCCGGCAGAATTTCAGCGCCGTTGATACGGACGGGCTCGTAACCGTCCGCTTGTACTTCGATCATATAATCGGTGTATGGCCGCGGATTGGAAGGACTCTGGGAATAGGCGGGATTGGGCGCAGAGCAGGACGGACGTTGTCTGTCCGGATTCATCGGTAGTAAGAGTTTCAAGAATCTGTTCCGGGGAAGCACTGTCGGAGATCGTAACAGTAGCGCCCACAACCGGGAAAAAACCGACAGAAGAAGTTACGCAGATCATCAGGGAGCCGGGATAACCGGTTTCTTCTGCTGCAGCACAGGAAAGCTGTGGCATAAAAGTACCTCTCATATCCAGAATATGTGATAATAAGATATGCCGGAGATAGAAAAAAATGATACGATGGTCTGCTCTAAACGTCAGCCGCCGAAAACCTGCCAGCAGCGCTGCGATCGACATATATCGAACGCTGGTTGCAACGGACTCTGATCAAAGCCCGTGCCGAACACCAGCCAAAGCCGAAAGCTGCGCAAACGAAAAAACAGCACCCGTCGGTTATACGATAACCTGGCGGGCGTTGTTTTTCCGGATAACCGGATCTTTTACAAAGCGTACAGTTGATTCGTTTAATCAAGATTCAGACAACGTTTCATTACATAGTTGCAGATCAAGAAAGCAGGAACGCATAGAACCAGATTTGCGAACAGGGAAATCAGCATAATTGACCAGTAAATGGAGGCAAAATCAGTCATCGGATTCGCAGAAGTCGATTGAAGGATGAACACGCCTGCGGTCGTAGGCGTAGTCAGAAGCATCATAGCGGTCGAAAGGATGGTGCTCAGCCCGAGATAACACAGGATGGATGCGAGCACCTTGTGGCTGGAAAACAGCTGTCCCAAAGAGATCGAGGCATAGATGGTAAGCAGGGAAAAGACAGAGCTGATGATCATCACGGGAATTGCCAGGAAGAGTATGGATGGAACAGTGAAAATCGTGTGGTACGACTGGAACATTGTCCGAAGCTCCAACAGATCTTCCGGAGAAAAATATGCCATTGTGGGCAGGGCAATCAAGGTGATCAAGGTAATTGCACCAACCAACAACAAATCGATCAGATAAAACCAGATGGTTCCGATGGTCAGCTTGGAGACAATCAGCATCCAGGGCTTGACAGGGAGCGTGTGCATCAGATAGCCCTCGTCGGTATAGAGATTTTTATAAAAACGGATAGCAAAATAGATTGTCAGGATCATGGAAAGACCGCTGAGAATCAGGATGTATGCGATGTAAAGTACAAAGTTTCGCACATTGAGATCTGTGCCGGCGCTAGCCTGGTCAGCAACGGAGAAGTATACGAGGCTGGCGGCGGAAAGCAGCACCGTGATAGTGAGCAGAAGGGCAGGAACTTTAAACGTATCTTTCCATTCATGGGAAATCAGTTTTGTGAGCATGAGAATACCTCCCGGAAATAAGAGTCTACGGACTGATGGCGGGTGTCCCGGATCTCCTCCACGCTGGAAGAGAGAATGATCTGTCCGTCTTTCAGGAAAATAACATCGTCCAGAAGCTGCTCGACGTCCGCAATCAAGTGTGTGGAGAGCAGAATTGACGCATCCTCGCTGTAATCCTGGATAATGGTCTTTAAATGTAATCACGCGCGGCGGGATCGACGCCGGCGATCGGCTCGTCCAGAATATAGACCCTGGCGCGGCGGCTCATGACCATGATCAGCTGCACCTTTTCACGGGTTCCCTTCGAGAGCGTCTTTAAGGGGCTGGACGGATCGATGTCGAGCTTTTGCAACATTTCCTCCGCCTTTGCAGCGTCAAAGTCTGTATAAAAATCCCTGAAAAAAGAGAGCAGTCCCTTTACCCGGACAGTATCGGGCAGATAGGTGCGCTCCGGCAGATACGAAACGATCGCCTTGGTTTCGGGACCGGGAGCCTGGCCGCAGATGAAAATTTGTCCGGACGAGGGTACCAAAAGTCCGTTGATGAGTTTGATCAGTGTGGATTTGCCGCTGCCGTTGGAGCCTAAAAGCCCGACCATCCTGCCGGGAGCGATTTCGAGGCTGATATGGTCAAGCGCTGTTTTTTGCCGAAGCGCTTGCTGACGTCCTGCAGACGGAGCAGGGTATCGGATGTCTGTGTCATGAATTTTCCTCCTTTTTGGCCAAAAGCAGCCGGATACTATCGTCTTTCTGATAGCCGAGATGCTGCATCCGCGTCAGAAACTGACTGATCTGAAGCTCTGCCAGCTCACTGCGCACCTGTTCAATCAAAGCAGTATCTTCGGTGACCGTCCGCCCGCTGGTGCGGCGCGTGACAATCAGACCGGTACGCTCCAGCTCGGTGAAGGCTTTCTGCATGGTGTTCGGATTGACGCTTGCCTGTGCAGCGAGGTCGCGGACACTGGGAAGCCGGGAGCCGGGCGGATAGAATCCGGATACGATTTCATGCTTGAGCCGGTCAACAATCTGGGCGTAAATAGGTCTGTCTGAATCAAGTTCCCATGGCATGTGAACACCTCCTTGCTTGTATGATTGATTTAATACAATAATACTTAAGCAGAACGCATTTGTCAATCCCTTTGCGCGATATTCGGAAATAGGGTAATATAAAAGTTAAGACTATTGGAAATGACCGCCTGATCGGGAGCGTCCCGGCAGGCAAAAAAATGTGCAGAAAGGGGAACGCAAGTGAGAAGACTGGAAGAGCAGATTCTGACAGAAAAATACCGCAGAATAGAAGGAAAGCTGACGTTTTCTGTCCGGCTGGCAGAGCTGTCTGTTGCGCCGGGGAAGCTGCAGAGGGCGCGTTTACCATTTTTGCATCACAGGAAGAAATCCCGGCACAGGGTTATGTCCTGACAAAGGATGAGCGGATGGAGTGTAAAACGGAGTGGTTCAACGGCGTGCAGGAGAAAATCGTGTACCGATTTTGTGCAGATGGGCTGCAGGAGGGCGACAGCCTGCAGGGACAGTTCCTGATCGTATCGGACTACGGGGAATACACGTTGCCGTGGAAGGTGACGGTGCGCAGAGAGGCGGCAGCAGGAATTGCAGGAAAAGTCTCGACGCTTGCCGGATTTACAGAGCTTGCGCGCACGGACTGGAAAACGGCGGTACAGTTTTTTTACAGCAAACCGTTTGCAGAAATCTGTAAAAAAGAAGGCGAAAAGACCTGGCTTTTGTACCGGGGGCTGTCCGCCGGATACTATAACAGCTCCAACGTCGAGACATTTCTGGAAGAAAATGGCTGCAAGCAGGCACTGACCTTTACTGCTGCCAAACCGGAAATTCAGGTCAAAGATGTACAGGAAACGGTACGGGAAGAGCTGCAGATTTTAAAAAATGGCTGGGGACCGGTCAGCCTGAAGGTACAGACAGAGGACGATTTTTTGTTTCTGGAAAAAAACAGAATCGGGGAGGATGACTTTTTAGGCAATCTCTGTCGCCTGCCGGTTTATATATCGGAAGAAAAGCTCCATGACGGGAAAAATTTCGGGACGGTGACGGTTTCGTGGAGCCGGGGCAGCTTTTTGGTCGGTGTCACAGCGACCCGCCGGAAAACGGGACTGTCTGCGGAAACCGAAAAAAAAAGCCGCCAGAAAAAATATACGATCCGTCTGACAGAGCTTTATTTAAAGCTGCGCGCAAAGCAGATCGACCTGGCAGACTGGCAGGAAAAGGTGCGGGAATGTGTGGAAGAACTGGCTGTCCTGGATCGGAAAAGTATCGTGCCAAAGCTTTTTTCCGCACAGCTGTTATTGACGGAAAACAAAACAGAAGAGGCCGGCTGGATGTTAAAGCAGCTGCGCCCGATGCTGGAGGGAGAAAGCCCGGCGGTCGTCAGCTATTATCTGTATCTGACGACACTATACGATAAGCGCGAGGAATATGTGAAGCGTGCCGCCGCGCGGGTGGAGGAAATTTATACCCGTTACCCGGAAGAATGGCGAATTGCGTGGCTGATGCTGTTTTTATCCCATGAGATCAACCGGAGCACCTACCGGAAGTGGCAGTTTTTGCAGGAACAGTTCCAGAAAGGCTGCGTAAGCCCGCTGTTGTATCAGGAAGCGGTGCTTTTGCTGAACGCAGATCCGGCGCTTTTGACGGGGCTAGACCCGATTGTGCGCAGGGTTTTAGTTTATGGCGCACGGAAAGGGCTTTGAATGAAAATCTTTGCGGACAGGCTGCAGAGCTTGCCTGCCGGGAAAAATATTTCGAGCCGGTTTTGTTTGAAATTCTGGAACGCAGCTGGGAAAAAACGCAGTCCACAGCTATTTTGCAGGCGATCTGTTCGTTATTGATCAAAGGAAACAAATGCGAGCAAAAGTGGCATGTCTGGTATGAAAGAGGTGTGGAAAACAAGCTGCGTGTCACGCGTCTGTATGAATATTATCTGTTGAGCACCGATCTGTCGCGGGATATTGAGCCGCCCAAAAGCGTGCTGCTGTATTTTGCCTACCAGTGCAACCTGGACTGGGAATATGCGGCGTGGCTGTATTCGTGCGTGGAGCGATGCAAGACAAAGGACCCGGAGCTTTACATCACCTACAAGCCGGAGATGGACCATTTTCTGCTGGACTGTCTGAATAAGGGAAGAATCAACCGGCATCTGTCTTGGCTGTACAGGGAAAAATTTGCCGGCGTTGGCGCTTGACAAAACGCAGGGGAGACGATTACTTCACTGCTCGGAAGCACTGAAGTTGTATTGAACCGCAAGGAGTGCCGCAAGCTGATCGTCGTTCATCGCAGACTGAAAGGCGAAGAGACTTACTGGCTGCAGGATGGAAAAAGCCTGCGTGTCCGTTTACGATCCGGAGGATTTGCTTTTTTACAGAAGACGAAGAGCAGAACCGCCGTCTGGTGACGGTTGACAGGAAAGAGCTGCTTTCGTTTCAGGATGCGGTTTCTGCTTGGGGAATGGAAGCACTGCGGGAATGGGGCACAGAGAGCATTGCGTTTTTATTGGAAGCGGAAAAAAAAAGAAAGCTTTCGGAACTCGATCAGATCGCCGTCTGGACGAAGCTTTGTACAAACAGACAGCTGGAGGATGTTTACGGGCAGGAGCTTCGCTGCCGGCTGGCAGTGTGGCTGTCCGAACAGGAGAAAAATAAGGAGCTGAATGCCTTTTTGCGGACGCTGTCCAAAGAGCAGATCGCGGAAAAGGACAGGCTCTGCATGGCGCGGCTGATGATTCTGCATGGCTTTTATGACAAAGCATACGAGTGGCTTGCCGGTCAGTGCTTTTCCAAACTTGAGCCGGCGGAGCTGATGCGCCTTTGCAGCAGACTTCTGGCAAAAGAAAGCCATCTCGAAGAAAAGCGCCTGATGCTTCTGTGTGCGCAGGCTGCGCTGAACGGAAAATATGACGATCGGATTTTACAGTATCTGGCGGATGCTTACGAGGGAAGCTGCAGCGAGCTGGAAGTGCTATTGCAGGCGGCAAAAAATTTTGAAATCGACATCTGGAAAATCAACAGGAAGCTGCTGGTTCAGCTATTGTTTACCGGGCAGGATGTGACGGAGCGGATGGATCTTTTTGCGGGATTATATCAGTGCGGGCGGCAGTCCGGAGCTGGAAGAGGCATTTTTGTATCGCTGCGCCTATGCAAATGTGATTTTAAAGCAACCGATCCACCGATATATGGTGCAGATGATTTTGCGGCTCTGCAGATGGGGTGCAAAGGTAAGCAGGCTGTGCAAAATTGCGGCGCTGCAGTATTACGCCAAAAACAAAGGCATGTTAGAGGAAAAAACCGCGGTCAGGTGGCTAAAATTATCAGGGAGTTATTTGAAGAAAACTGCCTGCTTCCGGTGCTGCAGCAGTTTGCAGACCTTGTGCCGGAGGTTTGGGAGATTCTGGACAAAACCTTTGTCGTGTATGAAGGAGAACCCGAAAAACAGCTGGTTTTGAACTATCGGAGAGTGGAAGGGGAACTGGCGGAAGCGCAGTATCATGAAATGGAACTTCCATGTGTCTGCGACGGCATTTATGCGGCGGGATTTATTCTGTTTCCGGGAGAGCGGCTGCAGTATTATATCACAGTGTCCGAAAGGCCGGAGAAAATTTTGGAAAATGGCATGTTGCTTGCACAGGAGGAAGCTGCAGAGGCAATGCAGGGCAGGTACCCATGGCTTTATGAAATGGCGCAGGCACAGCTTTTGCAGGAGGATTTATCGGCGCAGAAGGAGCGGACGCAAAACTACCTGTATACCGCGTTTTGTGCAAAACGGCTGTTTGGAATGCTGAAATAGGGAGAAGGAGATATGTTTTTAGAACACAGGGAAAAAGAAGAAAACAAACGGCAGGCAACGGCTGGCTATGATCTGACGGATGCATATGCGCAAATCAGCTATTGTCTGCCGGGAGAACCCTGTCCAAAGACCATCAGCCTGCAGGCGGATCAGGAGCAGTATCTGATTCCGGCGCTGCTGGGACGGTATACCGATCAAGACCTTTGGGTGTACGGACCGAAAGCGCAGGCAGCGGCAGCGACTGGAGAGGTTTTTCTCGCTGACGGACTGCTGACGAAGGCAGCACACCAGAAATGGTGGAGGTAGGAGGACAGAACTATAGTTCGATTGCACTGCTTTCTCTGTTTTTAAAACGGACGATGTCGCTGCTTGCACCGATCGTGCGCCCGGAACGCCTGCAGGCGCTCGTCTTTTCTGTGCCGGAGGTGTCTGTACCCGTATTGTCAGCGGTGACGGATGCGGTCGGCATGCTCGGTCTGAAAAAATGCGAGTCTGTTTCTGATCGGACGCGCGGAGAGTTTTTTCTATTATAATATCTGCCAACCCGAAGAGCTCTGGAAACAGGACGTGCTTCTGTGTGATTTTTCCGGCACGTTTCTGCATACGCTTCTGTTTACGGCAAACCGGAAAACATCTCCGGTCGCCTGCTTTGTGGAGGAAGCGGACTGGAAGGAAGTGGCGGCAGGCAGAGAAGATCTGGATCAGCGCTTTTTAGAGACAATGAAAGCGGTGATCGGCGATAGAAATATTAGTTGTGTCTACCTGATTGGCGAAGGCTTTTTGGGAGAATGGTATCAGGAATCGCTGCGGTTTCTGTGCCAGGAACGCCGGGTGTTTCTGGGCAACAACCTTTACAGCAAGGGAGCTTGTTATGCGGCGCGCCAGCGTATGACGCCCGGCAGCGTTTCCGAAGGGTATGTGTTCCTGGGAAAAGACATGTTAAAGGCAAACATCAGTCTGTATGTGGAAAAGCGCGGGCAGGACAGCTGCCATCCGCTTCTGGATGCCGGGACGAACTGGTACGATGCAAAGGCGGAGATCGACTTCTTACTGGAAGAGGAGAATCGCTTTTCGCTGCGGATTACACCGCTAAACGGCGGCGAGATCCGGGATGTGGAGATCGCGCTGACCGGACTTCCACAACGTCCGGCGCGCACAACGCGCATCCACCTACAGATTGACATGGCGGATCTGACGACACTGCGCCTGAACATGGAAGATCTCGGCTTCGGAGAATTCTTCCCGGCGACGCACCAGTTCTGGGAGAATACGATCTCGATCGGGCAGCCGGATACTGCGGCAGGCAGCAGCACTGCAGCCCAGGCGTCAGCAGGTGCCGATACGACAGACACTGCAACTGTGGCGTCAGAACAGAGTGCAGCAGGCGCTGATGCAAAATCCGCTGCGCCGCCGGTTTTGGCAGAATTATAGACGAATTTTAGAGGAAAATCATGGGACGTGTATATCTGTGTCTGGGGCAGAACGCAGAATTGCCCTACTATTTTGAAAAAGCAAAAGTACATATCTGGAATATCGAAGAACTGTGCTATTTTATTCGGGAAAACGCATGGATAATGGAGCCGGAGCTGCTGACAAAAGAACTGATCGACTGGGTTGCGCAGCAGTGCGGTTTGCCAAAGCTTGCGGTGCTGTTAAATGACAGCCTGAAAGAAGAGGACTGTGTGACGGCGTTTGCGGCATGTCTGTTTTCGTATACCGGATACTGTCCGCAGGAGCAGGCGCTGCAGGTGCAGAAAATCCTGCAGACGAATGCGGGAAACAACGAAACCGACCGGGCGAAGGCACGGGGGGATTATTTCCTCGAATCCGGAAAATATTTCCGCGCGCTGCAGGAATATGAGCCGCTGATGAAACAGCTGACCGGCGCAAAGCCGGAGATCGTCGGGAGTGTGTATCATAATGCGGGCTGCGCTTATGCAGGTCTGTTTTTGTTCGATCGGGCGGCTGCCGCGTATGAAAAAGCGTGGAAGCTTCTGCGGGATAAAAGAAACGCGGCCGGATTTCTGGCGGCAAAACGGATGGGACTGTCTGAGCAGGAATATGTGGATTTTCTGGCGAAAAATCCAGAGCTGTACCAGATTTCGCTTCTGGTGGAGGAACAGCTAAAGGACTGCAGGCAGAAATGGCAGGGTACGCCAGGACAGGCCTTTTGTGCGTCCATGGAGGGGGCTTTGCAAAATGGTTCCGGAGATATTTGCCAAAAGCAGCTGGCAGATAAAATCAAAGAGCTGGAAAAAAAGAATACCGGGAAGCGGTTTCGTGATACCGGAGTTGTTATCGTAAGATGAGGCAGCCACACGTCAGTGCAGCTGCCTCATCTTTCTGTAAAAGGAACATAAAAATTCCTGGCGGCTTGTATTTACAGCTTATGAAAAGCCGGTACCCGTTTCTCAAATGTGCAGTAATAAGAGAATCCGCACGCTTTCAGCACGTCAGCTGCGTGGTCGAAATGGCGTCCAATATCCTCCGGGCGGTGTGCATCGGAGCCGACTGTGATGATCTCACCGCCTTTTTTTGCGGTACTGACGGATGAATTCGGTGCAGGGATGCTGCTCCTTTAAGCCTTTATCCAGACCGGCGGTGTTGATTTCGATGCCTTTGCCGTTGGCGATCAGCGTTTCAATGATGGGGTCAAAAATATCTGCATACTGCCCATAGCAGTAGTTTAAATCCTTTGTTTTGCTGTAACGGATCACATAGTCGATATGTCCGTAAATATCGAAATTGGTAAAGGAGCGGATGGATGCCAGGATTTCATTAAAGTAGGCGCGGTAGCCCTCCTCAGTTGAGATTCCTTCATAATAAGAGGGAAAAGCAGGATCCTGATGCTGTACGACATGGGTGGAGCCAATGATAAAGTCAAAATCATAGGATCTTGCGTAGTCGGAAATTTCTTTGAGGTAATCTGGCTGGAGTCCCAGTTCAACGCCGAATTTAATATTAATCTGTTCCCCGAATTTCTCCCTGGCGCGGAGCAGATCATAGAGATAGGAATCGGTATTTAATAAAAACATGTCTTCGGGACACTCTTTGGAAGCAGGATAGTGCAGGTCCATATGCTCGGTAAAGCATATTTCCTGATAACCGAGTGCGATGGCGCGCGCTGCCATGTCCTGCATGGGCGCTCTGGAGTCTCCGGAAAAGCTGGAGTGCATATGATAGTCTGCTAAAATTGGCATGAAAAACTCCTCCTGTTGGTGTTTGTTGATTTTTCATTCCAAAGTATAGCATAAAAACGACGGATGTTTCCAATATTTTTAATTTTACATCTTGATATTTTGAAACAAATTAGGTAAAATGATTGTGCTGATAAAATTTTGTCAAGCATACTGCCCTTTGATCGGACAGCTTGTCTGACAAAAGAATTTCAAAACATTTTTAGGAGGAATTAAAAATGGCAGTAAAAGTAGCAATTAATGGTTTTGGCCGTATCGGACGTCTTGCTTTCAGACAGATGTTCGGAGCAGAAGGATTTGAAATCGTAGCAATCAATGATTTAACATCTCCCGAGATGCTGGCTCACTTACTGAAATATGATTCAACTCAGGGCAGATATGAACTGGCTGATAAGGTTGAAGCAGGCGAAGATTCCATCATCGTTGATGGCAAAGAGATCAAGATCTACGCTAAGGCTAACGCAGCAGAGCTTCCTTGGGGCGAAATCGGTGTTGACGTAGTTCTGGAGTGCACCGGCTTCTACACCTCCAAGGCAAAAGCTCAGGCACATATCGATGCCGGCGCTAAGCACGTTATCATTTCCGCTCCTGCCGGAAACGATCTGCCTACCATCGTTTACAATGTAAACCATGAGTCCCTTACCAACGAAGATACCATCATCTCCGCTGCATCCTGCACAACCAACTGTCTGGCACCTATGGCTAAGGCTCTGAACGACAACTTCCCGATCCAGTCTGGTATCATGTGCACCATCCACGCTTACACAGGCGATCAGATGACTCTGGATGGTCCTCAGAGAAAGGGCGACAAGAGAAGAAGCCGTGCAGCAGCAGTAAATATCGTTCCTAACAGCACAGGTGCTGCTAAGGCTATCGGCCTGGTAATCCCTGAACTGAACGGCAAGCTGATCGGTTCCGCTCAGCGTGTACCTACTCCTACAGGATCCACAACCATCCTGACAGCAGTAGTTAAAGGACAGCCTACCAAAGAAGCTATCAACGATGCTATGAAGGCTGCTGCCAATGAGTCTTTCGGCTACAACACAGACGAAATCGTATCCAGCGATATCATCGGTATGAGATATGGTTCCCTGTTCGATGCTACTCAGACCATGGTTCTTCCTATCAACGACGAGCTGTCTGAAGTACAGGTTGTTTCCTGGTATGACAATGAGAATTCTTACACAAGCCAGATGGTTCGTACAATCAAACACTTTGGCAAACTGCTGAACGCTTAATTGGCGTTAGGCTTTTTCGTATAAGACAAAGGCCATTGGAGGTCCGGTCTGAGAAGGACCGGGCCTCTTTTCATCGTATCGGAAACTTTGTTTCCATACGATAACAGTTAAAATTTCAGGAGGTTCCTATCATGGGCTTAAACAAGAAAACCGTTGATGACATCAACGTAAAAGGCAAAAGAGTTCTGGTAAGATGCGACTTTAACGTTCCGTTAAAGGATGGCGAGATCACAGATGAAACCCGTATCGTTGCAGCGCTTCCTACAATCAAGAAGCTGATCAACGATGGCGGCAAGGTTATCCTTTGCTCTCATCTGGGCAAGGTAAAGAACGGCCCCAACGAAGGCGAGTCTTTAGCTCCTGTAGCAGTAAGACTGTCCGAGAAGCTGGGCAAAGAGGTAAAATTCGTTGCAGATTACAATGTAACCGGCGAAGCAGCTACCAAGGCTGTTGCTGAAATGAAAGACGGCGATGTTGTTCTTCTGCAGAATACCCGTTTCCGTGGCGCTGAAGAGACCAAGAACGGCGAAGAGTTCAGCAAAGAGCTGGCTGATCTGGCTGATGATTATGTATGCGATGCATTTGGTTCTTCTCACAGAGCACATGCATCTGTTGCAGGCGTTACCAAGTTCATCACCGAAAAAGGCGGCTCCAATGTTGTTGGTTATCTGATGCAGAAAGAAATCAACTTCCTGGGCAATGCAGTTGAGAACCCGGTTAGACCTTTCGTAGCGATCCTGGGCGGCGCTAAGGTTGCAGATAAGTTAAACGTTATCTCCAACCTGCTGGAGAAGTGCGACACTCTGATCATCGGCGGCGGTATGGCATTTACTTTCTTAAAGGCTCAGGGTCTTGAGATCGGTAAGTCTCTGGTTGACGAAGAGAAGATCGACTACTGTAAGGAAATGATGGCTAAGGCTGAGAAGCTGGGCAAGAAGCTGATTCTGCCTGTAGACGCAGCTGTAGCTGACGCTTTCCCGAACCCGATCGATGCTGAGATCCCGGTTGACTATGTTGATGTTGAGAATATCCCTGCTGACAAAATCGGCCTGGATATCGGACCGAAATCTGCAGAACTGTTCGCAGAGGCTGCTAAGACTGCAAAGACTGTTGTTTGGAACGGACCGATGGGCGTATTTGAGAACCCTGTGCTCGCAAAAGGAACTATCGCAGTTGCAAAGGCTCTGGCTGAAACAGATGCCACCACAATTATCGGCGGCGGTGATTCCGCAGCAGCTGTTAACCAGCTGGGCTACGGCGACAAGATGAGCCATATCTCCACCGGCGGCGGAGCATCCCTGGAGTTCCTGGAAGGCAAAGAGCTTCCCGGCGTAGCAGCAGCAGACGACAAAGAGTAAACAAAGGAGATCAATTTATCATGGCAAGAAGAAAGATCGTAGCCGGCAACTGGAAGATGAACATGACTCCCAGCCAGGCTGTAGAACTGTGCAATACTTTAAAAGACCTTGTAAAATCTGACGATGTAGACGTAGTTTACTGCGTACCTGCAATCGACATCGTGCCTGTAGTAGAAGCTGTAAAAGGCACAAACGTTGAAGTTGGCGCAGAGAACATGTACTTCGAAGAAAAGGGTGCTTACACCGGCGAAATCTCTGCAGACATGCTGCTGGATGCTGGCGTAAAATACGTTATCATCGGTCATTCCGAGAGACGTGACTACTTCAAAGAGTGCGACTGCCTGCTGAACAAGAAGGTGAAGAAGGCTCTGGAAAAAGGTCTGATCCCGATCCTTTGCTGCGGCGAGACTCTGGAGCAGAGAGAAATGGGCGTTACCATGGACTGGATCCGTCTGCAGATCAAATCTGATCTGGCTGACGTTACTGCAGATCAGGTTAAGGGCATGGTTATTGCATACGAGCCTATCTGGGCAATCGGTACCGGCAAGACCGCTACCACCGAGCAGGCAGAAGAAGTCTGCAAGGGTATCCGTGAATGCATCGCTGAGATGTATGATACCGATACTGCAGAAGCTGTTCGTATCCAGTACGGCGGTTCTGTAAATGCCGGCAATGCAGCAGAGCTGTTTGCACAGCCTGATATCGACGGCGGCCTTGTGGGCGGCGCAGCTCTGAAGCCTGACTTCGGCAAAATTGTAAATTACAAATAAGATCTGACTTTGTGCAGAGACAGGGCTGGCGCTTCGGCAATATTTGTCGGGCGTCAGCCCTTTTTTATCGTATGAAAACTTCATTTCCATATGATAAAAAACGCTCCGCTAGGATGCGCACTGCGGCGGAAAGGAATTGTGTCGCTTATGCGACCCACCGCAGGCTTAAGAATCCTGCTCCGCAGGATTCTATTTTACCGTATAGGAAACTTCGTTTCCATACGCTAATAAACACTCCGCGAGGATGCGCATTTACCGTATAGGATTCTTTACATTTCCCACAAATGCCCCTTTAACAAAAGGCAGGAATGATGTATAATGAATATAATAAACGGGGTTTATTCCGAGGATTATAATCAAGTGGGAGGATGTATCATGAAAAAAACATTTTGTTCATCGCATCAGAAGGTGTGCCATTTATCAAGACAGGCGGACTGGCAGATGTGGTTGGATCACTGCCGAAGGGCATTGATAAGGAATATTATGATGTGAGGGTTATCCTGCCCAAGTATAACTGCATGCATCAGGATAAGAAGGATATGCTCCATTACAGAGATCACTTCTACATGGAATTTAACTGGAAAAACGAATATGTCGGCATTCTGGAAGCAGAATACGATGGGATTAAATATTATTTTATTGATAACGAATATTATTTTAACGGTTTTAAGCCGTACTGTGACAACGCTTTATTTGAAATTGAAAAGTTTGCATTTTTCTCAAAAGCTGCGCTGTCGATTCTGCCGGTGATCGGTTTCAGACCGGATTTGATTCACTGTCATGACTGGCAGACTGGTCTGATTCCGGTATATCTGCATGAACGCTTTGCAGGCGGTGAGTTTTATCGGGGTATCAAGACAGTTATGACGATCCATAACCTGAAATTCCAGGGCAAGTGGAGTATCAAGGAGGTTCAGAGTATTACCGGATTGCCGGATTACTATTTTGCGCCGGATAAGCTGGAAGCATACAAGGATGCAAACCTGTTAAAAGGCGGTCTGGTATATGCGGATGCGATTACAACCGTAAGCCCGACCTATGCAGAAGAGATCAAGACGCCGTTTTATGGCGAAGGTCTGGACGGATTGCTCTGTGCACGTTCGAATGACCTGCGTGGTATTTTGAACGGTATCGACTATGATGCGTTCAATCCGGAGACAGATCCTTACATCACGAACCGTTATAATGCAGTGAACTTCCGAAAAGAGAAGATTAAGAATAAACGTGCCCTGCAGGCGGATATGGGGCTGGAGCAGAATGACAAGACGATGCTAATCGGTATCGTATCCAGACTGACTGACCAGAAGGGATTCGATCTGATTGCATACATGATGGATGAGCTGTGTCAGGATAATGTCCAGATTATCGTACTTGGTACCGGTGAAGAACGTTATGAAAACATGTTTCGCCATTTTGCATGGAAATATAACGGCAAGGTTTCCGCCCAGATTTATTATTCCGAAGAGCTGTCCCATCGGATTTATGCGGCAAGCGATGCGTTTTTGATGCCGTCGCTGTTTGAGCCCTGCGGTTTAAGCCAGCTGATGAGCCTGCGTTACGGAACCGTTCCGATCGTCCGCGAGACCGGCGGTTTAAAAGATACCGTATGGCCTTACAACGAGTTCGAAGGAACCGGAACAGGATTCTCCTTTACGAATTATAACGCCCATGAAATGCTCGCAACGATCCGTTATGCAGAACAGATCTACTATGATAAGAAGCGCGAGTGGAATAAGATCATCGACCGTGCGATGGCAGCGGACTTCTCCTGGAATGTTTCCGCACAGAAATATCAGGAGATGTATGACTGGCTGATCGGACGTTGAATAAAATTAGAATGAAATAGGAAAGCTGCAGGCTGAAAGGTCTGCAGCTTTTTTGTATAAAACTTTCGCGGTGCGGGCATTCTGTGAAAAAAGGAAAGGCAGAATGCGATGATAAAACGGCAAAGGGCGCTTTTGCCCGCGGTTGCGTGTCTGTGTCTGCTCCTCGGGATTGGAATTGGAGTAAACGGATGCGGTCAAAAAGGCGATCTGAGTGAAAAAGAAGAAAACTCTGTGGAAAGCCAGATGGGAGAGGTGCAGCAGGGCGTAGAACAAAATACAGACAATGCAAAACAATTTCATGGAAATTCGGGCAATTCTGAAACGGGAGAATGGGCACGCACATCGGAACAGGTGCACGCATCAGATCAGAATTTGCAAAACGGCGGACAGGGCAGAAATGGACAGCTGCAAACGTCTGAATGGCAGCGTGCATCGACATGGATTGGAAGCGGGAGTGTGGCAGAATCCGGGCGTGTGACAGAAAATGTGCGCGCGACAGAATCCGGGCGGTCGGGAAGCCTGCTCGGGGGGTGGAAGCGGCAGCGTAACGTATCAGGTAAAAACGGTGCAGGAAAATTTTCATGCGGAAGATGGGACGGTGCTGTATCAGCTGCAGCTGTCGTGGCCGTATTTTGCCGGGAAGGCGGGCGGAGTCCTGCAGGTCAATCGTTTTTTCGAAGACTGGAAAAATGAAAAGCTGCGCATTTATGAAGCGGATGGGGATTCCATCCGACAAGCCGCGTTGGAAATCTATCGGGAGAGCAAAGACAGCGGATGGACGGGCAGTTGGACAGAGCGCTATCGCGTCAGTCGGGTGTGCACGAAAGGGCAGTATGTGAGCGTTTTGCTGGATTCTGATTTAAAGGAAGGAAACTTGAAAAAAATCCCGCACCGGGAAAGCTATGTGCTTGATCTCGAAAGCGGGCAGCAGGTGACGCTGGAAAAATTGTTGGGAAAATCCAGAGAGGAATGTTATCAGCTGCTGCAGGAGGCGTATCGTGACAAACTGCGCGAAAATCCGGGCGTTTATTATGCGGATGCGGAAGAAAAAATTGCAGCGTTGAATCCAGAGAAAATCGGTTGGTATTTTACGGAAACCGCGATCGTCTGCTATCTGGAGCCGTACACAATCGCCCTGCCGGAAGAGGGCTATGTGGAGGCAGAGCTGCCGATCGAGGATGACTGTGAATAAAATTTTGTGGTTCGGAAATACTCATCAGGAAAACCGTGCGGTTTTCAAGCAAAAATGTCTGTAGAAACGGAGGCAGAAGATTGAAAAATAAAATTTTTCAATCGCGAGATTTGTGTCTGCGCGCACTTGACACAAACTCGACATGCGCAAAAAGCGTGCGCAGAAATGAGAGGAAAATATGAACTTATCGGAACTGGAACTGCAGAATTTACGTCACCTGATCGGCGGATACGATACGACGCATTGCAAGATGCAGGAATATGCGGAGTGCGCACAGGATGCGAAAGTGAAGCAGTTTTTCGAAAAAGGCGCGAAGTCCGCGATGGAGAACAAGCAGGCGTTGATGGATTTCCTGCGCTGAGCAGGGGCAAGGAGAGGAATATGTTTGAAGATAAGACGATGGTAGCAGACACGCTGGCAGGAATCAACGGAGAGCTGATGCGGTTTGGCGAGATGATTCCGCAGACAGAAAATAAAGAGTTAAAAACAACCTTGAAACAGTTTCGGGCTGCGTGCGAGCAGTCTCAGGAAGAGCTGTATCAGATCGCACGGGAAAAATCCTATTATGTCCCTGCAGCTGAGGCAACGCAGAAGGAGATCGAGCATGTGCGGAACCTGTTTTCCAAAAAGCAGCCTGTAGGCAGAACAGCGGCAGGATAATCCGCCGCTGCTTTTTGTTCTCGTATAGGAAACTTCGTTTCCATACGATAAAAATGCTCGCAGAGCGTGCATTCTATTGTTTTTAGTCCTCCGCCATCCGGATGCCGGAAATATCCGTCGAAATCACCATAGAGTAGTTCGTGTGGTAAATAACGAATCCAGGCTTTGCACCGGCCACCTTTTTAACCTGTTTTTTTTCTACATAATCGACTTCGATTTTTTCCTGATCGCGTCCGGTGGAGTAGTGGGCGGCAAGACGTGCGGCTTCTTCAAAGGTTGCGTCCGGAAGCTCTTTTCCGCCGGTTTTTACGATGACATGAGAACCCGGTCTGCCCTTTGCATGGAACCACCAGTCGTTGCCGACAGCAAACTTAAAGGTCAGTTCCTCATTCTGCAGGTTGTTCTTACCGACATACATGGAAAAACCATCGCTGCTGATATAGTGGAACGGACGGCTTGTGATTTTTACCTTTTTGGAACCGCCTTTTCGGCAGATATAGCCGCTTTCGATCAGCTCTTCCTTGATCTGAACAAGGTCTTCCTCAGCACGTGCGATGTCGAGGGCGTTCGCAACGGATTCCAGATGCTCGATTTCATCATGCACCTCTTTGGTCAGGGCAGTCAACGCCTCATTGGTACGTTTCAGCTTATTGTATTTTTCAAAATATTTCTTTGCATTTTCTCCGGCAGTCAGCTGCGGATCGAGGGGATTGTGACAGGTTCGCCGTTGTAGTAATTGACCGCCTCGAGGGATTTGTCACCGGGCTGTGCACTATAACCGTAGGTATTCAATAATTCGCCCCAGATGCGGTATTTGTCGCGTTTTTCGGTGTCTTTAAGCTGCTTTAACTGGAGGTCGTATTTTTTGACATTGCGCTCGAGGGCGGTGGATACGATTCTGCGCAGGTCAGAAGAACGCTGACGGATGCGGGTGATTTTGTTTTTCTCCGCATAATAATCTTCCAGAAGCGACGAAATTTCCGCATAGTCTTTGCGGTTGGATTCCGGATAGGAGGTCAGCTTCAGCGCGGCATATTCTGCAGGCACGTCGTTTTCATAGACGATACAGGGAGAAAACTGTCCGTTTTTCACCTGGGTGATGATCTCAGAAAATGCGTTCCAGAGAGATTCTTTATCGGCATCTGTACATGCAGCGGTAGAAAGTGCAGCATGCCCGCCGGCGCGGAAGCAAATTTCGTGTGAAATTGCGGGGGAGAGTCCGGTGAAAGTCGTATAAAGCGCCTTTGAAACAGTCGCAGGGCTTTATAAAGACCTGTTCCATAAAAAGGGCGCGGTCTGCAGTGAGCGGGTCGAATTTTTCCTGTGTGTGAGGGATGAACCACGGCTTGCCGGGCAAAACCTCGCGGACAGAGCTGACCAGACCGGAAATGTGCTTGATACTATCCAGTATTTTGTTGTCCTCATCGCAGAAGATGATGTTGCTGTGCTTTCCCATGATTTCGACGATCAGCTTTTTGCGGCGCAGATCACCCAGCTCATCCAGGTGTTCCAGTTCAAAAATGACGATTCGTTCCAGACCAGGCTGGGAAATGGAGACGATACGCGCATTCTGGACATGCTTTCGAAGCAGCATACAGAAATTCGGCGCGGTCATTGGGCTTGGTTTATTGTCGCGCGTCAGATAGATGAGCGGCAGGGAAGCGCTTGCAGAGAGACAGAGACGCTGCTGACCGTTTTTGCCTTTAATCGTGCAGAGCAGCTCGTCAGGTTCAGGCTGGGCGATTTTGGACAGCCGACCGTCTATGAGATTGTCCTGTAAATCTTTTACAATATTTGCAATGGTAATGCCATCAAATGCCATGAAAATTCCTCTTTTCTTTCGGTCCGGGACCGGTAATGCGTCAAGTCTGTGCAGGGAGAGCAGGCAATATCTGCACAGACACTGTTATCAGTATAACAGAACGGGCAGCGAATGAAAAGGGGCGTGGGAAAAACGCACGGCAAACGCAAGGATGATCCTTCCTGCGTTTGTCATGGCTCACCCCAACAGAAATCCTTGACGGAATCCAGGTCGGCGATTATAATAAAATGGATTATGGGAATTCCAATGTTGCCGGCAAAATGCGCCGGTCGGATGGGAGAACAGATGATAAAGAGTATGACGGGATTTGGCAGATGTGAGATCTGCGAGGATAACCGCAAATTTACAGTGGAGATGAAATCGGTCAATCACCGGTATCTGGACGTGAATTTAAAGATGCCAAAGAAGCTGAATTTCTTTGAAGCTGCGATCCGCAATCTTCTGAAAGAGTACATCCAGCGAGGCAAGGTGGATGTTTTTATCACCTACGAGGATCTCGGGCAGGAGAAGGTCAGCATTCGTTATAATAAGGATGTGGCTGCGAAGTATCTGGATTATTTAAGACAGATGTCGGCGGATTTCGGACTGGAAGACGACACGAAGCTGTCTTCCCTTGCGCGGTTTCCGGAAGTATTTTCGATGGAAGAGGAAGAACCGGACGAAGAGGGAATCTGGAAGACGTTAGAAAAGGCGCTGCGCTCGGCGGCAGAGGGCTTTGTCACTGCGAGAGTGCGCGAGGGAGAGGCGTTAAAGACCGATCTGTGCGCAAAGCTCGACGAGATGAAAGGCTATGTGGATTTTATCGAAGAGCGTTCTCCGCAGATTGTTTCGGAATACCGTCAGAAACTGACCCAGCGGGTACAGGAGCTGCTTGGCGACGTCAAGGCAGACGAGAGCCGCCTGCTGACAGAAGTTACGGTTTATGCAGACAAAATCTGTGTGGATGAAGAGATTGTGCGCCTGCAGAGTCATATTTCTGCAATGAAAAAAGTCTCTGACAGATGGTGGAAGCATCGGCAGAAAGCTGGATTTCCTGGCACAGGAAATGAACCGCGAAGCAAACACGATCCTGTCCAAAACGACCGATCTGGAGCTGTCCAACTGCGGAATCGAGTTAAAGACGCTGATCGAAAAGGTACGCGAGCAGATTCAGAATATCGAGTAAAGGCGGAAACAGGATTGAGCCAGTTTATACATATCGGTTTTGGCAATATTGTCAATACGGATAAAATCATTGCAGTGGTCAGCCCGGATTCGGCACCGGTCAAGCGTCTCGTACAAAAGGCGAGGGAGACCGGAAACGCAGTGGATGCCACCCAGGGCAGACGAACGAAGGCGGTTCTTGTGATGGAAAACAGCCAGTTGATTTTGTCGGCGTTGCTGCCGGAGACGATTGCGGCGAGGGCTCAGCTGCCGCAGGATACGCAGCCGTCTGCAGAGGAGGAAAAACAGGATGAATCATAAAGGATTGCTGGTCGTAGTGTCCGGCTTTTCCGGCGTCGGAAAGGGTACGCTGGTCAAAAAGCTCGTGACAGAATGTGACAATTATGCACTTTCCGTATCCATGACGACAAGAAAGCCGAGAGAGGGAGAAATCGACGGCGTTTCTTATTTTTTCGTGGATCACGATACGTTTGAACAGACGATTGCACAGGATGGACTTGTGGAATACGCAAGCTATGTGGGCAATTATTATGGCACGCCGAAGGCATGGGTCGAAGAACAGCGCAACAGCGGCAAGGACGTTGTGCTCGAAATCGAAGTGCAGGGCGCACTGAAAGTAAAGGAAAAGTTTCCGGACGCAGTGCTGATTTTTGTGCTGCCCCCGTCTGCAAAGGAGCTAAAGAGCCGACTGGAGGGCCGCGGAACGGAAACACAGGACGTGGTTTTAAAGCGTCTTTCCCGCGCAGAGGAAGAATCTGCGTTTGTAGAGCAGTATGATTATATTGTAGTCAATGACGATCTGGGAGCGTGCATGGAGGCGGTCAACGGGATTGTCCGTGCAGAGCATCAGCGCCCGAATCTGAATTTGGAGCATATTACAAACTTAAAGGAAGAGCTGAACGCTCTCGTGAAAGGAGAAAATTAACATGTTACATCCTTCTTATTCTGATCTGATGAAAGTCGTAAACAGCGAGGTAGAACCCGGCGAAGAGAAGATTGTAAACAGCCGTTATTCCATCGTAATGGCAACAGCAAAAAGAGCAAGACAGATCATAGGCGGACATGAGCCGATGGTAAAGGTAAAGCCCGGCGAGAAGCCGCTTTCCATCGCTGTAGATGAGCTCAATCAGGGCAAGATCAAGATCCTCGGCGAGGAAGAGGAAGAAGATTAAATCTCCTGGAAAGGAACAACATATGCAGATTTTATTTGTATCCCTGGGTTGTGATAAGAACCTGGTGGACACGGAAATGATGCTCGGTCAGCTGGCGGAAAAAGGGCTATACCTTTACCGATGATGAGGCGGAAGCGGACATTGCGGTTGTCAACAGCTGCTGTTTTATCGGCGACGCCAAGGAAGAGAGCATCAACACGATTCTGCAGCTTGCAGAATTGAAAACGGAAGGACAGTTAAAGGCGCTGATCGTCTGCGGCTGTCTGGCACAGCGTTACAAAGATGAAATTCAGACGGAAATTCCGGAGGTGGATGCGATCATCGGCACGACGGCGATTGATAGGATCGTAGAAACTGTCGATTCCGTCCTGGCAGGAAAAAGCGAGAATCATCTCGAAGATATCGACCGTGCCTGCGTTTACGGGGTTCCGAGAAGTGTCACGACCGGCGGACATTTTGCGTATCTGAAAATCGCAGAGGGCTGCAATAAGAGATGCACCTACTGCGTTATTCCCTCTGTGCGCGGCAATTACCGATCGATTCCGATGGAGTCCCTCGTGCGTGAGGCAAAAAAGCTGGTGGAAAACGGTGCGAAGGAGCTGATTTTAGTCGCACAGGAGACGACCGTTTACGGCATCGACCTTTACGGGGAAAAGATGCTGCCGGAGCTTCTGCGCAAGTTTTGCACGATCGAAGGGCTTGTCTGGATTCGCCTGCTTTACTGTTATCCGGAAGAAATTACAAAAGAGCTGATTCAGGTCATGAAGGAGCAGCCGAAAGTCTGTCACTACCTGGATATGCCGATTCAGCATGCATCCGATAAAATTCTTGCGAAAATGGGACGCAAAACCCGAAAAGAAGAGCTGGAAGGGATTATTGCAAAGCTTCGGGAAGAAATCCCGGACATCTGTCTGCGTACAACATTGATTTCAGGTTTCCCCGGAGAAACGGAAAAAAGACCATGAAGAGCTGTTGGATTTTGTCAATCGGATGGAATTCGACCGCCTTGGTGTTTTCCCATATTCTCAGGAAGAAAATACGCCCGCCGCAGAGATGCCGGATCAGGTGGAGGAATCCGTGAAGCTGGAGCGTCAGGCGGAAATCATGGAGCTGCAGCAGGATATCGCGTTTGACAAGGACGAATCCATGATCGGACGCTCGCTGCTTGCGATGATCGAGGGCAAGGTGGCGGACGAAAACGCTTATGTGGCGAGAACCTACCGCGATGCGCCCAATGTGGACGGATATCTGTTTATCAACACTTCCAGAGAACTGATGACGGGAGATTTTGTACAGGCAAGAGTTACAGGCGCTTATGAATACGATCTGATAGGAGAATTGGAAGATGAATTTACCAAATAAACTGACGATGGCGAGAGTCATCATGATTCCGTTTTTTGTTATTTTTATGCTGACTGGATGGGGTGGAGAGGCCTCTAAATGGATCAGCCTTGCAATTTTTATTGTGGCAAGTCTGACGGATCTGCTGGACGGTCACATCGCAAGGAAGCATAACCTGGTTACCAACTTTGGTAAATTTATGGATCCGCTGGCAGATAAGCTGCTGGTGTGTTCTGCAATGATCTGTCTGGTAGAAATGGGACGGATCCCGGCATGGATCGTTATCGTGATCATCAGCCGTGAATTTATCATCAGCGGCTTCCGCCTGATCGCTTCTGACAATGGACGCGTGATCGCAGCAAGCTACTGGGGCAAGTTCAAAACGACGTTCCAGATGGTTATGATCTGTCTGATGATTGCCAATATCGAAGCACTGTCTGTATTGACCACGATTGTAATGTGGGTGGCGCTGGTGCTGACAGTGGTATCTCTGGTAGATTATCTGATGAAAAACAAAGACGTGCTCAAAGACCAGCACTGATCAGGATAAAAGTTCTGCTTTGCCGTAATGTGGCTTTTGCAGAGTACTTTTATGAATTTTAGGAAAAGACAGGCGCGCTGCGCATGACGCTTTTTTATAACAATAGAATGCTCGCAGAGCGTGCATTCATTGTTTGCGCATGTGCCGCGCGCCTGAGCTGTTATATGGAAAAACGAAAAATACAGCGCAGGATTTCCGAAAACACAGACTGGAGGAAGATTGAAAAATAAAATTTTTCAATCACGAGATTTGTGTCTGCACGCACTTGACACAAACTCGACATGAGCAAAAAAACGTGCGCAGAAATGAGGAAAATTATGACAGTAGAATTGATTTCAGTCGGAACAGAGATTTTGCTGGGAAATATCGTAAATACGAACGCAGCGTGGCTGTCGGAGCAGTGTGCGCGGCTGGGGCTTTCCTGCTACTATCAGAGCGTAGTCGGCGACAACGCGGTACGCTTAAAGGAGCAGATACAGCAGGCGCTGAACCGTTCGGATATTGTTATTTTGACAGGCGGACTGGGACCTACGACGGATGACCTGACCAAAGAGACTGCAGCGCAGCTGATGGGGAAAGGTCTGGTGATGGATATGCACAGCCTGGAACGTGTCGAAGCGTATTTTAAGGCGCGCAGGATCGAAATGACCGAAAATAACAAAAAACAGGCGCTCTGCCCGGAGGGAGCAATGGTGCTCGACAACGATAACGGTACAGCACCGGGACTGATTCTGGAAGAAAACGGAAAGCGTATGATTTTGTTACCCGGACCTCCGAACGAGTTGCATCCGCTGTTTGAGCAGCAGGTAAAACCGTATTTACAGAAGCTCAGTCCGGAAATTTTCTATTCCCGCACCGTAAAGCTGTGTGGAATCGGTGAGAGCAAGGCTGCAGCGATGATTCAGGATATGATCGATGCGCAGACGAATCCGACGATCGCGCTCTATGCCAAAACCGGCGAGGTACATCTGCGTGTGACTGCCCGTGCAAAAGACGAGCAGGAGGGCAAAAAGCTGGTGAAGCCAGTTATACGCGAGCTGAAAAAACGCTTCGGTGAAATGGTTTACACGACAAAGGAAGAGCGGACGCTGGAAGAAGCGGTTGTGAAGCTGCTAAAGAAAAATAAGATGAGCATTACCTGTGCGGAATCCTGCACCGGAGGCCTTCTGGCTGGCAGAATTGTCAATGTGGCGGGAGCATCCTCCGTGTTCCAAACCGGTTATGTGACCTACGCGAATCAGGCGAAACGACGGCTCCTTGGCGTAAAAAAGAGCACGTTAAGGGAATTCGGTGCGGTCAGCACGCAGACGGCAAAGGAGATGGCCTCCGGCGCGCTTGCGGCGGCGAAGGCAGACGTCGCGGTATCGATCACCGGAATCGCAGGACCAGACGGAGGAACGGCACGCAAGCCAGTCGGACTGGTTTATATCGGCTGCAGCGTGCAGGGACATACGATCGCGCAGGAATATCGATTTTCCGGAAACCGTGAAAAAATTCGCGACAATGCGGTATCCGCAGCGCTGACGCTGACGCGGCGCTGTATTTTGGAGAATTGTTCGAAAAAGGAGTGATCGGGGATGAAGAAGCACCAAAATCACCGTTATTTTACGGCTGTCTGCATCGCTTCGGCAATCTTTGCGGTTCTGTTATGCCTCGCCCTGTTCCTGATTGTGACGGGCGACCGTTCGGAGCTTGACCGCATGGAGGCACAGGCGGCAGTCTTTCTGGAACAGATGGAGCAGGCGGCGGACTCTGCACGGCAGAGCGCTCTTGCAGGTGCACAGGACAATTTTTGGAAATTCGATGCCGGGGATGCCAGATGCTTCGTCAGGCATACAGCCTGGCTCGGCGGACTCTGCCTCCGGCAAATCCACGGATGAAACCTATGTTCCGTCTGCGGACGATGAGTATTATGAAAAAATCACGGATGCGATTCGCGATGACCTCCCTTACTGCGTGGAGTGGCAGGAGTGTGATTTGAGCCGCAAGCAGGAGGATGCGTCGTTTTATGCGTTGTATCCGAAGCTGACCGGTGAGATCAGGAATCGGGATTATTTGAATGAAATCATCGAAAAGCAGGCGCTTCTTTATAAAAATTATTGTCAGATGTACGTCGAACAGGCGGGCTTTGATTCCTGTCACATTCAGTGCTTTGGCTATGTCACGAACATGGACAGCGAGCATCTGAGTGTTGTGTTCGATCAGAAGTTTTATCTGAATAACCAGAGCATGCCGGGACTGTCTGCGATCAATATCGATGTGGAGACAGGGACAATCCTGAAAAAAAGAACAACAGTTTAACTATTCGACGCGACTGGCAGAACGATTCCGCAAACAGTGCCAAAAACAGAACGGTCTGGAACTGTCAGAAAACGAGTGGCCGACGGAGATGCTCCGGAAGCTTCTTTCCTCGGATGGAGGTATTTTCTTCTATACGCCGGTCGGCCTGGAAATCGGGTTTAACTATAATGGCGTGAACAATCAGTTTGGATGGATGACGGCGACGATAAAGGACTACGAGGAATATCTGAAAAAATGTAAAACAGCAGGGGACCGCCCGATTCCGTTATGGAGCGTGGGCGATCCCCTGCGTTGACGATTTATAGCATTGCGCCGAAATCGGTCACGATCACCTGTCCCGTGATGGCGCGGGATTCGTCACTTGCGAAGAAAAAAGGATCACGTTGGCAACATCCTCTGCTGTGCAGGACGGTGTCTTTAAATTGCTGTGAGCAGCCATTGCGCCGATCATATCCGGGTCGAGCACGGCAGGATCAGTTCCGGTCGTCATCGGTGTGATGATATTCCCGGGGCAGATCGCATTGCAGCGGATGCCGGTCTGCTGGAAACGGAGCGCAGTGTGCTTGGTTACGCCGATCACGGCAGCCTTGGAAGCGACATAAGCGGCCCCGCCGCAGCCTTTTACGCCTGCTACGGAAGCGACGTTGACGATCGAAGCGCCCGACTGCATTCGTCTGGCAGCAGCACGCATACAGCGCATGGTTCCTTTCTGGTTCGTCTCAACAATGCGGTCGAGATCTTCATCCAAAAAGCGGTCGATTGGTTTTAAGCCGGTTTCCAGAATTCCGGCATTGTTGATGAGAATATCAATTTTACCGTATTTTTTCAGGACCAGCTCCATGAGCCGTTCGGGATCCTCCGGTTTGGAAATATCGGTGGAGACAGCAAAAGCTTCGCCGCCGGCGGCTTTAATTTCCTCGGCAACCTTCGTCAGGGCGGCCTCCCTGCGGGCGGTGATGATAACAACAGCCCCCTCTTTTGCAAACAATTTGGCGGTCGCTTCCCCGACACCGGAATTTCCGCCGGTGATGACAGCTACTTTTCCTTTCAAACGATCCATACAGTACCCTCCTTGTCTGTTTGATAATTTTATTATACTATTTTCAGACAGGGGAGGCAATCCTGAACTGTACCTCAAAAGATACCGGGGAAAGGCTGTTCAGACCGGTGTTTTTATGATATGCTGAAAAAACAGACTGCTATTTATACGAAGAATTTCTGGGGAAATGCATGCCGCGCATGAACCGTAACTTCTGTTATTGACAAAATCGAACAAATGTTTTATGATAATACCAGAACATCCGTTCTTGTGTAGAAGGAGACAGCATGGAAAGAGAAGAAAAATTAAAAGCGCTCGACGCAGCGATTGCAAAGCTTGAAAAAGAATATGGCAAGGGAGCAGTGATGAAGCTCGGTGACCCTGCCTCTCAGATGAATGTGGAGACGATCCCGACCGGTTCCCTGAGCCTGGATATTGCACTGGGACTGGGCGGAATCCCTAAGGGACGTGTTATCGAGATCTACGGACCGGAATCCAGTGGTAAGACGACAGTTACCCTGCATATGATCGCAGAAGTACAGAAAAACGGCGGAATCGCCGGATTTATCGACGCAGAGCATGCGCTTGACCCTGTTTATGCGAAGAATATCGGCGTAGATATCGATAACCTTTATATTTCCCAGCCGGACAATGGTGAACAGGCGCTGGAAATCGCGGAGACGATGGTTCGCTCCGGCGCGATCGATATCGTTGTTGTGGACTCTGTTGCGGCTCTGGTACCTAAGGCGGAGATCGAGGGCGACATGGGCGACAGCCATGTAGGCTTGCAGGCCCGTCTGATGTCCCAGGCGTTAAGAAAGCTGACCGGTGTCATCAGCAAGTCCAACTGTACCGTGGTATTTATCAACCAGCTGCGTGAGAAGGTAGGCGTTATGTTCGGTAACCCTGAGACAACGACTGGCGGCCGTGCGTTGAAATTCTACGCTTCGATCCGTATGGATGTGCGCAGAATCGAATCCTTAAAGCAGGGCGGTGAAGTGGTCGGCAACCGTACCCGTGTCAAAGTCGTTAAAAACAAGATTGCGCCTCCGTTCAAGGAAGCGGAATTCGATATCATGTTCGGAGAAGGTATTTCCGTTGTCGGGGATATCCTGGATCTGGCAGCGAACATCAACGTCGTGAACAAGAGCGGCGCATGGTATGCTTACGAGGGCAATAAGATCGGTCAGGGACGTGAGAATGCCAAAAGCTACTTAAAGGACCATCCGGACATCTGCGAGGAGATCGAGGAGAAGGTACGCGAGCATTACGGCCTGAAGAGAAAAAAACACCTGCAGACGCAGCAGCAAAGTCTGAGAAAGCTGCGACAGGCAAAGTAGAGAAGTCTGGTGCAGACGCAAAAGAACAGAGCCTGACAGAAAAGGAGTAAGACGTACATGACAGTGACCCGGATAGAAGAATTGTCCCGGTCCCGCTGCAAAATATATTTAGAGGACAGTTTCGCCTTTGTATTATACAAAGGCGAACTTCGTTTATACGGGGTGCGGGAACAGGAAGAGCTTTCAGAAGAATCCTATCGGGAGATTATGCAGGAGGTGCTGCCCAAACGGGCGACGCTGCGCTGTATGAATCTTTTGCAGAGCAGAGCGTATACGGAGAGCAAACTGCGCAGCAAATTAAAAAGAGGGCGGTTATCCGCAGGAAAGCATCGACAGCGCGATCGCTTATGTAAAATCCTATCATTATGTGGATGATCTGCAGTTTGCAAAGGATTACATCGCTAATCAGGCGGGAAAAAAGAGCAAACGCGTGTTGGAACGGGATCTGATCGCAAGAGGCGTTTCGAGGGATGAAATAGAAGCAGCATTTGCAGAAGCGGCAGAAAAGGGGGATGGACCGGACGAACTTGCGCTCGCGCGGATGTGGCTTGCCAAAAAGCGTTACGATCCTGCGCAGGCAGACTTTACAGAGAAACGAAAGGCGGCGGCTTTTCTGTATCGCAAGGGCATCAGCGCGGAAACCGTCAGAAAAGCCATGGAGCTGGCGGATGAATTGTAACTACCGGGGCACCGATTTGTGCAGAATGGCACGGAATTACTTGACATCTGTAGTGGAATTGTATAAAATTGAGATGTTGTAAAATTGTTTATAAGAATGGGAATGAACATTCTATAACTGATATTGCACAATGAAAATTAAATAAGGAGGTGCTCCTGGAATGATGGTGCCAATCGTTATAACAGCAATTGTTACCCTGCTGATTGCTGTTCCGGTTACCGCACTGATCGCCTCTGCGCAATGTAAAAAGGGAATTGAGCAGAAGATCGGCAATGCGGATGACAAAGCCAGAGAAATCATTGATGAAGCGTTAAAGACTGCAGAAGCGAAGAAACGGGAAGGACTGCTGGAGGTGAAGGAGGAATCCATTCGTACCAAGAACGAACTGGATCGCGAGATCAAGGAACGCAGAGCCGAGGTTACCCGGTACGAACGCCGCGTGCAGCAGAAGGAAGAAAACGTGGACAAGAAGTCGGATGCCATCGAGAAGAAAGAAGCTTATCTGGCGAAGCGGGAAGAGGAGATGCGGAAGCAGAAGGAAGAAATTTCCCGATTGAACGAGCAGCGTGTCCAGGAACTGGAACGAATCTCAGGTTTAACCTCCGAACAGGCAAAAGATTACTTATTGAAAATTGTTGAAGATGAAGTGAAGCATGAATCGGCCGTGATGATCAAGGATATGGAATGCAGGGCCAAAGAGGAAGCAGACAAGAAAGCGAAAGAATATGTGGTCAATGCGATTCAGAAATGTGCTGCAGATCATGTATCCGAAGCGACGATTTCTGTCGTACAGCTTCCCAGCGATGAAATGAAAGGGCGTATCATCGGACGGGAAGGACGTAATATCCGTACCCTTGAAACCCTGACCGGCGTTGATCTGATTATCGACGACACACCGGAAGCAGTTGTGCTTTCCGGCTTCGATCCGATCCGCAGAGAGGTTGCGCGGATTGCACTGGAGAAGCTGATTGTAGATGGACGTATCCATCCTGCCAGAATCGAAGAGATGGTAGAAAAGGCACAGCGTGAAGTAGAGACAATGATTAAAGAAGAGGGCGAGGCCGCTGTACTGGAAGTTGGCGTACACGGTGTTCATCCGGAACTTGTCAGACTGTTAGGTAAGATGAAATTCAGGACGAGCTACGGTCAGAACGCATTGAAGCATTCGATCGAGGTAGCACATCTGTCCGGTCTGCTTGCTGCAGAGCTGGGACTGGATGTCCGTCTTGCAAAACGTGCAGGTCTGCTGCATGATATCGGTAAGGCAGTGGATCACGAAATGGAAGGCTCTCATATCCAGCTGGGCGCTGAGCTTTGCCGGAAATACAAAGAGTCCGCGACAGTCATCAATGCGGTGGAATCCCACCACGGCGATGTAGAGCCGACCTCTCTGATTGCCTGTATCGTACAGGCTGCTGATACAATTTCTGCAGCTCGTCCGGGTGCAAGAAGAGAGACGCTGGAAACCTATACCAGCAGACTGAAACAATTAGAAGACATTTCCAACAATTTCAAAGGTGTAGATAAATCCTTTGCCATTCAGGCGGGCAGAGAGGTTCGGGTTATGGTAGTTCCTGAGCAGATTTCCGATGCGGATATGGTACTCCTGGCACGGGATATTTCCAAGCAGATCGAAGCAGAGCTGGAATATCCGGGACAGATCAAGGTCAATGTGATCAGAGAGAGCCGCGTAACGGACTACGCGAAATAAGTAACGCTAAAAGGCGCGAAACCTATGTAAATATATTATTTACAAGGCTTCGCGTTTTTTTTATTATATTGATATAGGAGGATGCCAGGGGCAAAAGCCCCGACCTCATAGGATAAAAAAGGGTGATGTGTTATGAAAAAACTGGGGAAGCTTCTCCGCAATATGCTGCTTGTCTGCGGCGTGCTGTTTATCATCGTTCTGCTTTTGCCGGATGACGAAGAAATGTCTGCAAATCAGGAACAGACGGGCGTAGAGACGGCGGCAGGTATAGGAACCCAGACGGGCACTGAGACGGCGGCAGGTGCAGAGCATGCGGCGGGTGCAGCGGAGAATTCCTTTCCGGAAGATATGGTAAAGGAGAAACAGACAGAGATAAAAGGCGATGGAAAGGACCAAGCGACCGTGTTTGTCTATATGAACGGTTCGGATCTGGAATCGGAGGACGGAGAGGCAACGGAGGATCTTTGTGAGATGCTTGCGGCGAACATCAGCAGCCAGGTCAATGTCCTCGTGGAGACGATCGGCACAAAAAGCTGGTCAAAAAGGCTTGGAATTGCCTCCGATCACACGCAGCGTTATAAAGCGGAAGCCGGGAACCTGGTGCTTGTGGATGACAGCCTCGGACAGCTGGATTGTACATCGCCTGACACGCTTGCTGATTTTATTTCCTGGGGCGCAGAAAATTATCCGGCAAACCGTTATATCCTGATTTTCTGGGATCACGGTGCAGGACCGGTATACGGCTTTGGATATGACGAACACCAGTCGGAGGATTCGGTGCTTACGATCGATGAGATCCAGACGGCAATCCGCCAGAGCGGGATTTACTTTGATATCATCGGCATGGACAGCTGCATTATGTCTTCGTTAGAGCTTTGCTGTGCCATGTACAATTATTGCGATTACATGATTCTGTCGGAGGATTTTGAATCCGGCTACGGCTGGTCGTACACGGGATGGCTGAACGCCCTGTCGGAGAACACCAGCATTTCCTCTGAGAAGCTTGGGAAAATCATCGTGGATGACATGATCGCAGATAATGAAGAAAACGGCGAGGGGTCTTCCACGCTGGCGCTGATCGACGAATCCTACATGAAGGTGCTCTATACCGCGTGGGCTGATTTTGCCTATGCAAACGAGCCTGCGCTGTTGGGGGAAAATTACAGTATGCACGTCCGGGGCGGCAGGCGCGCTCATCCTGTTTTGCGGGAAAAAGGGCTGTTTGATTTTCTGTTTGACGAGGATGGAGATTATTCCATGTCAGACTATTATATAACGGATATCATGGCAGTAGCGCAGAATATCGAATCCAAAGAGACAGAGGCACTGGCGGCTGCGGTAAACCTTTCCATCTGCTATTTTAATTGTACGGACGACGAGGTTGGAATGACTGGACTGTCTGTCACGCTGCCTTATGGGGATTCTGAGTTTTATGGATATCTCTATCCGGTTTTTACCGGTGTGGGGATGGACGCCGACTATGTCGGCTGGCTGGAAAAATTCGTCTATGCAGAGGGTTATAACGATTACTATGATTATGAATCGTGGTATGAGGACGACTGGGAAGGCTGGGACGACTATGAAGACGACTGGGATTGGATCGACTGGCTGTTCTTTGAGGATGACGACTATTGGGAGGATGACAGCTGGGACGAATGGGGAAGCGATCAGTCCTGGGCAGGATCTGGAAACGGCAGGTCAGATTGCATGAGAAAGCAGATTGCATGCTAAAAGAATAAACAGCTAAAAAATAAAAAGGAGGAGCTATCATGGGAATTTTTGCAAACAGGGACAACAAAAAAGGGTATTGCGTGTTTTGTGGAAAGGAGCTGGCGGATGGAAAATGCACAGCCTGTGGGCGGGAAGCAAAAGAGGTGGTTTCACTTTCCTCCCTGAACTGGCAGAAGGTGCCGATGGAAGTGGCAGACGCCCTCGGGGAGCAGAAAAAACAGCTGTTCGGGAATCCTTTGTACACCGTAAAGGAAATGATCACAAACGGGGATCTTTTTATCGCAGATATTCATTTTGACGCGGTATATGAGGAAGAATTTGACCGTTCCGACGATGACGAAGGTAAGAGCGAGTATTCGTACTATGTACAGTTTTCTACCCCGGAGCTTGCCCCGTGCGACAGAGACTGCGAGACGTCGGCTGGTCAGTATGACAGGGTGGAGGAGCTGTTGAAAAACGGGCAGCACGAAGGAAAAATCCTGTGGGGACGAAAAAAGAAGTCCAACTATTATTACGCATTTGCTCCAAAGAATGGGGACATCACGGCGATGCTGGGAAAACGGCTGCTGGAAAACTTTATCTGTTACGGAGAGAGCACGGAAAAACGCAAGCTGGCACCCAAGGGCGGCGCTGGAAATACCACCTATGATAAGGTATTCGACGCGATCTGGGACAATACGATCGGAAAGCTTTGAAGGTTGATTTCTAAAATATCACGGCATATAATCAAAGCATCAGGAAATCAGATGTAAAGGCTGATTTGCCCCGGTAGAAAATATTTTAAGGAATGAGCATCTTGTACCTTGGACGGGTGGGATGCTTATTTCTATGCAGAGGAGAAGTCAACATGGCAGAGGAATTTAAACGGCTGGATCGAAAACTGGTCTATCACGGAACGATCATCGATTATTACAGGGACACCATTCAGGTTCCGAACGGGAACATCGCAGAATGGGATTTTATCGGGCATAAGGGTGCGGCTGCGGTCGTTCCGGTGCGGGAGGATGGAAAGCTTCTGATGGTGCGTCAGTGGCGCAATGCTCTCGACCGTTATACGCTGGAAATCCCGGCGGGCGGATTAAACGGCGCAGACGAGCCGCCGATGCTGGCTGCCGCGCGTGAGCTGGAAGAGGAGACGGGATATCATTCTGAAAATCTGACGCATCTTTTAAGTCTGCGGACGACCGTTGCGTTCTGCAATGAAAAGATCGAAATTTATGTTGCGCAGGATTTGAAGCCGACCCATCAGCATTTGGACGAGGATGAATTTATCGATGTCTATGCGTATTCGGTCGATGAGCTGTGTGAAATGATCTATTCCGGAAAAATCGAGGACGGCAAGACAATCGCGGCGATCATGAGCTATAAGGCGAAATACGAAAAATAGCGCAGCACGGTACTGCATAGAAGCGCCAAGGGGTGCGTGATACCTTTCACAGTACCAATTGAAAAAAATGCAAAATTCCCCCAGCAGCCGCATAGATTACAACGAGCGGATGCGCAGACAGCGTCACGGTAGGTGCAGCAGTTCATGCCGTGACGCTGTTGTTATCTGTCGGCTTATGCCGGCGCTGTTAAAAATATAAAAACGGGGAATGCGATGTCTTTTTGGAAACGGTTCGGGCAGCAGGAAAAGAGATTGGGGGCGGTGCTTCTTCTGGCGGGATTTCTGGCGGGAATCGCCTGCGTGTGCTTTTTTCCGGGGCTGTTTGTGCAAAATCCGGGCTTTCTGGATACGGATACGCTGTCGGGAATTTCAGAATGGAACATGAACCGGACGGGATTGTTTTTATACTGCCTGCAAAAAAGGCTTGGAACGGCGCTGCTGCTCGTGCTGCTTGCACTTTCAGGGGCAGGGATGATCTGTCTGATTGTGTTTGCAGCGGGGAGCGGACTGGCGGCAGGGATGATCCTGACGGCGCTGTCGCTGCGCTATGGAATCCGGGGAGCTTCTTTTTCCTGGCGGCGCTGGTTCCACAACAGGCGGTGCTGGTTCCGGGCTACTGTATGCTGCTGGAATGGTGCCTGCACAAAAAGCTGCGTCGGGCGTGTGGATTTCCCTGGCGGTGATTGGAATCGGCTGTGCGGTAGAAGGGTATGTCAATCCATTTATTTTAAAAGCCGTGATGCGTCTGTTTTGGGGATAGGAAGATGCGGAATGCCAAATCAAGATATGGTGGAACTGGTATTTCCCGTACCACTATCTGGTATTACCTGAAAACATGCCGAAAAATCGCCTGAAAATGCGGAAGTTTCAACATTGCTTTTCTGAATTTCATTGTATATAATGATTCCACACGACCGATACGGTCAAAAGAAGGGAACGCAGAGGGATGGAAGCACAGATTGAGTCATTTATTGAATATTGTCATAAGGTAAAAGGAACCTCCCGGAATACGGAGCTTTCCTATCGGCGAGATCTGTATCAGCTGGCGGGTTTTCTGCGTGCCCGGTATCAGATGACCAAGGTAGAGGATCTGACTGCGACGGCATTATATGGTTATATCCGTTTTCTGGAAGAAAAGCAGAGAAAAGCTGCGACGATTTCCCGCAATATCGCATCGATTCGGGCCTTTTGCCATTATCTGGTGCGGGAGGGCGTGCTGATGATGGATGTGTCGGAGACGCTCAAAGCCCCTCGGGTGGAAAAGAAGCTGCCCGGCGTGCTGAGTCCGGAAGAGGTGGAACGACTGATGGATGCGGTGCAGGGAACGAGTCCGAAGGAGCTTCGGGACAAAGCGATGCTGGAGCTTTTGTATGCAACCGGTATCCGGGTATCGGAGCTGATCGGTCTGAAGCTTTCGGATGTAAATTTAAAACTGTCCTTTTGTTCTGTACGGAACAAAACCGCCAGCGTACGGTTTCGTTTGGAAATAAAGCGAAAGCAGCGCTGGAAGCGTATCTGCAGCATGGCAGACAGGCTCTGGTAGCGGAGGAAACGCAGCAGGCACTGTTTGTCAACTGCGCAGGAAAGCCGATGAGCCGTCAGGGCTTCTGGAAGCTGCTAAAAGGCTATGTGCAGCGCGCGGGAATCACGGAAGAGATCACGCCGCATACTCTGCGCCACTGCTTTGCGGCACATCTGGTTGCAAACGGCACAAACCTGCAGAGCGTGCAGGAAATGCTCGGACATGCCGACATCTCCACAACGCAGATTTATATCAATGTGAATCAGGAACAAATCCGGGAAGAAAAAAAGGCTCATCCGTTAGGGTGAGCCTTTTTAGACGAATACGTAATTTTATTTCTGCGGACAGAATACCTGTTGAGCATGCAAGCTGCCGTTTTGAAGACAGGTGATATTTAGTAATTCAGCTCCGCCAGATCGTAGATGAGGCGCTCGGAAGCTTCCCAGCCGAGGCAGGCATCCGTGATGGACTGTCCATAAACGCCGCCGCCAACCTTCTGGTTGCCTTCTTCAATATAGCTCTCGATCATAACGCCCTTGACGAAGTTGTGGATGTCGGGGCTTAAATGACGGCTGTGCATCACCTCTTTGACGATTCGAACCTGCTGGTCAAACTGCTTATTGGAGTTGGAATGGTTGGAATCGATAATGCAGGCGGGGTTTTTTAAATCACGCTCGTTATAAAGACCGAGCAGGATCTGCAGATCCTCGTAATGATAGTTGGGAATGTTGCGTCCGTGCTTGCTTGTCGCGCCGCGCAGGACGGTGTGGGCGAGGTCGTTGCCGTTTGTCTGCACTTCATAGCCGCGGTAGATGAATCTGTGCGGATGCTGGGCGGCATATACGGAATTCAGCATTACGGAAAAATCACCGCTGGTGGGATTCTTCATGCCAGACGGGACATCAAAACCGCTCACGGTAAGACGGTGCTGCTGATCCTCTACGCTGCGGGCACCGATGGCCACATAGGAGAGGATATCGGATACATAACCCCAGTTTTCGGGATAGAGCATTTCATCGGCAGCGCTGAGGCCGGTTTCGGACAGCGCGCGGATGTGCATATGGCGCATTGCGATCAGACCGTGCAGGAAATCCTCTTTTTTTTCGGGGTCGGGCTGATGGACAATACCCTTGTAGCCGTCGCCGGTGGTGCGGGGCTTATTGGTGTAGATTCTCGGAATCAGGATCAGGCGGTCGGATACCTTGTCGTTGACCTTTGCAAGACGGTTGATATAATCGCAGACCGCATCTTCGTTATCTGCAGAGCAGGGACCGATGATAACCAGCAGCTTGTCGCTTTTGCCGGTGAGGACATCGCGGATCTCGGCATCGCGTTTCTGCTTGATCGGAACCAGAGAATCCGGAACCGGATACTGCTCCCGGATTTCATCGGGAGTAGGAAGTTTTCTGATATAATCGAAACTCATGACTTTTCTCCTTCGCAGACGGTGCTGATGAAGCACCATTCTCTTTCCGGCTGCATATTTATGCAGAACGGAAGCGTTTTTCATTATAGTATAGGAAAAACGCAGGCGCAAGCCAATTTTATGATTTCGTACCAGTTTCCATGTAGCTTTTTATGGGCAGATTTCATGCTCGCATGAAAATCTGCCCACAGAAAGCTACAGAGGGAGTGTGCATTCTATTGTATTGCAAATGGCGAGGGAAACTGGTTACTGACGCGCAAAAACAGTCAATTCACGCATGCCGCCGCGACAAAACAAAAAACAGCGCTGCTGCGCAGAGTATCGTCAGGAGCATCTGCCCGAAGAGCATGCCCTGGAACAGTCCGGGAATGCCGGAGAGCGGCAGGATGAAAAAAACGAAGAACAGCCGCACGGCGAGGGACAGGATTTGGAACAGAAAAGTACAGCCTGTTTTTCCAAGCCCGTTTAAAATCGAAAGCAGCGTCGTATTCAGGTACAGAAAAGGGCAGAGAAAACAAAACATCCGAATCAACTGCCCGGCAAGTACGTTTCCAAACAGCGCAGAGCCGATGAAGTTTCCGCACAGAGAAAAGACAGCAGTACAGCCGACGCCGATGAAAAGACAGAAGCAGGTGCACTGGAAAATGGCACTGTAGATGGCGCTTTGGTTATTCGAAGCGTCCGCGCAGGAGATGGTCGGCATGAGCAGGACAGCAATCGAATTGGTCAGCGCGCCGGGAAACAGGATGCAGGTCATCGCCATGCCGGTGTATACGCCATAAGCAGAAAGCGCCTGATGGGAGGAATAGCCAAACAGCTGCAGGCTGACCGGGATGCGGGAGGATTCGATTGTTCCGAGCAGATGCAGGCAGACCCGCGTGGCGCACAGGGGTGCAGCAAAGGAAAACAGTCTGGAAAATAGCTCCGGCCGAGAAAGCTTTAGCGGAAGGCTTTCGGGGAGTTTTTGGAAAAATGGATTCTTGCGGCAAAACGGAAACCGCCATGGAAGCGCATTCCCCGATGACAAGTCCGACTGCAGCGAGCTGAATCGTGCAGGAAAGTCCGCGAGCCGTCACATACTGCCCAAAAAGCAGGACACTGCCGACGCGGAAGCACTGCTCAAAAACCTTACAGAACGCAGGAAGAAAGGATTTTCGGATGCCGTAATAATAGCCGTTGATACACGAATGGATACAGGCGGCGGGAAAGGAGAGCGCGGCGATTTTTAAAAAGCGGCGCACAGCGCGTTTCTTTTAATAAAAAGTCGGAAATAAAATCAGCCTCCCGCCAGACAAAGAGCGTGCAGAGGCACGAAAGGACGAACGAGACGGACAGACCGGTAAGCAATATCCTGCGCTTGGCGTAGATTGCTGCTTCCGGTTCTGCAGCGGTAAATTTGGAGATCGAACTCTGGATGGCAGAGGTACACAGCGCAAAGGAAAGAGAGAGCACCGGACTGATCAGCTCATAGATGCCCATTTGCTCCGCACCGAAGGTGCGGGAGAGGAAAATCCGGTAAAAAAGCCGATGATGCGGCTGAAAACTCCGGCGGCAGTCAGCAAAAGAGCGCCCTTCAACAGATGATTTTTATACATGGCAAAAAAACGTCCCGGAATCCTTACTGAAAGTATACGCGCAGGAACAAGGTGACAGAACTACCCCCCTGCAGTGTCGCATATGTGTGGATCAAAAAAGCATCACCACGCGTGTCGGTGCGAAAAGCTGCAGTATGCATAAAACAGTTGCGCCGCCTGTTGTTTTACGGTATACTTTCGGTGTCGAAATTGTTTTCAATAACCCAATACACAGGAGAGGATGGTTGTTTTTGATGAGCACAGACAGATATACAAGCCCGTTATCGGAACGGTATGCAAGCCGCGAAATGCAGTTCATTTTTTCTCAGGATATGAAGTTCCAGACCTGGAGAAGACTCTGGATTGCGTTGGCAGAGACAGAAAAAGGAACTCGGACTTCCGATCACACAAGAGCAGATCGATGAGCTGAAAAGCCATGCGACTGATATCAACTACGACGTGGCAAAAAGCGCGCGAGAAGGAAGTGCGCCATGACGTTATGAGTCATGTGTATGCCTACGGTGTACAGTGTCCGAAGGCGAAGGGCATTATCCATCTGGGAGCAACCTCCTGCTATGTAGGGGATAATACCGATATTATTATTATGGCAAAGGCCCTCGAGCTGGTTCGCAAAAAGCTGTTAAATGTCATCCGTGAGCTGGCAGATTTTGCAGACAAGCAGAAGGATCTGCCGACACTGGCATTTACCCATTTCCAGCCCGCGCAGCCTACGACAGTCGGTAAACGCGCCTCTCTGTGGCTGCAGGAGTTTTACATGGATCTGTGCGATCTGGACTATGTAAAGGATTCCCTGCGTCTGCTTGGTTCCAAGGGTACGACCGGTACACAGGCATCTTTCCTGGAATTGTTTGCGGGAGATCAGGAAAAGGTAGACCGCCTCGATCCCATGATCGCTGAAAAATTAGGTTTCCCCGGTTGCTATCCGGTATCCGGACAGACCTATTCCCGTAAAGTTGATACCAGAGTGATGAATGTGTTGGCCGGCATTGCAGCCAGTGCACACAAGATGTCCAACGATATCCGTCTGTTGCAGCATCTGAAAGAAGTGGAAGAACCCTTCGAAAAAAATCAGATCGGCTCCTCCGCGATGGCATATAAGAGAAACCCGATGCGCAGCGAAAGAATTGCATCTCTGTCCAGATATGTGATGGTGGACGCATTAAATCCTGCGATCACATCTGCTTCCCAGTGGTTTGAGCGCACGCTGGACGATTCGGCGAACAAGAGAATTTCCATTGCGGAAGGCTTCCTTTGCGATTGACGGCATTCTGGATCTTTGCATGAACGTCGTAGACGGTCTGGTTGTATATCCGAAAGTAATTGAGAAGCGCCTGCGCAGCGAGCTGCCGTTTATGGCGACCGAAAATATCATGATGGACGCAGTAAAGGCAGGCGGGACAGACAGGAGCTGCATGAGAGAATCCGCGAGCTTTCCATGGAAGCAGGACGCAGAGTAAAGGAAGAGGGTGCAGACAACCAGCTGATGGCGCTGATCGCACAGGACGAAATGTTCCATCTCGACGAGGCTGCTCTGGAAGCTTCCCTTGAGCCCTCAAATATGTCGGCTGCATCGCACATCAGGTAGAGCGCTTCTTGAACGACGTGATCCGTCCGGTGTTAAAAAGAAAATGAAGCGGATCTTGGTATGAAGGCGGAAATTAACGTATAAGTTATACTTATGAGAAATATAAAATTTATTGATTTTACTTATATAAAAAATCTGCTATACTAAATCAGTAAGATGACATATGCGCTGATGGGACAGCGCACATAAAGGGATGCCGATTTTTGCGGCAGAATGAGAGGAAAAATGGTTAAAGCAGTAGTAGGTGCAAACTGGGGCGATGAAGGAAAAGGCAAGATTACAGATATGCTTTGCGAAGGAAGCGGATATTGTCATCCGTTTTCAGGGCGGTGCAAATGCCGGACATACGATTGTCAACGATTACGGCAAATTTGCGCTTCATACACTGCCGTCTGGCGTGTTCTACAGCCATATTACCAACATCATCGGCAACGGTGTTGCACTGGATATTCCAAAAGTATTTAACGAGGTCAACCAGCTGGTAGAGCGGGGGCGTACCGGCACCGCATCTGATGATTTCCGACAGAGCACAGGTGGTAATGCCCTATCATATTTTACAGGATACCTATGAAGAAGCACGTCTGGCAGGCAAATCCTATGGCTCCACCAAGTCCGGCATTGCGCCGTTTTATTCCGACAAGTTTGCAAAGATCGGTTTCCAGGTCAGCGAGCTGTTTGACGACGAGGTGCTGGAAGAAAAGCTGCAGAAGGTCTGCGCACTCAAAAATGTCCTGTTCGTGAATTTGTATCATCAGGAACCGCTCGATCCCAAAGAACTGTTAAATACCCTGCATGAATACCGCGACATGGTAGCTCCTTATGTGGGCAACGTGTCCGAGTTCTTATATCAGGCGGTCAAAGAAGGCAAAAACATCCTGCTGGAAGGTCAGCTGGGTACGATGAAAGATCCTGACCACGGCATTTACCCGATGGTAACGTCTTCTTCCACACTGGCAGCATACGGCGCAATCGGCGCAGGCATTCCGCCTTATGAAATCAAAAAGATTGTCGCTGTTACCAAGGCATATTCCTCCGCAGTCGGTGCAGGCGCATTTGTTTCTGAAATCTTCGGTGACGAAGCGGATGAGCTGAGAAGAAGAGGCGGCGACGGCGGCGAATTCGGCGCGACAACCGGTCGTCCGAGAAGAATGGGCTGGTACGACTGCGTTGCTTCCCACTACGGATGCAGACTGCAGGGCGCGACCGACGTTGCGCTGACCGTTCTGGACGTTCTGGGTTATCTGGATGAAATCCCGGTTTGCGTCGGCTATGAAATCGACGGTCAGGTGACAAAGGAGTTCCCGGTTACCTGTAAGCTGGAAAAAGCGAAGCCTGTATACGAGGTTCTGCCCGGCTGGAAATGCGATATCCGTGGCATCCGGACCTATGAAGAGCTGCCGGAAAACTGCCGCAAGTACATTGAGTTCATCGAAAACCAGATCGGCTATCCGATTACAATGGTATCCAACGGTCCTGGCAGAGATGACATCATCTACAGAAACAGCCCGCTGGCATAAGACAGTTTCCAAGAACCCTGGATGATTTTTCACAGGCAGTCTTGCCTGCAAGCGCGAAAGCGACAAGTGAACTTCCTGGATGACAGAAATTCTAAAATCCCTTATAATAGAGTCATGGCTCATTGCTCATTTTCGGGCGGCAGCCATCGACTCTGTGATAGGGGATTTTTTTGATGACAGCAAATCTGGAATATTATCGTGTTTTTTATTATGTGGCACGCTGCAGCTCAGTGACAAAGGCGGCGGCAGCGCTTTCCTTGTCTCAGCCGGCGGTCAGCCAGAGCATCCGGCAGCTGGAAAAGGCGCTCGGCAGCAGCCTGTTTGTGCGCAGTGCGCGTGGAATCAGCCTGACGGCGGAAGGAAAAATCCTGTACGAATATGTGGAAAAAGGGTATAGCGCATTTCTTGCCGGGGAAAAGCGGATGTTGCAGATGCAGAACCTGGAATGCGGTGAAATTACGATCGGGGCGTCCGACATGACGCTGCGTTTTTTTCTGTTACCGTATCTGGAACGGTTCCATGAAAAATATCCGGGGGTGCGGTTTCAGATCACGAATGGTCCGACGCCTGCGACGATGGGACTTTTAAAAGAGAAAAAAATCGATTTCGGAGTTGTATCCGGTCCGCTGGAAAAGCAGGAGGGTGTCCGCCTGATGCCGGTGCGTAAAATTGAAGATATTTTTGTGGCAGGACGAAACTTTCTGGAATATACCCGTCAGAAGCAACCGCTTTCCGTCCTGGAAAAAGTGCCACTTATCATGTTGGATCAGGATACAAGCACAAGACGTTATGTCCAGCGTTTTTTGGAGCAGAGAAAGGTGTTCGTCCACCCGGAGTTCGAGCTTGCAACAAGCGATATCATCGTGCAGTTTGCCTTGAGAAACCTCGGTGTCGGAAGCGTTGTGCGCGATTTTGCCAAAAAGGAGCTGGACAGCAGAGAGCTGATAGAGTTAAAATTGGAAGAGCAGCTGCCGCAGCGGGAGTTTTCGTCGTGACGGAGGAAAAGGGCGGCAGCAGTCTTGCGGCGCAGGAGCTTTTTTGCGGATGCTGTCAGAAACAGCAGAAGAAAATGAGGGAGGCGATCGGATATGATCAGAACAATTATCAGCGATATCGGAAACGTATTATCCGGTTTTACCTGGTACGATTTTTATAAAAGCAAGGGATATTCGGAAGAAATGGTGGAGCGTCTGGCAAAGGCGACGGTAGGGAGTGATATCTGGAAAGAATATGACCGCGGCGTCATTTCCGAAGAGGAAATTTTGAACCGGTTTATTGCAAACGATCCGGAGCTGGAAGAAGACCTTCACAAAACGCTGGCAAACGTCCGCGGCATCATGGAGCGTTATGATTATGCGATTCCGTGGATTGAAGAGTTAAAGGCGAAGGGCTATCAGTTCCTTGTGCTGTCGAATTTTTCCAGAAAGGTGCTGCGGGAGTGCTGGAGTGATCTGGATTTTCTGCCGTATGTGGATGGCGGCATCCTTTCGTGTCAGGATAAGCTAATTAAGCCGATGCCGGAAATTTATTCGCTGATTTTAAGCCGATATCATTTAAAACCGGAGGAATGCGTCTTTATGGACGACATTTTGGAAAATGTGGAAGCAGCCCGCAGAGCCGGGATCAATGCCTTTGTATTTGAAAATCAGGAGCAGGCAAAGCAGATGCTTCGGACGTTTGGAGTAGAGTAACATGGTGAAACGATATATAACTCAGGGAAATCTGCTGATGGAGGTCAATCGGGCGGATGGCGGCTGCTGGGTGAATCTGGTTGCGCCGACCCTGGAAGAATGTGTGCAGATTGCACAGGAATTTCAGATTGACCTTGCGGATGTCCGCGCCGCACTGGATGATGAGGAAAGCTCCCGTGTGGACGTCAGCAACGAATATTCCCTGATTTTATTCGACGTTCCGTCTGTGGAATACCGTCATCAGCGGGAAGCGTATACGACCATACCGCTCGGTCTGATCTTGGTGAACGATGTGCTGCTGACTGTATGTGCGGAAGCAACGCCGGTTCTGAAAAATTCTCTGGAAAATACGGTCAAGGAGTTCAGCACTAAAAAACAGATGCGCTTTATCTACCAGATTTTTTGCGTTCCTGCATGCTGTATCAGTCCTATCTGCGTATTATCGACCGCAAGCGGAAGGAGATCGAGGCGCATATCGGGGACGATACGGAGGAAATGGAGCTGATCGACTTACATGAGCTGGAATCCAACCTCGTATATTTTGATACGTCGCTGCGTGCCAACAAGGTCGTACTGGATCGTCTGATGCGCTATAGCCGCATCAAGAAATACCCGGAGGATCAGGACCTTTTGGACGACGTTGTGGTCGAAAACCAGCAGGCGATCGAAATGACGCGGATCTACCGGGACATTATCCAGGGAACGAGAGAACTGCTTTCCTCCCTGATGGATAATCGCTTAAACAGTGCGATGAAATACCTTGCGTCGATCACGATCGTCATGGCGATCCCGACGATCATTTCCGGCATTTACGGAATGAACGTTTCCGAAAAATGGATGCCGCTGGCCCATACGCCTTACGGTTTCGGGATTATCTGCGTGCTGATTTTAGTTGCATGCGTGATTACGATGAAAGTGCTGAAAAAAGAGAAAGATGCTGTAGAAGCGTAAAAAGTGTGTACGAAAGCTGAAAAAGTGCTGCTGCCCGGGAAATAGTTGCCGGTGCAACAGCACTTTTTGCGTTTTAGTTCTGCGCAGCATTTGCCTCGTCCTCGTTCTGCGTGCGGCCTGCGTCGGTCTGTCCGATATCGAAGGATGCGATCGTGTGCTTTTGTTCAAACTGCCCGTAAAGCCAGATGAAAATCCAGAGCAGGATCGGGACTGCAACCGTGCAGGTCAGACAGCCGGAAAAAGAGCCGCTGCCAACCGGGAAACGCAAAAATTGCGCTGAGGAGCGTGATGAGATAGAGCGCTGCTAAAAGGACGATACAAACAATGGCAGCGATTTGCTTTGCCGTTTTTTTCTTCTTCATAAGAGTCTCCATTCTGCCGTCGCAGGACGGCTGAAACAAATTCGATTCAGTACTTTACATTGCCGATGATAATGCTACAATATGCATGATAGCATACATCAAAGAGGAGCGCTTTGCAAGCGCAGGAGGGAACAAAAGATGATATTTGAACCAATGGACAGAATTGTATTTGCAGGGGATTCGGTAACAGATATGGGAAGTGCACAGCCTGTGGGGGAAGGTCTGTTTGATAATGTAGGTCAGAGCTATGTGCGTATCATCGAAAACATGCTGAGCACCTGGTATCCGGAAGTGTATCTGCGTGTGACCAATTCCGGTGTTTCCGGCAACACGAGCAGAGATCTGCTGCAGCGTTTTGATTCGGATGTTGTTGCCTTAAATCCGGATTGGGTTTCGATCTGCATCGGCATCAACGACGTATGGAGACAGTTTGACAGCCCGGCGATTCCGGACGGACAGGTGATGCCCGAAGAATACGAAGCAAATCTGGAAAAAATGATTCTGTCAGTAAAAGGAACGGTAAAGGGCATCTTTATTTTGACACCTTATTATATGGAGCCTAATCCGCAGGACTGGATGCGAAAGAGAATGGACGAATACGGTGCGATCTGCAAAAAGCTGGCGGTAAAGCACGGCTGCTGTCTGGTTGATCTGCAGGAGGTATTCAACCGGTATTTTGAGTATCGTCATTCTTCCTATATTGCATGGGACAGAGTGCATCCGAACCTGATCGGCGCGACTGTAATCGCAAAAGCAGTTTTATCCCACTGCGGTTTTGAATCAGCCTGCAAAAAAGAAACGCAGACCTGTTAAGCGGCAAAGTGTTCACAGATTTTTGCTTGCACAAATCGGGGGTCTGGGCTATAATAATGCAAAGTATGAATGCCCGTGCAAAAATGGGCGTGCGAAATGCAAAGGGAGCAATCCCGTCAGAAATTTAATTGAGGTGAAGAAATATGGCATTATTACAGCAGTGGAGAGATATGGCATACGACCAGCAGGCTGACAAGGCTAAGCTGCAGCAGTTCTGGGCAATTTATTTTACAAAAGAAAAGGATATCTACGCAGAACTGTTAAAGAACCCGGACGAGCTGGTAAGAGGCACGGTTAAAGAGCTGGCTGAGAAATTCGGCGTGGATATCATGACCATGACCGGTTTCCTGGATGGAATCGACGACAGCTTAAAGGCTCCCAACCCGATCGAGGAGATGGAGGAGGATACCGTTGTAAACCTCGGCTTTGATAAGGCACTGCTTTATAAGAACATGGTAGCTGCAGACGCAGACTGGCTGTACGGGCTGGAAGAGTGGAACGACATCTTCGATGAAGAGACCAGAAAGAAACTCTACAAAGAGCAGAAGAGTTCTACCACCATCGTAAAGGAAGCAAAGATTTATCCCAATGATCCCTGTCCCTGCGGCAGCGGAAAGAAATACAAGAAATGCTGCGGCAAAAATAAATGATCAAAGGCTCTTTACAAATCGAAACAGATCGATTAAGATAAGGGCAGCATTTGATAAAAAAGACAACGCGTGGAAGAGAAGAGTAATCCCGGAATCTGTATCAGAGAGAAACGCCGGTATCTGCATTGCAGAGCTGTGCTGGAAGCGTTTTGACAGAGGTCTCGTATGAAAACCATCTCGGAGCGGTCCTTAATCGGACACGGTGATTCCGTTATCATCAAAGAGCGGCAGACTGCTGTTGCAGATCTGCAAAATGGGTGGAACCGCGCTGAAGCGTCCCATGTACATCGTAAGGTGTGCATGGGACTTTTTTATCGTATAGGAAACTTCGTTTCTATACGATAAAAACGCTCCGCGAGGATGCGCACTCGGCGCAAGGGTAGATGGTTGCTGAAGCAACCGCGCCTCGGCGCGAGAATGTGCCAGGGCACATTCTTTTTTATCTATAGAGAGGACGAGATTCACAAAACTATGTGAAGATCGAATAAACAGGTTATTTTCAAAATTTTTAAGATAGAAAAAGGCGAAAGCCGGAAGGAGATACCATGAAGGTTACATTAAAAGACGGCTCTGTAAAAGAGTACGCACAGGCAATGTCTGTGATTGATATTGCGAAGGATTTGAGCGAAGGACTTGCGAGAGCGGCATGTGCCGGAGAAGTAGACGGAGAGGTTGTAGACCTGCGTACCGTTGTCGATCACGACGCTGCAGTCAACATTCTGACTGCAAAGGATGAAAAAGGTCTGGCTGCACTGCGCCACACCACCAGCCATGTAATGGCGCAGGCTGTAAAGCGCCTGTATCCCAACACAAAGCTGGCGATCGGTCCCTCTATCGCAGACGGCTTCTATTACGATATGGAGTTCGAAACTCCCCTGACCAGCGACGATTTTGAAAAGATCGAAGCAGAGATGAAGAAGATTGTCAAAGAGGATTTAAAGATCGAGCGCTTTACTCTGCCCAGAGAGAAAGCAATCGAATTTATGAAGGAGAAAGAAGAGCCTTATAAAGTAGAACTGATTGAGGATCTGCCGGAGGGCGAAGAAATCAGCTTCTATCAGCAGGGCGAATTTGTAGACCTGTGCGCAGGTCCTCACCTGATGAGCACCAAAGAAGTTGGCAAGGCATTCAAGATCATGAGCCTTGCAGGCGCATACTGGAGAGGCGACGAACACAACCAGATGCTGACCAGACTGTATGCAACCGCTTTTGCAAAGAAGGACGAGCTGGAAGCTTACATTACCATGATGGAAGAGGCGAAAAAGCGCGACCACAGAAAGCTGGGCAAAGAGCTGGGACTGTTTATGATGCATGAAGCAGGTCCTGGTTTCCCGTTCTTCCTGCCTAAGGGTATGGTATTAAAGAATACCCTGCTGGACTACTGGCGTGAAATCCACAGAAAAGCAGGTTATGTGGAAATTTCCACTCCTGTGATCTTAAACAGAAGCCTCTGGGAGACCTCAGGTCACTGGGATCATTACAAAAACAACATGTACACCACTGTAATCGACGGCGAAGACTATGCGATCAAACCGATGAACTGCCCCGGCGGCGTTTTGGTTTATGCATCTGAACCCCGTTCTTACAGAGATCTGCCGCTGCGTATGGGCGAGCTTGGTCTGGTACACCGTCATGAAAAATCCGGTCAGCTGCACGGTCTGATGCGTGTACGCTGCTTCAACCAGGACGATGCACATATCTTCATGACACCGGAGCAGATCAAGGACGAAATCAAAGGCGTTGCAGGATTGATCAATGAAGTTTATTCCCTGTTCGGCTTCCAGTATCATGTAGAGCTGTCCACCCGTCCGGAGGATTCCATGGGCAGCGACGAAGACTGGGAGATGGCAACAGACGCGCTGCGCAGCGCTCTGGACGAGCTGCAGCTTCCTTTATGTAGTAAACGAAGGCGACGGTGCTTTCTATGGACCGAAGCTCGATTTCCATCTGGTAGACTGTATCGGACGTACCTGGCAGTGCGGTACGATCCAGCTTGACTTCCAGCTGCCTCAGCGTTTCGAACTGGAGTACGTTGGAGCTGACGGCGAGAAGCATCGCCCGATCATGATCCACCGCGTAGTATTCGGTTCTGTTGAGCGTTTCATCGGTATTCTGATCGAGCATTTTGCAGGCGCATTCCCGACCTGGCTGGCTCCGGTACAGGTTAAGGTGCTTCCGATTTCCGATAAATACATGGATTATGCACAGAGCGTCCTGAACAAGCTGACAGAAGCAGGCATCCGCGCAGAAGTGGATACCAGAGCAGAAAAAGATCGGCTACAAAATCAGAGAGGCACAGACTGCCAAGATTCCTTACATGCTGGTTGTTGGTCAGAAGCAAGAGCAAGAAAACACCGTTTCCGTCAGAAGCCGTGCAGACGGTGATGAAGGTGCAAGAAGCCTGGATACGTTCATCGCAGATATCTTAAAAGAGATCGAAACCAAGGAAAATCGCGTAAAGAAAGACTGATCCGGTAAAAAAACAGCATAAAATAACCTGTCATCGGGCATACTGACTGCCAGGAGCTGCGCAGAATGCGCAACGCACTACGCTATGTGGCTGTAAGGTGGCGCATCACAGATCAGCCTGTCCTGTGCGCAGAGAAAATGCGGACGCATCGCGCAGCTCTTCCAGAAAAGGAGGTATGGACGATGACAGATTTAAAGTGTAGTGTGGAAACCTGCTGCTTTCATGACGGAGACTGCTGCTGCAGAAACGACATTATGGTAGGCGGCGCAAAGGCCTGCAGCTGTGACGAAACCTGCTGTGAGAATTTTGAACAGCAGAAGGAAGGCAGCGCAAGAAACGCAGACGGATATCCTGACCGGATGACGCAGATCGACTGCGAAGCGGTAAAATGCCGCTACAATACCAATTATAAATGTCAGGCAGAGCATGTGGACATGCGCGGAAGCCGTGCCGGGGACCGTAGAGAAACCGCCTGCGCGACGTTTGTGGAACGGTGATGGAAGTTCACCCGCGCCATTCGCAATACCGCGTCTTCGACGCTCTCCGTTGCTTCGCAGCTCATTTTTGCTCATAGAGCGGCGCTCCCTTCGTACATTTTCGCAAGCAGATTTTTGTGCAAGCACAAAAGCCGCTCACGAAAAGTACGAGGGAACTGTGATTAAAAAAATTAAAAAATTTGCACGACGGGCATTGACAAATGATGTTCGTCGTGCTAATCTCTATTAGTACGCAGATGCGTAAGGAACAAACAAGCAGAGTATCCACTCTCACCCTATAGCGATCGGGCTCATAGGCGTTTACAGTTTCCTTTGCTTCTCAGAGGAAGAGCAGAGGTTGTGAGTGGATAGAAGCTATCCACTTTTTTTTTTTATTTCTTATGGAGGGAACCAGCCATTAGCGAATTATTTATCAACGAACAGATCAGAGACAAAGAGATCCGTCTGATTGGGGAGAGCGGAGAACAGCTCGGCATCATGTCTTCCAGAGAAGCACTGAAGCTGGCTGAAGAGGCAGGTTTGGATCTGGTAAAGATCGCCCCTACGGCAAAGCCGCCAGTGTGCAAGATTATTGATTATGGTAAGTACAGATATGAGCTTGCCCGTAAGGAAAAAGGATGCCAAAAGAAAACAGAAGGTCATCGAAGTAAAAGAGATCAGAATGTCTCCCAACATCGATACCAATGACTTAAATACCAAGGTCGGCGCGGCAAGAAAGTTCCTTGAAAAAGGGAACCGCGTAAAGGTAACATTGAGATTCCGCGGCCGTGAAATGGCGCACATGTCTACCAGCAAACATATTCTGGATGACTTTGCACAGATGCTTTCTGACATCGCTGTTGTAGAGAAGATGCCGAAGGTGGAAGGCAGAAGCATGATCATGTTTTTAACTGTAAAACGCTGATTGCACGGCTACAGTTAAAATATACGTTTAGGAAAATGAAGTAACAGGAGGAAATCAGATATGCCCAAAATGAAGACAAGCAGATCAGCTGCAAAACGTTTTAAAGTTACCGGAACCGGTAAGTTAAAAAGATCCAAAGCTTACAAGAGCCATATCTTAACGAAGAAATCCACAAAGAGAAAAAGAAATCTCAGAAAGCCGGCTATTACGGATGCAACCAATGTTAAGAATATGAAGAAGATATTACCGTATTTATAAGTCGTAAGGAGGAAAATTAAGAGATGGCAAGAATTAAAGGCGGCATGAATGCCAGAAGAAAACATAACAAGGTATTAAAACTTGCGAAAGGTTACAGAGGAGCTAGATCCAAACAGTACAGAGTAGCAAAGCAGTCTGTTATGAGAGCTCTTACCTCTTCTTACGCAGGACGTAAAGAGAGAAAGCGTCAGTTCAGACAGCTGTGGATCGCACGTATCAATGCAGCGGCAAGACTGAACGGCTTATCCTATTCCAAATTTATGTTCGGCTTAAAGCAGGCTGGCGTCGATATGAACAGAAAGATGCTGGCAGAGATGGCAGTAAACGACGCAGCAGGCTTTGCAACCCTGGCTGAGCTGGCTAAGTCCAAAATCGCGTAAATTACAGGCTTGATAAAAGAAACGAAGACCTTCTGAAAGCATTCCTTTCAGAAGGTTTTTTGTTAGAAAGACTGAAAAAATGAGAGAGAACATATCGGGATATCCTGTAGAAAAGGTGACTAGGGATAAGCCCGTTTCAGATAGAATGTGAGGGAAGATTGAAAAATAAAATTTTTCAATCGCGAGATTTGTGTCTGCGCGCACTTGACACAAACTCGACATGCGCAAAAAAGCGTGCGCAGAAATGAGCGGAAAATATGAAAGAAACAACAGGATGGAAGAAAGAAAATCCGGGATCGAAGAAAGCGAGAGAGGCGGGAGCTTTTTCGGGAAACAGAAATTCTGCACCGGGCAAGAACGTCGCAAAGTCGAAAGCGCCTGTCGGAAATGCTGCTGCGAAGCAAAAACCGAGCCGCCAGGCTTCAACTGCAAAATGTCCCCACTTTGACAAGTGCGGCGGCTGTCAGTATCTGCACCTGTCCTACGAGGAACAGCTCGCTGCAAAGAAGCATCAGGTAAAGGAACTGATGGAAAAGCACTGCAAGGTGCGTCCGATTATTGGAATGGACGAAAATCCGTGGCATTATCGCCATAAGGTACAGGCGGTGTTCGGGCTGGATCGAAAGAAGCAGCAGATTTCCGGGGTTTATGAAGAAAAAACCCATCGGATCCTGCCGGTAGAGACCTGCCTGATTGAAGATCAGAAAGCAGATGCAATTATTGCGACAGTGCGCAGCCTGCTCAAATCGTTTAAGATCAAGGTTTATGATGAAGATACCGGTTATGGTCTGCTGCGGTACGTTCTGATCCGAAAGGCGGAATTTACGAATGAAATCATGGTTGTTCTGGTAACAGCATCCCCTGTTTTTCCGTCCAAGAGAAACTTTGTGGATGCCCTGCGTAGAGAGCATCCGGAAATCACAACGGTTGTCCAGAATGTCAACGACCGGACGGACAGCCTTGTGCTGGGCAGCAAGTATCAGGTGCTCTGGGGCAAAGGCTACATTGTGGACAGGCTCTGCGGCTGCAGCTTTAAGATTTCGCCCGGCTCCTTTTTATCAGGTCAATCCCATTCAGGCTCAGAAGCTTTATGAAAAAGCGATTGAGCTGGCGGATCTGACCGGAAAGGAGACGGTTGTGGATGCATACTGCGGAACCGGAACGATCGGCATGATCGCAGCAAAAAAAGCGGGAAAGGTATTCGGTGTGGAATCCAACCCGGACGCAGTGCGGGACGCGGTCGGCAATGCGAAAGCAAACGATGTGAAAAACATCCGGTTTTACAGAGAGGATGCAGGGCATTTTTTGCAGAGCTGTGCAGCTGACAACATGCCGGTCGATGTTGTTTTGATGGATCCGCCGCGCGCCGGAAGCAGTGAAGAATTTCTGGATGCGGTTGCAAAAATCGGTCCAAAGCGCGTCGTATATGTATCCTGCAATCCGACGACGCTGGAGCGCGACTGTACCTATCTGGAAAAACAGGGCTACCGTGCAAAAGAAGTATGGCCGGTGGACATGTTCCCCTGGTCGGGGGCGGTAGAAGCGGTGTGCCTGTTGGAAAAAAACAAAAAAGCGAGGATACATGAATGACGATAGAAGAACGTGCAAATCAGGCAGCACAATGGAAAGCAACGGGGATTTACAACTGCGCGCAGGCGGTAACGCAGGCATTTGCAGATCATATTCCGGTGGAGGCTGAGACGCTAAAAAAGCTTGGCGCGGGTTATGCGGCGGGCATGGGCTGTATGGAAAGCACCTGCGGCGCATTGATCGGCGCAGTCATGGCTGCCGGTATTTTGACGGACGGAAAAGGGACGCCGGCGGTTTCCAGACAGCTGGTGGCAGGTTTTCAGGAAAAATGCGGTGCGACAATCTGTAAGGATTTGAAAGGCATCGAGACCGGACGGGTACTCTGTTCCTGCCCGGAATGTGTACGCAATGCTGTGCTCACACTCGGAGAGGTATTAAAGCTGGAGGAGAAAGTGTGATTACAACAATTCTTTGGGATGTGGATGGCACGCTGTTAGACTTTCTGGCGGCGGAAAAAGCGGCGATCCGGACACTTTTTGCAGAATTCGGATTCGGGGAATGCACGGATGAGGCGATCGCCCGGTATTCCAAAATCAACCGCAGATACTGGGAAAAAGCTGGAAAACGGCGAGCTGACAAAGCCGGAAGTCCTGGTCGGCAGATTCCGGGAATTTTTTGAAACGGAAGGGCTGGACGTAACGGCGGTACCGGCATTTAATGAGCGTTACCAGGTGTGCCTTGGGGATACAATCGTGTTTCGGGATGACAGCTATGAAATCGTAAAATCTTTGCGCGGCAGGGTAAAACAGTATGTCGTTTCCAACGGAACAGTGCTTGCACAGACGAAAAAGCTCCGCCTTTCCGGGCTGGGGGAGCTGATGGACGGGATTTTTCTGTCCGAAGAGCTTGGTGCGGAAAAGCCGAATGCAGCGTTTTTTGACCAGGTATTTGAAGCAATTGAAGAAACCGACCGGAAAAAGATTTTGATTGTCGGGGATTCTTTGACGAGCGATATTCGCGGCGGCAACCTTGCGCAAATTGTGACGTGTTGGTATAATCCGAACGGACAGAAGGCGGACAGCACATATCGGATAGATGCCCAAATACAGGATCTGCAGGAGGTGATTCCACTGCTGTCACAGTCCTGGTAAAGAACAGAAGCAGATAGAAAACGGGAATCGGAAGGATGAAAAAAAGCGTGCAGAAAGTCGGAATGGAACAGCTACGAAGCTGTCATGGGCAGGGAACCAGTGCAGAAGAGCTGCAGGATAGTCAGATATCGGAAGTAGTGATCAAAAAGGCGCAGGCAGGCGACTTGCCGCGGATTCTGGAAATCTATGCTTACGCGCGGGAATTTATGAAGCGAACGGGAAATCCGAATCAGTGGAAAGAGAACGCGCCGCAAAAAGAGGTGCTGGAAGCGGATATCCGGGCAGGACAGCTATATGTCGTCCGACAGAAAAATCGAATGACTGGCGTATTCGCCCTTGTGATTGGAAAAAGATCCGACCTATGCGCAAATTGAGCAGGGCGCTTGGGTTTCAGAGAGTGAATATGGAACACTGCATCGGGTTGCAGGCGACGGAACGGTGCATGGTCTGTTTCGGAGAATCGTCCTTTTTTCAGAAGAAAAAATTGGACATCTGCGGATTGATACACACGCGGACAATCACATTATGCAGCATCTGATCCTGAAAAACGGGTTCGAACAGTGCGGAATCATCCATATCGCGGACGGTTCGGAACGGATTGCCTATGAAAAGGTGGTTTCGGTTGCATCTTAAAAAACGATATTGTATAATTCATCAGGAAAGGATTGGTAAGACAGATGGAAAAAATAGCAAGCTTTACCGTTGATCATATTAAATTACAGCCTGGAATTTATGTTTCCAGAAAAGATACCGTAGGACAGGAAGTGATCACGACCTTCGATCTGCGGATGACAAGTCCGAACGAGGAGCCTGTCATGAATACAGCGGAGATGCACACAATCGAGCATCTTGGCGCGACCTTTTTAAGAAATCATCCGGTGTATAAGGATAAGACGATCTATTTTGGACCGATGGGCTGCAGAACCGGCTTTTATATGCTGTTGGCAGGTGATTATACATCGAAGGACGTCGTAGGGCTGGTAACCGAGCTGTTTGAGTTCGTACGCGACTTTAAAGGAGAAGTCCCCGGGGCTGCTGCAAAAAGACTGCGGAAACTATCTGGATATGAACCTGCCGATGGCAAATTATCTTGGAAAAGAGATATCTGGAGCAGGTTTTATACAATATTAAAGAAGACCGTCTGGTTTATCCGGAGTAAGATAAGAAAGGAAAAAGAAAATGGCAAAAATTGGTATTATCGGCGCCATGGAGCTGGAAGTTGATGCGTTAAAGGCAGCCATGGAGGTAAAAAACACCGTAACAAGAGCGGGAATGGAGTTTAAAGAGGGAACTTTAAACGGCGCTGACGTCGTTGTTGTGCGCTCCGGAATCGGAAAAGTAAATGCTGCGCTCTGTGTACAGATTCTGGTGGATTTATTTCAGATCACCCATGTGATTAACACCGGTGTGGCAGGTTCCCTGAATGCAGATCTGGATATTGGGGATATCCTGATTTCCAAAGATGCGATTCATCATGATGTGGATGCTACCGTATTCGGGTATCCTCTGGGAGAGCTTCCACAGATGGGAATCCGGGAATTTATCGCAGATGAAACTCTGGTAAATCTGGCAGTGGAATCCTGTAAAAAGTCAATCCCGACCTGACAGTCCGCACCGGACGCGTTGTGAGCGGCGATCAGTTTATTTCCTCTGACGATGTAAAAAAACGCCTGATCGAAGTGTTCCACGGCGATTGCGCGGAAATGGAAGGCGCGTCTATCGCACATGGCGCATACTTAAATAAAATTCCGTTTATCGTAATCCGGGCGATTTCCGATAAGGCAGATGGCTCTGCAGAGATGGATTACACGGCCTTCGAGCATGAGGCGGCAAAGCATTCCGCGCGTCTGGTAGAAGATCTGGTACAGAAGATTCAGTAAGCGTTACAGTCCGTCCGCGCCAGTTGCAAATAAACAGCCACGAGAGAACTGTAAAAAAAAAAAAAGACTTGCGCTGCTGTCAAAGTTGTGATAATATATCCTTTGTCAGCAGCGAACAACACTGATACAGTGCTGAACACTGAAAGACAAATGCAGGAATGGCGGAATTGGCAGACGCGTACGGTTCAGGTCCGTATGGTAGCAATACCATGAGAGTTCAAGTCTCTTTTCCTGCAGGAACAAAAAGCGCTGAGAAATCGAAGCGCTTTTTCTGTCAGGATGCGCAACAGTGCAGATAAGCCGTATAGGCAGAGAGGATTACAGTACATGGTTTTATATTTTATCAGACACGGTGAGACGTCATGGAACGTAGAAGGGAAAATGCAGGGACAGACCGATATTCCGTTAAATGAAAATGGAATCCGGCTGGCAGAAGAAACAGCGGAAGGAATGAAAGAGATTCCCTTTGATTTATGTATCACGAGTCCGCTTTCACGGGCGAGACAGACGGCAGAGATCGTGCTTGGCGGCAGAAAGGTTCCGATAATTGAGGATGCCAGAATTGAAGAATTGTCTTTTTGGAAGCTGGGAGGGAATCGGATGCCGTCCGGAAAATTATGCGGTTCCGACGCCGATTGAGGAATTTCAGAAGTTTTATACCGAGCCGTTTGCGTTTGTGCCGGGAGAAGGCGGGGAGACGATTCTGCAGCTCTGTATGCGTACAAAAGAGTTCTGGGATGAAGTAACGGCAAAGCCGGAATATGAAGATAAAACGATTCTGATTGCAACGCACGGCTGTGCGTTGAGAGCAATTCTGCACAATATTTATGAAGATAAAGCGGATTTCTGGCATGGATTTGTACCGGTCAACTGTGCGGTCAGTGTCGTAGAAGTCAAAGACGGAAATGCAAAACTGGTCGGGGATGACAGAATTTATTATAATGCAAAGGAAGTTGTGAATCACTTCAATGTAAAAAAGATGTTCGAAGAATAAAAATCAGACAGAAATATGGAAAAAGCCTGAGATGATGGAAAAAGTCTCAGGCTTTTTATTATCGTATGGAAACTTCGTTTCCATACGATAATAAACGCCCGCGTGGATCGCACTGCAGCGGAATGGAAGAATGTCGCTTGCGCGACCCGCCGCAGGCGGAGAATCCTGCTTCGCAGGATTCATTTTTATCGTATAGGAAACTTTGTTTCCATACGATAATAAACGCTCTACGCGGATGCGCACTCGGCGCAAGGGTAGATGGTTGCCGAGGCAACCATCTACCCCTTGCGCCGAGTGCGCGAGAATGTGCCAAGGCACATTCTTTTTTATTATACAGAAAAGAAGAAATAGACTTAAAAGTGCATGCGCCTTCGTACTGCGTTCCTGAGCCTTGCACGGGAGAGAATCGTGATCAGCGAGATTACAATAACGCCACAGACGGAGCATACGACCGCCGACCAGGTCAGTCGCAGCGGAAGTAAAAGGTACCGGCGGATGAGCAGCTCGATACCGGCGCACAGCAGAGCGGCTTCCGCGAAAAAATAAAAGCGCTTTCATCAAAAAGGCAGAAGAAATTTTGCGCAGACAGAAAGCAAAGAGGATCGTGGCCAGCGTGCAGAGCGCGGTGATCGGCAGGGACAGTCCGAAGAACCAGCTGTGATCCGTGGTATTAAAGCCGATCAGAAACTGATATAACATTACGGCAAGACCATCGAAGAGCAGGGAAAGGTAGATAGGAAGCTTGGTATAAATTACTGCGGGGATTGACATTACCCAGATCAGGACACAGGCTCCAATTACGTAAAGCGACCAAAGATGCTGCCTGAATACCAGCAGATTTAACAAAAGACTGCACAGACCGGCCGCAGTGAGAGAGACGGAAAGCAAAATGGCGAGGTCTTTTCGGCGTACAACCTCAACCTGTCCCTTTTCTTTCGGAAACGGGGAGATAGGCTGCATTTTGGAAAGATCATGTGGATTGATAACAGGGGTATTGCAGAGGACAGTATTTTAAGGACGGATCCAGCTTTACCCCACAGTTGACACAGTATGACATATGATTTCACTCCTTTTGATTCATGACAATAAAATGGGCGCGCGTTCTATTACAGTTCCCGGTTACTTTCGATCGTGACGGGGATGCCGTCCTCGACGAGCTTTTGGAAAAATCGCCGTTCCACATCCGCCTCGATGATACAGCTGGCGAAATTGACGGTCAGCGTGTCCTCAAAGCTGACAATGGCGCAGTTGGTGCTGGGAATACGGGATTCCCATATAAATATCGAAGCGCTCCAGATAGGGCTTCATATCGTCCGGAACGCGGATTGCGCCCATGTTGGTCAGACCGGCAGAGGAATTTTTGTCCTGCACCCGCTGGTAAAACTGCCGGACGACAAAATCCTTTAAAAACAGCGGGACAATACGGATCAGGGGATTACGCTGTGTGGAGGCATTCGTTGTGATGTCGCCGCGCAGGAACTTGCTGTTGATATAGTAGCGCATATAGTGGTGCACCTGAGTGACAATTTCTTCAAAGGTGTAGTCACCAAGTCTTGGATCGATAGACGGATAAACCATCGTGATAAAGTTGCGCAGCGTTTTGGATGGAAAAAAACGGCGCAGGTTGACGGGCATGGCGATCCGCACAGGGCGCAGGCGCAGATGAAAATCGTGCTCCTGCTTTTGTAAAAGAGAATATAAAAGCACGGCGTTTAGGTATTCCGTAATCGAAGCCTGATATTGTTTGGCAACCTTCTGGACAGCGCTGACGCTCATGATGCCGTCAATCACGTTGAGGGTATAGAAAGGTTCTTGCGTGCCGCGCATACGGTAAGTTTTTTCGGCGGGTCTTGGCGGGCAGACGCGGGCGTTTGCATAGCGCATATAGGCGTCTTCAAATTCTTCCGGATCCGGTGTTTCGTTGACATCTAAAACGAAGCCGCCGTTGGAAATTTCGTGTCCCAGGAGCCGCAGATAAACGGCAGTAACTGTCTGGAGCAAATACATGCCGCCGGTACCGTCCCCGAGGCTGTGATGGGCTTCCAGGGAAATCCGCCGGTCATACCAGTAAAAACGTACTAGATAGCGGTTATTGGATTTAAACGGCATCGGCATGCAGAAATTGCGGATATCGGGTTTTACAAACGGACCGGGACGGGTATTCGGCTCGAGATAGCGCCAGAAAAATCCTTTCCGCATTGCGGAATGATAGGTGGGAAAGCGTTTCATGGCAATATCGACAGCCTGCTGCAAAATATCCGGCTGCACCGGGTCTTTTAACAGGACGGAAAGCCTGTACACGGAGGAAAAGTCCCGGCGCTGCAGCGTCGGATATACAATCGCGGACAGATCCAGCCGATACCAGGTTTTCGGAGTATGTTTTGGGTTTGATTTTGACATATCGGATTCATCCTTTCGCTGCTGCTGGCATGAGTTCGTCAACACACAGCATATTGCAGTTCACCGCGCCATTTGCAAAAACGCTGCTTTCCGCTGCTTCGCAGCTCATTTTTGCGCATGGAGTGGCGCTTCCTTCGTGCATTTCTGGAAGCAGATTTGTGCTCGCACAAAAAATCTGCTTCCAGAAACGCATGAGTGAACTGTAAGAACAGTATACACCAGCACGGGCAAAAGGAACAGGAAAAAGTTAAATCTTGTAAGAATAGAGGAAAATATGCTATAATTAAAATGATATCTTCTTTTTTGTGAGGAAGAAATAGAAGCTGTAAAAAAGAACGGAAATGGCGGAAAAACCTATTTTTACAAAGCATGCCGCGGCTGCGGCAGATACGGAGGAGATATGGCGGTAAGCAGCAGGCAGAACCAGAATATGATGAATCTGATCCGGAAGGTGCACGGGTTGGTGGAGCGCCCGGATCTGACGAAACACAGGCAGTCCCAGGACAGAATCGGCGCGATCCTCGGTACGGAAAAGGGAATTGCCTATGAAGAGACAGAGGTAGACGGCATGAGCTGCGAATGGGTGAAGGTGGAACGCGCGCATCTGAAGCGATATGTGATTTTGTATTGTCATGGCGGCGGCTATTCAACCGGCAGTACAGTATATGCCAGGACGCTGACGACAAAGCTGGCAGAATCTACCGGGATGGATGTGTTTTGCTTTAATTACCGGCTTGCACCGGAATGTAAATTCCCAGCGGCTGCGGAAGATGCCATGAAAGCCTGGAACTATCTGATGTATTTGGGATACGGTGCGCGGGATGTGATTGTAGCGGGAGATTCCGCAGGCGGAAATCTTGCGTTGTCGCTGACGCTGAAATTAAAAGACGAAGGAAGAATGCTGCCAAGAGGACTTGCACTGATGTCTCCGTGGACAGACCTGACCAAATCAGGGAAAAGTTATCAGACAAGAAGCAGCGTAGATCCGGTTCTGGATCACGAATACCTGGATCGGATGATCGAAAATTATGCGGGCGGGATGGAGCTGACGAATCCGTATATTTCCCCGCTGTTTGGAAAGCTGGAAGGGCTGCCGCCTGTATACATTCAGGTCGGGGACAACGAGCTTTTACTTTCGGATTCGACGCAGCTGCACAAAAATCTCGTCAAGGCAGACGTTTCTGCCCGAATCGACATTTATAAGGGCATGTGGCATGTGTTCCAGATGTCGCCCCTCAAGAACGCCTATGACGCGATGAACAAAATTGCCGAATTTATTTTCGATATCTGCCGATAAAAAAAGGAAATCCGAAATTTTTACAGAATAAATAAAAAGTAGGACTGCAAAAAAGCAGAACCAAAGGAGCAAAAAAGCATGTATTATCCGGAAGAACTGATCGAAGAGGTCAGAACCAGAAACGATATAGTAGAGGTGATCTCCGGTTATGTGCGGCTGCAGAAAAAAGGAAGCAACTATTTCGGGCTGTGTCCGTTCCATAACGAAAAGTCGCCTTCCTTTTCCGTATCCCCGGAAAGCAGATGTATTATTGCTTCGGCTGCGGTGCGGGCGGCAATGTGATCACCTTTTTTTGATGGAGTACGAAAACCAGACGTTCCCGGAAGCGGTCAGGACGCTGGCGCAGCGTGCCGGAATCGCCCTGCCGGAGGCAGACGACTCCAAAGAAGCGAGGCAGGCGGACAGCCGCCGCGCAAAGCTTTTGGAAATCAATAAGGAAGCGGCGAAATATTTCTATTACCAGCTGCGCACCGAACGGGGCAGTGTCGGGATGGAATATCTGCGCAAAAGAGAATTAAGCGACGAGACGATGAATCATTTCGGGCTGGGTTATGCGAACAAATACAGCAACGACCTGATTCAGTATCTGAAATCAAAGGGGCTATTCCGAAGACCTGATCCGGGATGCAGGACTTTGCAACGTGGATGAAAAACATGGTATGTATGACAAGTTCTGGAACCGCGTCATGTTTCCGATCCAGGATATCAACCATCGCGTCATCGGTTTTGGCGGACGTGTGATGGGCGATGGGAAGCCCAAGTACTTAAACTCACCGGAAACAGAGATTTTTGATAAGAGCCGGAACCTGTACGGGTTAAATTTTGCCCGGACGAGCCGGAAAGGAAATGTGATTCTCTGTGAAGGATATATGGACGTTATCGCGATGCACCAGGCGGGCTTTACCCAGGCGGTTGCGTCACTGGGAACTGCGTTTACATCGGGGCAGGCGAGCCTGCTTCGCCGTTACGCAAATGAAATCCTGCTGTCCTATGACAGCGACGGCGCGGGCGTGAAGGCGGCACTTCGGGCGATCGGAATTTTGAAGGAAGCGGGAATGACCGGACGGGTCATCAACCTGGAGCCTTACAAGGATCCGGATGAATTCATTAAGGCACTGGGCGGAGAAGAGTTCCAGAAACGGCTGGATCATGCGGAGAACAGCTTTTTCTTTGAGCTGCGCCAGCTGCAGAAAAATTATGATTTATCAGACCCGGAACAGAAAACTGCATTTCATCGGGAAATCGCCAGAAAGCTCTGCACTTTTTCGGAAGAGGTGGAGCGGGAAAATTACATCGAAGCGGTGGCGCAGAAGTACCACATCAGCTTTGAAAACCTCCGCAGGCTGGTCGGAACCTATGCCGCCCAGACCGGGCTTGCACAGCCTGTGATCCGCCCCAACTCCGGTGTTCAGAAAAAAGAACACGCCGGCGGAGGGCATCAAAAACAGCCAGAAATTATTATTGACCTGGCTGGTCGAACAGCCGCAGCTTTATCGCCAGATTTCAAAATATATTTCTCCGAAGGATTTTACGGAAGGCTTATATGAAAAAGTGGCGGACAGGCTGTTTGAGGAGCTGGAGCAGGGCAACATCAATCCGGCTTCCATTATCAGCATGTTTGAGGAGGAAGAGGATCAGCGCGAGGCGGCTTCTTTGTTCCATACGAAGCTGGAGCGTCTGGAAAGCACCGCAGAACAGGAAAAGGCGCTGCACGACATCGTCTGTGCGGTCAAGCGAAACAGTTATGAAAGAGACAGCGCGCAGCTCGGGACGGACGTAGCTGCACTAAACCGCGTGATCGCGGGCAAAAAACAGCTGGAAGAGCTTGCAAAAACGCATATTTCCCTTGAATAAGGCAACAACAGGTAATACAGATACAGGAAGGATGTAGACAGACATGACAATGGATGAAAACACACGGGCAAAGTATGAGGAGAAAATAAAAACGCTTCTCGCCATGGCCAAAAAAGAAAAAGAATGTGCTGGAATACCAGGAGATCAGCGATCATTTCGCGGATTTACATCTGGAAGAAGAACAGATGGATGAGATTCTGGATGCACTGGAAAAGAGCGGTATCGATGTGCTGCGCATTACCGATGATGATATCCCGGATGAAGAACTGCTTTTGTCGGATGAAGACGAAGTGGACATGGAAAACCTTGATTTAAGTATTCCGGACGGCATCAGCATCGAGGATCCGGTGCGCATGTACTTAAAGGAAATCGGCAAGGTTCCGCTTCTGTCTGCAGAAGAGGAAATCGAGCTTGCAAAGAAAATGGAAAACGGCGATCAGGAAGCCAAAAAACGTCTGGCGGAGGCCAACCTGCGTCTGGTTGTCAGCATTGCAAAGCGTTATGTGGGCCGTGGAATGCTGTTCCTGGATCTGATTCAGGAAGGTAACCTGGGTCTGATCAAAGCGGTTGAAAAATTTGATTACCGCAAAGGCTACAAGTTTTCTACCTACGCGACCTGGTGGATTCGTCAGGCGATTACGAGAGCGATTGCGGATCAGGCGAGAACGATCCGTATCCCGGTGCATATGGTGGAAACGATCAACAAGCTTATCCGGGTGAGCAGACAGCTGCTTCAGGAGCTGGGGCGTGAACCTACTCCGGAAGAAATTTCCGAGGAGATGGGCATGCCGGTGGATCGTGTCAGAGAGATCTTAAAGATTTCTCAGGAGCCGGTATCTCTGGAAACTCCTATCGGTGAAGAGGAAGACAGCCATCTGGGCGATTTCATCCAGGACGACAACGTTCCGGTACCGGCGGAAGCGGCATCCTTTACGCTGCTTCGGGAACAGCTCGTTGAGGTTCTGGGCACGCTGACAGAGAGGGAGCAGAAGGTTCTGCGCCTGCGGTTTGGTCTGGATGATGGTCGTGCGAGAACACTGGAAGAGGTTGGCAAGGAATTTAACGTTACCAGAGAGCGTATCCGTCAGATCGAGGCAAAAGCTCTGCGCAAGCTGCGTCATCCCAGCCGCAGCCGCAAGCTGAAGGATTATCTGGACTAAGATGAAAATAGAATTATCGGAAAGAATGCAGGCGGTTTCGGCACTCGTCCCGAAAGGCCATGTCGCTGCGGACATCGGCTGCGACCACGGGTTTGTTTCGATTGATCTGGTGCAGCGCAGCATTTGTCCGCACGTCTATGCGGCGGACGTCCGCAAGGGACCGCTGGATCGCGCAAAAGAGCATATCGCATCCTGTGGCCTGAAAGATAAGATTACGGCGGTGCTGTCGGACGGATTGAAAGAGGTGCCGGTTTGTGGCAGCGGCGCGGACGGCTTTATCGCTGCCGGGATGGGCGGCAAGCTGATCGTTTCGATTCTGACGGCGGTACCGGAAAAAACGGCGCAGCTTTCCTGGTGCGTCCTTTCCCCTCAGTCGGAAATCTGGCTGGTGCGGCAGGCGCTGAGAGAGCTTCGTTTTTTTATCATCGAAGAAAACATGGTGCTGGAAGATGGAAAGTATTACCCAATGATGCTGGCAGTCCGGGCGGGCGCAGACTGGGATGTCGAATTGGAAAATGCGCAGCGCAAAAACATCAACTGGCGGAAAAGCTTCTGCAGTCGGGACTGACTGAGGAAATGTGCCGGTTTGCCGGAGACTGGATTGGCTGGCAGCTGATGGACAGCCGCAGTGAGGTATTGTTTTCCTTCCTGGAACATACAATCAAAACAGACGAAGCGCTGCTTTTGGCGATGCCGAAGCCGGATGGTGATCGGGCGGCAGACTGCAGCGATCAGCGGATGCCTGGCGACGACGCTGCAGAGCGTATTTTAAAGCGCCGAACGGAGCTGGAGGCGCGCATACAGCTTTCTGAAAAAGTGCTGGAAGTTTTGAAAATGGAAAAGCAATAGAGCGCACGCTCCGGGAGCAGTTTCCGTTGGCGAAAACGGAAAGGAGATCGTACAGATGCAGGAAAAAAAGGTGACATATCAGGAACTTGCCAGACAGGCACAGAAAAAAGAAAAGCATCAGATTGTACTTGCAATTGCAGACGGCAAAATCCGGGAGTTGTTCCAGACAGCGAAAGAGGGCGAGGAGATTTCCTTTTTGACGACGGCTGACCGGATCGGTCATGATACCTGGGTGCGCAGCGCAGTCATGCTTTTGATGAAAGCGGCATCCGATGTGGCAGGCAGCCTGCAGAAGGGAAAGCTGAAAGTAGAATTTTCCATTGGAAGAGGGCTGTATTGCTCTCCACGGGATGGACGGAAGGTGGACAGTACGTTCATCGATCAGGTGCGGGAGCGGATGAGAGAGCTGGCGGCGCAAAAAATTCCGTTTGTAAAAATGACGAAAACGACGGACGATGCGATCGCCTTGTTTGAATCACAGGGAATGGCGGATAAGGTGCAGCTGTTCCGTTACCGGAGAGCTTCTTGTATCAATGTGTATGAGCTGGACGGTTATTATGATTATAATTATGGCTACATGGTGCCGGATACGGGCTATATCGACTGTTTTGACCTGTTTCCTTACCAGGACGGATTGATGCTTCTGCTTCCGGAACGGCGCGATCCGGAGCAGCTGCCTGTTTTTGAAGAGCGGAAAAAGCTTTTTAAAGCGCTGGAGGATTCGACGCGCTGGGGCGAGAAGCTCGGCATTACGACGGTTGGAGATCTGAATGACAAGATCTGCGGCGGCGATCTGGCAGAGCTGATTCTGGTACAGGAGGCGATGCAGGAGAGCCGAATTGGACGGATTGCAGAGGACATCGCAGGACGCAAGGGTGTCAAATTCGTCATGATTGCGGGACCTTCTTCTTCCGGGAAAACGACATTTTCTCATCGACTTTCCATTCAGCTAAAGACGTTTGGACTGACGCCGCATCCGATCGAGGTGGACAATTATTTTGTCAACAGAGAAAAACGCCGCGGGACGCGGACGGCAATTACAACTTCGAGAGCCTGGATGCGATCGATACAGAGCGGTTCAACAGGGATATGTGCGAGCTGCTGGAAGGAAAAGCGTATCGAGCTGCCGACGTTTAATTTCAAGACCGGCAAACGGGAATATAAAGGAAACTTTTTACAGCTCGGGGCAGACGATATTTTGGTGATCGAGGGCATTCACGGCTTAAACGATAAGATGTCTTATGCGCTGCCAAACGAGAGTAAATACAAAATTTACATCAGCGCGCTGACGAGCCTGAATGTGGATGAACATAATCGGATTTCCACAGCAGACGGAAGACTGCTGCGTCGGCTGGTGCGGATGCCCGGACGAGAGGAACGAGCGCAGGACAGACAATTGCCCAGTGGCCGTCTGTGCGGCGCGGCGAGGAAGAGAATATTTTTCCCTTCCAGGAAAGTGCGGATGCGACGTTTAATTCTGCGTTAATTTACGAGCTCTGCGTCTTAAAAACCTATGCGGAACCGCTGCTTTACGGTATTCAGAAGGGCGATCCGGAATATTTTTGAGGCAAAGCGGCTGCTCAAGTTCCTGGACTATTTCCTGGGCGTCAGCAGCGAGAATTTGCCGAAAAATTCGATTGTCCGTGAGTTTGTCGGAGGCAGCTGCTTCCGCGTCTGAAAATGGGACAAGCGTGCGGAAACGCATGAAAGCTGTGGCTGACATTGAAGCTACAGACAGAATTTCTCCTTGCCAAGCAGGGAAAATGCTGTTAAAATGGCACATGGCAAGTAAGATAAATGGTCGCGGCTGTCAGCCGTAAGGCACCCGAAAGGGGACAGGTGAGGAAAGTCCGGGCTTCGCAGGGCAGGATGCCGGATAACGTCCGGTGGAGGTGACTCCAAGGATAGTGCAACAGAAATGAACCGCCAGGCTTTGCCTGGTAAGGGTGGAAAGGCAGTGTAAGAGACTACCGCCCGTCTGGTAACAGACGGGGCACATGTAAACCCCATCCGAAGCAAGACCAAACAGAGAGCGACAGGCTTGCCCGGCCTGCTTTCAGGTAGGTCGCTTGAGGCTGCCGGCGACGGCAGTCCTAGATAGATGATTATTCTCGACATAACCCGGCTTACAGTTTTGCTTGCCGGCAAAAAGCACTGCGCAGGAGTTTTCCTGGGCAGTGTTTTTCTTATCGTATAGGAAACTTCGTTTCCATACGATAAGAAAAAAAGCTCCGCGGGGATGCGCACTCGGCGCAAGGGTAGATGGTTGCCGAAGCAACCGCGCCTCGGCGCGAGAATGTGCCAAGGCACATTCTTTTTCGAAGGGCAAAACGCTTTCTGCCCGAAGGGGCATTTGTAAGAAATCAGTATGGATTGGAAAAATGCAGGGATTTTCTGACTGAGAATGAAAAGGACAGAGTAAGACAGAGGGATTGCAGGTTAAGAGACAAAGGGAGGAAGAAGGATGACGGGAATTGTATGTCTGGATCAGGAGGACGGTTTGCTGTTTAACGGCAGAAGACAGAGCCGTGACCGCGTGGTGACAGAGAAAATCCTTTCGATTACGGAAGGAAAGCCTCTTTGATGAGCGCCTACAGCAGGCGTATTTTCCCGGAGGATGCGCCAGTTTGCGTGGCAGAGGATCTTGTGGGAAAGCTGGCAGAGCCTGCAAGGAAAGATGCGGAACAGGAGGAGCTGGAACGGGAGGAAGCTGCACAGAAGGAGCCTTGGCAGCAGCCGGGCGAAGCGGCCTTTTGCCTGATTGAAGAAGCAGTTAATTTGGAAAACGAAATGATCGATGAATGGATCGTTTTCCGATGGAAACGCGTTTATCCGGCGGACGTTTTTTTGAAATTTCCGGCGGATGACTGGGAGAAGGAGCTGATCGAAACCTTTGCAGGCTATTCGCATGAGAAGATCGATCTGGAACGTTATCGGAAAAGAGACAGGGCGAAATTTTAACAGGAAACAGATGAACCTGCGGACAGGACAGAAAATTTCAGGCAAGAGCAGGAAGAGAGATTATGAAAAAAGAAAAATGGAGCAAACGGCATTCCAGCGGTTTTCGAAAATGGCTCATAACAGTGTTGCTGGCGATATCCGTGCTGATGACCGGCTACAGCGTTCTGAAAGAGACTGGGGACGTGCTGCTGGATCAGGCGAAGGCATGGATGGAGGAAGGAATCGATGGGGCGCGGGACGAGGCAGGAGATGACGGTGATGTAGCGTCAGATAAGAAATGCGGCGGCACATCCGCTGCAGAAACGCCAGAGGACGGCTTCTGGGGCACTGAAATCCCCGTCTATCAGGGAAAGGCCTGGATCGAATTAAACAACAACGTTCCGCTTTTTACGAAAAAGGACTGCTCGACGAAATCCTTTGAAACCTACGGCGAGCTGGACAGCCTTGGCAGATGTACGACCGCTTATGCAAACGTCGGGCAGGATTTGATGCCGACCAAAGAGCGGGAGAGCATCAGCCAGGTGAAGCCGACCGGCTGGCAGAAGTCGGAATATGACGGAATCGATGGAAAATATCTATATAATCGTTGTCATCTGATCGGTTATCAGCTGACGGCGGAAAATGCAAACGAGAAAAATCTGATTACCGGGACACGTTATTTGAATGTCACCGGGATGCTGCCGTTTGAAAATATGGTGGCGGATTATGTAAATGAAACAAAGGGACATGTCCTGTACCGGGTAACGCCGGTGTTTTATCAGGATGAGCTGGTTGCGCGCGGCGTCAAAATGGAGGGCTGGTCGGTAGAGGATAACGGGGAAGGCGTATGCTTCAACGTGTTTGTATACAATGTACAGCCCGGAATTTCCATCTGTCACGCGGACGGTACGAGCAGCAGGATTGCGCAGGAAGAGACCACAGATCCTTCGGCGCAGAAAATTTATGGGAACAGGCGCTCGAAAATTTACCATTGTCCCGGACAGGCGGCGTATGAGGAGATGAAGGATTCCCCGAACCTCGTGATTTTCGACAGCGAGGAGCAGGCACAGGCAGCGGGCTACCGGAAAGCGGTACGCTAAACACAGAATACAAAGCAATATGAGGAAAAAAAAGATTCCTGTACAGGTGCGTCGAATTGGGCGAATCGTACAGGATTTCTTTTTGTAGTTGTAAAAATTGTCAAAATAGTGTTACAATAAGGATATATGTATCAGAAATGCGCATAAACTGCGCAGGGAGAGTGGGATCGTGTATCGTATTTTAATAGTAGATGATGAAAAAATCGAGCGGACGGGACTTCGGCTTCTGCTTGGTAAAATGGATCAGAAATTTGAAATTACAGAGGCCGTAAACGGAAAAGAAGCGCTGGAATGGCTTTCCTGTAACCGCGCCGATATTCTGGTGACGGATATCCGTATGCCGTTTGTGGATGGACTGGAGCTGGTGGAGCAGGCAGCGCGGCTTTATCCGGATATGAAAGCCATGGTTTTTTCCGGCTACGGAGAATTTGAATATGCGCGCAGGGCGATGCGCTTTGGAGTAGAGGAATATATTTTGAAGCCGGTAAATCCGACAGAATTTCAGAACGCGATAAAAAAGATTATACGTGTATTGGAAGAGAGCAAACAGGAAAAGAGCCGCAGGCAGACAGAAGGCAGCCTGTTTAAGGAATATATTCTGAATGCGATTTTTAACGGGACGGACGCGGCAGAGCTTGAAAAACGCGCAGCCGGAATTTATCCGATGGATTTTCTGAACAGCTACAAACGTCTGATGCTTCTGGAGGTTAGCGGGGGATTTCTTTGAAAATAAGAGCAGTCAGCTTCTGGGGGACTTAAGCTTGCCGGCTTAAATGCAGACTATCTGAATGTGAGCCCTCAGCAGGGAATCCTTTTATTTAAATCGGAAAGCGACGACTGGAAGGAGACGGCGCGCCGGGTGCTTGGAATTTTGGAGGAGCTGAGCGGCAAGGACGCAAAATGTTACGTTGCGGTTTCCTCCGGCCTCAAGAACAGAAGTCAGCTGGCGGAGCGCTGCAGGGAGACGGAGCTTTTGATGGAAAACCGTTTTTACGGTCTGGACAGCCATATTTTCATGGCGGAATACGATGTGGAATGCGCGGACGACGTGCAGCTGGACGACAACACACTGATCAAGCAGATCCAGCAGGATGTTCGAACGAAGGATATGTTAAGCCTTTCCGAGCATGTGGACAGACTGTTCCACAATTACCGACAGAACGTCGGATTTTCCCAGATTTATGTGAAATTCGTCTTTTCCAGCCTGTTGAAGGTTTTATATGAAGCGATTCCGGGTAAAAAAGACAGGGACTTAAATGAAGAAATGGAAATGCTTTACCGGACAGCGGATATCGATGAGATCCGGCGGATCATAGAAAAAACATTCAGCTTCTGGAGCAGGAGACCCAGACGGACAGTGGCAATATTCATCGGGAGGTAGAAGAGGTCAAGCGCTATATCAATACGCATTACGGGGAAGAGATAAGCATCGAAATGTTGGCAGAGCGCGTTTTTTTGGCTCCCAGTTATCTGAGTACGATTTTTAAAAAAAGGAAACCGGCCAGAATTTAAGCAAATTTATCAAGATCTGCCGAATGGAAAAAGCACGCGAGATGCTGGAGGGCACGAAGGGCAAAATCGTGAGCATCAGCGAAAAGGTAGGATATCCGAATGTTTCCTATTTTTGTCAGAGCTTTCGGGAGTATTATGGGATGACGCCGCAGAAATATCGCGATCAAGGAGAGAATGCAGAACAAGATGAAGAAGCTGTTGCATTGGTTTAACGGAATCAAGCTGCGGTATAAGCTGGCGATCTTTTATTCCCTGTTTTGCTTTTTGCCGGTGATGCTTTTGTTTTGGCTGAGCTTTCTGCAGATGCGAAGTATTATTGACGATAAGGGAAAAATGAACCTGCAGTCCTATCTGCAGCAGTCGGTGTCGTCGATGGACCGAACTCTGGACGGCTATAACAGCCTGTCGGATTATATTGCCTTTGACCGGACGCTGGCAGAGGTATTTTCCATGGAATATGGGACACCCTACGAGCAGTATGAGCAGCTGACACAGAAGGTGGATCCGATCCTGCGGACAGCGAGCTATTTTCATGGCGGGATGCAGCAGATCACGATCTATACGGATAATGGAATGGTCAAGCATGACACGACGGTTGCGCCGGTGTCAGAGATTGAGGAGACGGATTGGTATCAGAAGACATTGGAGCACCCGGGACTTAACTAGTTTGCAAATTATCAGGAAGAGACACTGATTTCCGCCCGGAAGCTTGCCTTTTCCGGTGCCAGAGAGGGCGTGAACATCCTGTATATGGATGTGGATTATCAGAAGCTTTTTACGCCGTATGCAGAAACGCTGATCTCAGAATGCGGGCTTTATATTACAGATCAGGATGGTAAGCTGGTCTTTGAGGAAAGCAGATTTTCCGGAAAGAATCAGAACTATGATCTGACGTATTCCGAATTTCTGGAGCAGCGGGATAGGGGCAGTACAGATTATATCATTCTCTGTGAGCAGTCAAATACAACAGGATGGACGGTGTGGCTGTATCAACCGGTTGGACTTGCAGGAGAAGCGATGCGGCCGATCGGAGTGATGGCGGGAGTGACGATCCTGATCTGTATCTTCGCAGCAGTGCTTGCTTATTTTATCACCTCCGGCATGGTGAGCAGCAGGATTGAACGGCTGACGCACTTCATGCAGGAGGTGCAGGAGGGCAGCATGGATATGCAGATGGAGAGCGATGATCGGGATGAAATCGGGATGCTTTACCGTGGCTTTGGCAGCATGATGAAGCGAATACGGACGCTGATCAATGAAGTTTATCTCAGCAAGATCACCCAGAAGGAGGCGGAGCTGAAGGCACTGCAGGCTCAGATCAATCCGCATTTTCTGTATAATACGCTGTCTTTGATCAACTGGAAGGCACTGGCGGCAGGAGAAGAGGATATCAGCAGGATGACACTGGCACTGTCTACCTTTTACCGCACTGCCTTAAACCGCGGGCGGAATGTGCTACAGGTAGAGACTGAGCTGAGTAATACCCGTGCCTATCTGAAATTCAAAGCATGCTGCATGACGGGGATTTTGATTACGAAATCGAAGCACAGACGGAAATCCTGCAGTGCGAGTCTCTGAATCTGATCCTGCAGCCCCTTGTTGAGAATGCGATCCATCACGGAATCGAAGAAAAAACAGACGGACGAGGTAAAATTACTGTCCGGGGATGGAAAGAAGACAATTGTGTATGGTTTATGGTAGAGGATAACGGTGTCGGGATGGAGCAGGAGGTTGCGGATAAAATCCTGACAATGGAATCCAAGGGCTATGGAGTTCGTAATGTTAATGAACGGATCCGCCTCTGTTATGGGGAAAAATATGCGATGAAGGTAGAAAGTGTTGTCGGCAAAGGTACAAAAATGACAATTCACTTCCCTGCAAGACGGCTTACGAATATACAAAAATCACAAAGTTCTTAAAAAATGATATCATTCTTAAAACATTGATATGTACAGCTGCTTTTTTTTAGTTTACAATAATTTTGTCAAGCAAACACGAAACACCGAAAAGGTGTGGTGTATAGGAGGAAAAAGCTATGAAATTTAAAAAAGTGACAGCACTGGCGCTTTGCGTAGCAATGTCTGCAACAGCTCTTGCAGGCTGCGGATCCAAAGCAGCTACAACAGACAGCCAGACAGCAGCTCCCGCAGAGAGTGCAGCAGCAGATACTGCAGATGATGCAGCAGAAGCTCCTGTTGAAACAAAGGATGTTACCCTGAAGGTTTGGGCACCTCAGGAAGACCAGAACCCGACAGATACTTATGATAAGGGTATGCTGGCTGCAATGTGTGATGCATTTAATGAAGCACATCCGGAATGGAACATTACATATGAATATGGCGTATGCGGTGAAGACGTTGCAAAAGACGAAGTAACCAAGGACGTTGATGCAGCAGCAGATGTTTACATGTTTGCAAATGACCAGCTGCCGATCCTGGTAGAGGCTGGTGCCGTCGCAGAGCTGGGCGGCAAAAACCTGGAAGAGATTAAGGCGACCAATTCTGAATCCATGGTAAACTCTGTTACCTATGATGGCGGTGTATACGGTGTTCCTTTTGCATATAACGGCTGGTTCATGTACTATGACAGCAGCAAATTTACAGAAGACGAAGTTAAGGATCTGGATGTCATGATGGCAAAGGATCTGGGCGATGACGTGATCAACGTATGCTTCCATCTGGATAATTCTTGGAACATGCCTGCTTTCTATTATGGCGTTGGCGGCACCATGTTTGGTCCTGACGGCACAGATGGTTCCTCTCCCTGTGATTTCGATGATGAGAAGGGTCTTGCAGTAACCAATTACCTGATCGACCTTAATGCAAATCCGAAATTCACAAACCAGTCCAACGAAGAAGCAGGTAAGGCAGTCAGCCTGTTCGCCGAAGGCAAGCTGGGAGCATACTTTACCGGTTCCTGGGATCGTGCAGCAATTGAAGAAGCTCTGGGCGACAACTTCGCATGCGCACAGCTTCCTAAGTTCAAGGCTGGCGATTATGAAGGCACAATGAAGTCCTTTGCAGGCTCCAGGGCAATTGGTGTAAATCCTACCTGCGAGAACATGGACGTTGCAGTTGCACTGGCTGTATATCTTGGCAATGCTGACTGCCAGAAGATCCTTTACGAAGTTCGTGGTGTAGTTCCGCTGGATTCTACCGGTATCGACGATGTAATGTTAAACGCTATTACTGATACTATAAACAACACCTCTGTTGCTCAGCCTCTGGTTCCTGAGATGAACAACTGGTGGAAACCTGCAGAAGCATTCGGCAAAGCACTCGTAGCTGGTGAGATCACCCATGAGAATGCACAGGAGAAGCTTACTACTTTCGTTGCAAATGTAAATGCAGGCGGCTCTCTGGAGTAAGATTCTGGCTTGATTTTAAGGCTTCACCCGATCTTCCGGTGAAGCCTTTCTTTCAGAAACGGACATTTTGGGACAGACACATGGTCTGCCTGAAGATGTATGAGGGAAAGGAAGAATACAATGGCAGCTTTGGGAAAAAAGAAAAAAGCTTCTGAATTTCCGGATGTAATTCCGGTATCAGAAGCGATTCGAAAAGGTGATATTTTTACAAAACTGACCTGTCTGATCATGGGCGCGGGCAATCTTGCGAGAAAACAGATCATACAGGGACTTTTGTTCCTGGCGGGAGAACTTGCATATATTCTCTATATGGTTTTCTACGGGGCAAAGGCTCTGCAGAATTTCGTTACGCTGGGTACCGAAACGCAGAGAAAGGTTTTCAATGAAGCAACGCAGGTTTATGAGTATGCGACAGGAGATAACTCCCAGCTCTGCCTGCTCTATGGTGTTATTACGCTCTTTGTGACAATCGGATTTATCCTGCTGTGGAGAGGTGCGATCCGCTCCTCCTATATTGCACAGAAAGCACAGGAGGCTGGAAAGAAGCCGATTACCTTCGGCGAGGTTTTGAAAAGCTTGAAAGATAACAGGATGTATCAGCTCTTCCTGTTTTTCCCGTTTATGGGAGTTTTATTGTTCACAGTAATGCCTCTGGTGTTCATGATCCTGATGGCATTTACCAATTATGACCATGATCATCTGCCGCCAGGCCAGCTGTTTGACTGGGTAGGTTTCCAGAACTTTACCAAAGTATTAAATGCAGGCGGAGCACTTGGAGAGACCTTCTGGAAGGTACTTGGCTGGACGATCATCTGGGCTATTTTTGCAACCTTCTTAAACTATATCTTTGGTATTATCCTGGCGATCATCATTAACCGGGATGGGACAAAGTTCAAAGCCTTCTGGCGTTTTATCTTCGTACTGACCATCGCTGTGCCTCAGTTTGTGTCCCTGCTGGTAGTCAATACCATGATCCAGCAGCACGGTGTAATCAATCTGCTGTTAAAGGAGCTGTTCGGCGTTGGTCCGCTGCCGTTCTTGACCAATGTGACCTGGGCGAGAGTGACGGTTATCGTCGTCAACCTCTGGGTCGGCATCCCCTACACGCTGCTTACTGTAACCGGTATTTTGAAGAATATTCCTGCAGAGCTGTACGAAGCGGCAAAGGTGGACGGCGCAAATGCGTTTGTTACCTTCTTTAAGATCACCATGCCGTACATGATGTTTGTCATGACGCCGAATCTGATTACAACCTTTACAGGGAATATCAATAACTTCAACGTTATTTACCTGTTGACAAACGGCGCGCCGGCCTGCGATACCTATTACCGCGGTACTGCGGGTAAGACGGATCTGCTCGTTACCTGGCTGTACAAGCTGACAATTGATAATAAGGACTATAACCTGGGTGCCGTAATCGGTATCCTGACCTTTGTCCTGATGGCGACGTTGTCTCTGATAACGTACAGACGGACCGGTTCCTATAAAAACGAGGAGGGATTCTCATGAAAACACCAGACAGAATTCGGCAAGCATTAAAAAGAAAGTTACCAATGTGCTTGTGCATTTGTTTCTGACGATCCTTTCCGTGATCTGGGTATTCCCGATTTTTTGGGTAGTCCTGTTATCCTTCAGAGAGAACAGAAAGGACAGTATATCACATCGTTCTGGCCGACTAAGTTTACGACGGCAAACTATGTGAAGTTGTTTACAGATACCGCATTGTTCAATTTCCCGAGGTGGTTTTTGAATACGCTGTTTGTAGCAATTTGTTCCTGTATCCTGACAACATTCTTTGTTTTGGCGATTTCCTATTGTCTGTCCAGACTCCGGTTTAAGATCCGTAAGCCCTATATGAATGTTGCCATGATCCTTGAATGTTCCCCCGGCTTTATGTCCATGATCGCCATTTATTATATCTTAAAGGGCTTTGGACTGACCAAGGGTCCGATGATTTATCTGGCGCTGATTATGGTATATTCCGGCGGTGCGGGGTTGGGCTTTTACGTATCCAAGGGCTTCTTTGATACGATTCCGAAGGCACTGGATGAAGCGGCGATCGTGGACGGCGCAACGAAATGGGATGTTTTTTCCAAAATCATTATGCCGTTGTCGAAGCCGATCGTTGTAAGCACGATCCTGACTTCCTTTATGTCTCCCTGGCTGGATTTCATCTTCGCAAAGGTAATCGCAGGTGCGGATCCGAGATATTATACGGTTGCGATCGGCCCGTACACGATGCTGACCAAGGAAAATATCGTGAATTGGTATACTGCCTTCGCAGCAGGCGCGGTTTGCGTTTCCATCCCGATCGCTATGCTGTTCCTGTATTTGCAGAAATACTATGCAGAGGGCATGTCCGGAGCAGTTAAGGGCTGATGGCAGTTATTTTGGACTGATAGCAGACAGCCGAAAAATAGTTTTACAGCAGGCGAAAACGATATTCGTTTTCGCCTGTTTTGCTACTGAAAACAAAGATCTGCAGAAAGGCGGATATAGGAATGAAAAAAGAGACTGAGTTTAATACTATGCGTAGTGCTTCTTTGTCAGCTGCTCTCAGGATGCGGGAAAACGGCGGAGACTGTCAGGGAGCCGGACGATGCGTACCGTTGCTATTATGAAATTTTTGTCGGTTCGTTTTGTGACAGTGACGGAGACAAATGCGGCGATCTAAACGGAATCACGGAAAAACTGGATTACATCGAAGATCTGGGTTTTACCGGGATCTGGCTTTACACCGATCATGCCGTCACCGACTTATCACAAATATGATGCCACAGATTATTACGGGATCGATCCGTCCTTTGGAACGATGGAGGATTTTTTGAGACACTGCTGAAGGAATGTCATAAACGCAATATCCGGTTGATTATGGATCTGGTGTTCAATCATACCTCCAGCAACCATCCGTGGTTTTTGGAGGCCTGTGAGTATTTGGAGCAGCTTGGAGAAAAGGAACCGGACGAAAACGAGTGCAAGTATGTGGACTATTACAATTTTGCAAAGGATCAGGCACAGATCGCAAACTGGTATCAGATCGGCAGCTCGGACTGGTACTATGAGGGGGTTTTCTGGGATGGTATGCCGGATCTGAATCTGAACAGCGAAGCGGTCAGAGAAGAGCTGGAGCAGGTTGCCTCCTTCTGGCTGGAGAAGGGTGCAGACGGCTTCAGACTGGATGCGGCGAAGGAATATTTTACAGGATATGCAGAAAAAAACATAGAGGTTTTAAACTGGTTTGAAACCTACGTGAAAAGTGTAAAACCGGAGGCGTATCTGGTGGCAGAGGTCTGGGAAGGACAGGGAATGCTGCAGGAATATTACAAAAGCGGGATCGACAGCTTATTTAATTTCCCGGCGTCACAGCAGGATGGTGCGATCATAAGGACTGCCAAGGCAAGCGTGACGCCCCAGCAGTTTTTCTCCTGGATGGTTAAGCAGCAGACTGCAGACAGACAGGCAAATCCGAGTCTATTGATGCACCGTTTATCAGCAATCACGATACCACCAGGATCAGTGCCCAGTGCGTCAACAACGAAGAGCAGATGAAATTTGCGGCAGGGTTGATGATGATGATGCCGGGCAGTCCCTTTGTTTATTACGGAGAAGAGCTGGGGATGAAGAGCTCCGGAACAAAGGATGAAAACAAGCGCCTTCCAATGTACTGGTCTGCACAGGATTTGTCTAAGACACCGGATGCGCCTCAGGCAGCAGATGCAGTGGAGCAGAAGTTTCCGTCTGCGGAGGAGCAGGAAAAAGGATCCGGGGTCCATTTTACAGTATTATAAGAACGCCATCGAGTTGCGCAGAAGCAATCCGGAAATCGCGAGGGGAAGTATAAGTGTTCCGGACGGAGAGCTTCCGGAAGATATCGGTGTGCTTTTGACAGAATGGGAAGGAAAGGTAAGTGTAATTTTATGTAATAATGCAACGGAATCTGTGGAAATAGACTTGCAGCAAGCCCTTCCGGAAGGTTATAATTATACTCTAAAGGGCAGTTTAAACGTTGGAGACCAGCAGGAAAAGCTGGAGAATAACAAGCTGGAATTGCCCGCCTATGGAATTGTGATCCTGAAACAAAGCGGGGTGGATTAAAGAATGAGACGAAAACGCTGGCTGGCTGCTATTTTGGCGGCAGGGACAGCCTGTACAGCACTTTTTGGATGTGGCAGCAGACAGATCGTAGGCACTGAGATGGCACGGCCAGGAGAATCCTCGGAGAAAGAGTTGCAGTCATGGGAGGAGGCAAAAAACACGCCTTACGGAAAATATCCGGAGCTGATCACCTATACCCTCGGAAAGATGACCGGCGGCAATCGTTCCAATATGCCGGAACGGGACACCTATGAAGATAACGTTTATACGAGATATCTCCGGGAGTGCTTAAATATCCAGAACAAGGATGTATTCGAGGCAATGGAGGATCAGTATACGGTAAACGTTGATATGGTGATCGCATCGGGAGAGCTTCCGGATGTCATGGTCATAGAAGATCGGGAGACTCTGATCCGGCTTGCCGAGGGGGGAATGATTGCTGATCTGAGCGAGGCATTGGAAAACTGCGCCAGCGACGGGATAAAGGCAATGTATGACAGCTACGAGGTGTCTGCGCTGGATTCTGCGATGATCGACGGAAGGCTGATGGCGCTTCCGGAGCCGAGCTTTGTAGACGGCCCGAATCTGCTGTGGCTGCGCAGGGACTGGATGGACGAGCTGGGACTTGAAGCACCGGATACGATGGAGGAGGCTGTGGAGATCGTACGGGCATTTGTGGAACAGGATCCCGGAAATAACGGAGAAGGCAACACCATTGGCCTGGTGTGCCATTCCGATCTGACCGGAGAAACAGGATATCGTTATGAATTTCAGCTGAATACACTTTTTGCATCCTATAGTGCATTTCCAAAGCAGTGGATTTTGCAGGAGGACGGCACAGTGGTTTACGGCTCGGTGCAGCCGCAGGTAAAAGAGGCACTTGCCGAAGTGAGAAAATTGTATGAAGAGAGGCTGCTGGATGATAGCTTTATGCTCCGTACGATGGCAAATATTGCGGAACTGATCGTAGACGGAAAGTGCGGTTCGTTTTTCGGTCCCTGGTGGGCGCCGAACAATCCGCTGATGGAAGCGATGGAGAAAAACCCGGATGCGGTATGGGAGCCCTATCTGATCCGGACGACAGAGGATGGAAAGCTGCAGTATTATGATCAGAATCCGAGCTACAAATACGTTGTGGTGCGAAAAGACTTTGAGCATCCGGAGATCGTATTTAAAATGGCAAGCGTGATGTTCGATAAAATGCGTACAGAAGGACGATACAACGAAGAACTTGCTTATTATTTTCAGACCAATGTGGATTCCACGGCGCGGCCGATCTCCATCAATATTGATTACAGCGATGCGCTGCATCGCTGCTATGAGGATATTAACGGTGCACTGACCGGGAAAAAGGATCCGGATGAGCTGCAGGTTCTCGAATATGCCTATTATGAAAAATGCAAAGATTATCTGGAAAATTCCCAGTCTGCAGACGCGGAAACCTGGGCGGCTTATGAATCCAGGATCCGTGCCTGTGCTCTGCTGGATAATAAGGATCTGGAGGTGTGCAGTACTGTCTTTTCCGGGGAGACGGAAACCATGAAGACGAAATGGTCGAAGCTTCAGGAAATGGAAAAGAAGCTATATCTGGAAATCATCACAGGGAGTGAAGGAGCTGGATGAATTTGACAGATTTGTGGAAGAATGGATGGAAGCGGGCGGAGATCAGATTACGCTAGAGGTAACAGAAGCGGTGCGGGAAGCGAAAGGGGCTTGATTTTACCGAGGGTTTGTGCAAAAATAAAATACGGTAAAAAGGAAAGGTGCCAATGGAGGTAGTCATGAGAGGAATTGATACACCTGTCAGAAAAATGCGGAGAGATTTTTAAAGAGATCGCGCAGCTTGCATATCATTCTGACAATCTGAATGATGATGTAGAAGCGTTACCCTATAAAATTGTGAATCCTGAAACTCCGATTTATCGGGAAAGCATTTACCGGGAGCGTGAAATAGTAAGAGAGCAGATCCGGCTTGCGATGGGGCTGTCGCTTCGCCCGGAAGACGCACCGGTGCATGTGACACAGGGGCTGGAGGAAAGCAATATTGACGAAAAATATTACGAGCCTCCGATGATCCAGGTGATTCCCTCGGCATGTAATGCCTGCCCTGAAAATGAATATTGTGTAACAGACCGTTGTATGGGGTGTGTAGCACATCCGTGCCAGGTTGTATGCCCGAGAGGGGCGATCAGCACCGTAAATGGCAAGTCGGTCATTGATCAGAGCAAATGTATTCGCTGTGGTAAATGTAAATCAGTGTGTCCCTACGATGCAGTTTCCCATCAGCAGCGACCCTGCAGCGCAGCCTGCGGTGTGGGTGCGATCGGCAGCGATGGGGCCGGCAGAGCGGTTATCGACAGCGAGAAGTGTGTCACCTGTGGCCAGTGTATGGTAAGCTGTCCCTTTGGTGCAATTGCAGATAAATCCCAGATTTTTCAGCTGATCCATGCCCTTGAGTCCGGCAGAGAGATCATTGCACAGGTAGCGCCTGCGTTTGTCGGTCAGTTTGGTCCTGCAGCGACGCCTGGAAAGATCAAGACCGCGTTAAAGCAGCTTGGCTTTGCAGATGTTTATGAAACCGCCATCGGAGCCGATATCGGAGCTGCAACAGAAGCAGAGCATTATGTGAAAGAAGTGGCAACCGGAGAACTGCCGTTTCTGCTGACGTCCTGCTGTCCCTCCTGGTCAATGCTGGCAAAGAAATTCTTCCCGGAGACCATCGATAAAATCTCCAACGCCCTGACACCTATGGTAGCGACTGCACGTGTCATCAAACAAGAGCATCCCGATGCATCTGTTGTGTTTATCGGTCCCTGTGTAGCGAAAAAAGCTGGAGGCTTCCAGAAGATCCGTTCGTTCCGATGTGGATTTTGTCATTACCTTTGAAGAGCTTACCGGTATGTTTGAAGCAAAGGGAATTGATATTACAAAGGTAGAGGCAGAAACACCGATCGAGGATGCGACCTCAGCAGGTCGTGGGTATGCTGCGTCAGGTGGTGTGGCAAGTGCTATCGAGAAGTGTGTACAGGAGTATTATCCGGATACAACCGTTCATATTGAGCATGTCGAAAGTCTCGCAGACTGTAAAAGATCCTGATGCTTGCAAAGCTGGGTAAGAAAAACGGCTGCCTGATTGAAGGAATGGCGTGCCCCGGCGGCTGTATTGCAGGTGCTGGTACCAATGTTGCAATTTTGCAGGCACAAAAAGCACTGAGCAGCTTCCAGAATGAGGCAGAAAGAAAGCTTCCGCCACAGAACGCGATGGACGAGGCAAAGTAAATTTTGCGGATGCAGCAGAGCTTTTCCGAAAGCCATAGATCAACAAACAAAAAAAGAGAAACCGTCTCGGGGAAAAGAGACGGTTTCGTTCATGGAGGATGAAAAAGTGACAAAGATCAGAACCCGTTTTGCACCAAGCCCCACAGGACGGATGCATGTAGGAAATCTGCGTACGGCACTGTACGCATACCTGGTGGCAAAACACGAAGGTGGAGACTTTATCCTTAGAATTGAGGATACCGATCAGGAGCGTTATGTAGAAGGCGCAGTAGATATCATTTATCGTACGATGGAAAAGACCGGTCTGGTGCATGATGAAGGTCCGGATAAAGACGGCGGCGTAGGCCCTTACGTTCAGAGCGAGCGTCAGGCAAGCGGAATTTATCTGGAATATGCCAAGCAGCTGATCGAAAAGGAGAGGCTTATTACTGCTTCTGTGATAAAGAGCGTCTGGCAACCTTAAACCGGGTTGTCGCAGGCAAGGAAATCAATGTATACGACAAGCATTGCCTGCATTTATCCAAAGAAGAGGTAGAAGCAAAGCTGGCAGCAGGGGTCCCTTATGTAATCCGTCAGAACAATCCGACGGAGGGAACCACAACCTTCCATGATGAAATTTACGGGGACATCACCGTGGACAATGCGGAGCTGGATGACATGATCCTCATCAAATCCGACGGATATCCCACCTATAATTTTGCCAACGTTGTGGATGACCATTTGATGGGCATTACCCATGTTGTACGCGGAAATGAATACCTTTCTTCTTCTCCGAAGTATAACAGACTTTATGATGCCTTTGGATGGAAGGTGCCGGTATACATTCATTGTCCGCTGATTACGGATGAGGAGCATCATAAGCTTTCCAAACGCTGCGGCCATTCCTCCTATGAGGATTTGGTGGAACAGGGCTTTCTGACGGAGGCGATTGTGAATTTTGTAGCGCTTCTTGGCTGGAGCCCGGAGGGCGAGAATGAGATCTTTTCTCTGGAAGAACTGGTGAAGGAATTTGATTATCACCGGATGTCGAAATCCCCTGCAGTATTTGATTATACCAAGCTGAAATGGATGAACGGCGAATATATCAAGAAGATGGATCATGAGACCTTTATGGAGCATGCAAAGCCCTATCTGGAAAAGGCTCTGACAAAAGGACAGGATCTGGATAAGATCGCAGACATGGTTCAGACAAGAATTGAAGTATTTCCTGAAATCGAAGAGATGGTAGATTTCTTCGAGACCCTTCCGGAATATGATCCTGCAATGTATGTACATAAGAAGATGAAGACAACCAAAGAAAGCGCCCTGGAGGTTTTAAAAAGAACTGCTTCCGCTGTTGGAAGAGCAGGAGGACTATACCAACGACGCACTGTATGCGCTTCTGCTTTCCTATGTGGAGAAAAAGGGCTGCAAGAACGGCTATGTGCTGTGGCCGATTCGTACTGCGGTTTCCGGTAAGCAGATGACTCCTGCAGGTGCAACGGAAATCATGGAAATCCTTGGCAAAGAGGAATCTTTGTCCAGAATCCGCAAGGGAATTGAACTTTTGGAGCAGGCATAAACAGGAGTATTTTTTTGCAGGCAAACAAACAGCAGCAACGGGCGATTGCCCACAATACCGGACCGGCACTGATCCTTGCCGGTCCGGGTTCCGGTAAGACCTTTACAACGGTCGAACGGGTACGGTATCTGATTGAAGTCCATCATGCAGATCCGTCCCACATTTTAGTCATTACATTCACAAAAGCGGCAGCCCGGCAGATGCGGGACCGTTTCTTTGCTCGGATGGACAATCAGTTCTTTCCGGTCACCTTCGGCACATTTCATGCCGTCTTTTTTTCACATTTTAAAAACATCCTGTCATTATAATGGGTCGAGCATTTTGAAAGAAAAAGAGAAAAGAGAATATCTGCGTGCGGCTCTGCTTACGCTTCCGAAAAAATTTTATGCCCAAAACGATGGGAAAATGGATCAGGAATGGGAGCAGGGACTTCTTTCAGAAATCGGATTTATCAAAAATATCGGGAAGCTTCCAGCTGATTTTACAAGTGAATACGTCAGCAGACAGGAATTTATGCGGATTTTCGTATCGTTTCAAAAGCAGCTTGCACAGGAAAAGAAGCTTGATTTGGACGATTTTGCGGCGGCGGTCTGTCATTTGTTCCGGACAAATCCGGCAGAACTTGCGCGCTGGCAGCGGGAATATTCCTATCTTTTGGTGGATGAGTTTCAGGATATCAACGCAGCACAGTATGAAGCAGTAAAGTTGCTTTGCGGTGGAAAGAGAAATCTGTTTGTTGTTGGAGATGATGATCAGGCGATCTACGGCTTTCGGGGCTCTGACCCGGCGATTATGCGTCAGTTTTAAAGGATTTTCCGGAAGCAAAGCAGATTTTCCTGTCGGTCAATTATCGCAGCCGCGCCGGAATTGTGGAGACGGCAGGAAAGCTGATCGGGCAAAACCGGGAGAGATTTCCAAAGCAGATCGTGGCTGGACAGAACACGTCGGATGCGGGGCAGGACGTGTGCTTTGTGCCAGAAGCGACGCAGGGGGCGCGCCGGATGCAGGGAGAAAAAAAGCACTCTGCCCATTCCAACCGGCACCGCATCAGGCATTTCCGCCGCTGCTTTCGGCACGAGCTGGTTGCCCTTAAGCACGGATCGCAGCGTCTTGGTCTGCGGTTTTCAAGATCGGAGGCAGGAGGCAGAGATAGTCGCAGATGAAATCGGGAAGACGTTCCGGCAGGGAAAAAGCTGTGCGGCGATTTTTCGGACGAATGCGGATGCAGTGTGGCTGGCAACAGCGCTAAAGTGCAGGAAGATTCCCTTCCTCTGGAAAGAAAAGCCGAAAAATCCCTATGAAACCCCGGTCTGTCAGGACTTACTCGCTTATTTGCGGTTTGCGATGGAGGGGCGGAAACGGAAGGATTTCCTGAGAATTATGAACCGCCCATGCCGCTATCTGTCTCGCCAGATGCTGCCGGATGCAGAAATTTCATTTTCAGCATTGCGCCGGGCGTATGCACAGAAGCCGTATATGCAGGAGATTTTGCACCGTCTGGAAGCGGATATCTCACGGCTGGCGAAAATGGATTTATATGCGGCAGTTCATTATATCCGCCGCGGAATGGGATACGATGCGTGGTTAAAAGAGAATGCCGGGCAGACGCTGTCGGCGGGAGAATCACGGCAGGGACAAGAGAGGGCACCTGCAGGAGCCCGGGCACACGCAGCCGGAAAGCTGGAACGGGATCTGGAAGCCGCCGACTTTTTTCAGGAACAGGCGCGGGAATTTCAAAGCCTGACGGAGCTTGAGGAAGCAATGACGGCATATGAAGACCAGATGGATCAGAACATGGCGGACGCAGCAGACACGGCTGCCAGCGGCACAACGGGTGCAGCATTCACAACACTCCCAATTGCCGAGCTTGTCACTATGCACGGTTCGAAGGGACTGGAATACGACGCCGTTTTTCTTCCGTGCTGTATGGAGGGCGTCGTCCCACACAAAAAAGCAAGAATCAGGCGGCACTGGAGGAAGAGCGCAGGATGTTCTACGTTGGAATAACACGGGCGAAAAAAGAGCTGTATCTGTCGTATACGAAAGGAACAAAGGAAACGCCGGGGTTTGCGTCCCGGTTTCTTGCTGAGTGTGGGTGGAAGGAGCCGAAACGGTAGAAACGAAACAGCAGAGAATTGCTATGTCAGGAATGAAAAAAAAACTGTCGTCCGGAACATTTCCTGTATGGAAAAGCTCCGGTACGGCAGTTCTTTGGTTTCGTTTTTATTCGTTTGCTTCTCCGTCGAGAGTAACCAGCTCATCGAATTCACAGCTGTCAAGGTATTCGTCGAACGCTTCTTCTACCTTTTCATACTCTGCATCGTCATCGATGTAGTCCAGCTGAGGCTCTTCGTTGGGGTCATTGGGATTCTCGGGTAACGATAGAACCAAACCTCTCCGTCATCGTTCTGTCCGTTTTCGTCAAGCGGCATCAAAACGATGTAATCCTTGCCCTCTACTTCGAGAATGGCAATGATGGCACAGGTTACATTCGTGCCGTCATCCAGCTCCAGTTCTACGGTCATTTCTTCGTCCATTTCTTCAAACTGTTCCTTACCCATGGATGATATCCTTTCTTAAAAGGCGCGTCAGAGCGCGCGATAATCAGAACCTGCCTGTCACGCTTATCATACCGTAACTTGCGGTGGCATGCAAGAATTATTTGTGCTATACTGAAACAGGATTGAAAAAAGGTCAGAAGGCGGGAACAGGAACGTGAAAGAAACAAAAGAGATCAGAATGGAAAAAGGAAAACCGTATCCGCTGGGGTGGACGGAAAATGCGGATGGCAGCATCAATCTCGCAGCAGTGCTGGAACGCAGCAAAGAGTGCGGGGTCCTTCTGTATCCCAGAAGAGGCGGTGCGCCCAGACGGCTGGCATTTCGGGAAGAAGACCGAATCGGAAAAATCTGTTGCATGAAGCTGATCGGGCTGGATGCGCAGGAGTATGAATATAATTTTTACTGTGGCGAAGAGGTGATTACAGACCCGAAGGCGCGCAGAATCTGCGGCAATGAGAAATGGGGCAAAAAATTTCCCCGTCTCTTCGCAGCGACAGCACAGAGGATGCGTTTGACTGGAAGAATGACAGACGCCCGCAGATCCCTTATGAGAACAGCATTTTTTATCAGCTGCATGTCAGAGGGTTCACGAAGCATACGTCTTCCGGCGTGACGGCGAAAGGGACGTTCGCTGGTCTGGCAGAGAAGATTCCCTATTTAAAATCGCTGCAGGTAACGGCAGTGGAGCTGATGCCGGTGTATGAATTCACAGAACTGGAAGCGGTAAAGCCGCTGCGGCAGAATGCTTATCCGGCAAAAGATCAGGAAGGAAATCCTGTGGAGGAAACCCTGCCGCGAATCAATTACTGGGGCTTTAAAAAAGGCTATTATTTCGCACCGAAAGCGTCATACAGCGTTAAGGATCCTGTGTTGGAATTCAAGGAAATGGTGCGTGCGTTCCACGCAGAGGAATGGAGGTAATTCTGCAGTTCTATTTTCCGAAAGAAATCAATCGGGAGATGATCCTGGAAGTGATCCGATATTGGGTGTGCGAGTACCATATCGACGGCGTGCATCTGATGGGAGAACAGATTCCGGTGGGAATTCTGGCAGCTGACCCGATGCTTACGGATACGAAGCTGATTTATTACGGATTTCCGTATGAAGAGATTTATCCGGTGGGGCAGGTTCCGGACGTGCGCAATCTGGCGGAATGCCGGGATGAATTTCAGTATGACATGCGCCGCTTTTTAAAGGGAGACGAGGATACGCTGCATCAGGCGCTGCGGAGAATGCGCTGCAATCCGGTGCAGAACGGCGTGATCAATTATATCACCAGCTATGAAGGCTTTTCCCTGGCGGATCTGGTTTCCTACGACCGCAAGCATAACGAGGCAAACGGGGAGGACAATCAGGACGGAAATCCCTACAACGCGAGCTGGAACTGCGGCGTGGAAGGACCTACCCGCAAGCGGACAATTTTGCAGCTGCGCAAAAGGCAGATGAAAAACGCACTGGCGCTTTTGCTGTTGTCGCAGGGGACACCGATGCTGACAGCCGGGGACGAGTTTGGACAGAGCCGGGAAGGCAACAACAATCCGTACTGTCAGGACAACGAGATCAGCTGGCTGAACTGGAAGCTTACGGAGAAAAATAAGGATTTTCTGGACTATACAAAGGAACTGATTGCACTGAGGAAAGCGCATCCGGTACTCCACCAGAGCAGAGAGCTGACGCTGATGGACTATGCGGCGTGCGGCTATCCGGATTTATCTTATCATGGAAAGGATGCATGGCGCTTGATGGCCGACCGGTTAAACCGGGAGGCAGGTTTGATGTACTGCGGTCGTTATGCCCCAAAAGACCGTGCACAGGAGGATGACTTTTTCTATATCGCTATGAACATGCACTGGGAGCCCCAGCGGCTGGCGCTTCCTGATCTTCCGGCAGGCATGCGCTGGGAAAAGGTGTTGGATACACAGGGCGATGTGGTGGAAACACAGGCCGATCCGCTGACAAAATCCATCACCGTTCCGGGACGCTGCATCCAGGTTCTGGAAAGCACAGGAAATCCGGTCAGGAAAGGAAAGAAAAGAAAAGAAAAGTGAAAGCGTTACAGCATTTTAAGACGATTACCTATCATAAGTATCTGGTGATGAAAGGATGCTTTGCGGTCGGCTTGTACCGGCAGGGCATCTGTCATGACCTTTCCAAATATTCCTGGACGGAATTTAGGGTCGGAGCAAAATATTATCAGGGAAATCGAAGCCCGAACAACGCGGGAGCGGGAGGATATTGGGTATTCTTCTGCATGGCTGCATCATAAAGGACGCAACAGGCATCATTACGAATACTGGGTGGATTACAGCACGCAGAGCATTGAGGGCGGAATGGCTCCGGTGCCGATGCCGCGTAAATATGTGGCAGAAATGCTGATGGACCGGATTGCAGCGTCCAAAACCTACCGGGGAAGCGCCTATAAAGACAGCGATCCTCTCGCGTATTACAAAAAATGCAAAAAGAGCCGCCGTTTATGCACATACAGACGAGACGGCAGCTGGAGCACCTTCTGACGATGCTGGCAGAAGAGGGCGAGGAAAAAAGACGTTCGCTTATGTTCGCAGAATTTTGAAAAAAAGGCCGTCGGGCAGACAGACATAGTTCCTGATGTACAGCCGGGCGGACAGACACAGAGCCAGAAAGGTTTGCATACAGTGATATCAGATCTGTTTGAAACAGGGGAAAACGATGAACGGTTTTTACTTGCTGGTATTGCTGATGTGCTGCAGCTGTCAGAATCGGGCGGACTGCGCAAACTGGAACGAAAGAAGAGACGCAGGAGATAACCGACAGCAGGATATGCGTATGCGGGATACGGACTGTGGCTGCAGAAACGGCGACAGGGTGCAGTACGGTTGCAGCTGCGAAAATGATGGCTGGACCGGACAGTCAGGCTGCAACTGCCAGCGGGAGAACGCAGCAGGGATGCAGCAGCGAAGCGGCGAAACTGCCGGACCTATGTCGGGACCGCAGGACTGCAACTGCCGACAGCAGATGTCGCGGCAGGGCGGTATGCAGCGTTACGACCGGGAGCTAAAGGAATCTGCGGCGTTTGACAGCGTACCCGGAATGGAAATGACAGACGGAGACCCGTATCCGGTGTACCGGGAAACGGATGAAGTTCGATAGAAAGAAAACAATAGAATGCACGCTCTGCGAGCATTCTATTGTCATGAATCAGGGGATTCATTCTCAAAGGCTGGGGATGAATCCTTTTTTCCTGTTTATTTTTCAATCTTTCATTGACAAAACAGCTATAAGGCGCGTAAACTCAGAAGAGTTTTGTAGTGATAGAGATTAAAGGAGATTAAATGGGAGAATTATTGGTACGTTACGAAGAATCAGGAATTGACGAGCGGATTTTGCGCGCAGTGGAGGAGATGGGCTTCGTCCATATGACGCCGATCCAGGAAAAGGCGATTCCGGTTTTTCTGGAAGGAAGAGATGTGATCGGACAGGCGCAGACAGGAACCGGTAAGACCGCCGCGTTTGGAATCCCGATGCTTCAGAAGATTGACGAAGAGGACAGATCGCTGCAGGGTATGATCCTTTGCCCGACGAGAGAGCTTGCGATGCAGGCGGCTCAGCAGCTGAGACAGTTTGCAAAAATATATGCACAATATTCGCGTGCTTGCCGTATATGGAGGGCAGGATATCAACAGACAGATCAAGGCGTTAAAGGGCGGCGTGCAGATCATTGTCGGCACACCGGGACGCGTGATGGATCATATGAGACGCCACACGATCCGCTTAGACAACCTGAAAATGGTCGTTCTGGATGAAGCAGATGAAATGCTGAACATGGGCTTTCGGGAAGATATGGAGGCGATTCTGGGACAGATTCCGTGCGAGCACCAGACGGCGCTGTTTTCCGCAACGATGCCGGAGCCGATTTTACAGATCACCGATCAGTTCCAGACCGATGCGGAAATGGTAAAGGTTGTCAAAAAGGAATTGACGGTAGAAAGAATCCGGCAGTATCTTTATTATATCCGCAGATCGGATAAGGAAGCTGCAGCTGCAAGGCTGATTGAATATTATAACCTGAAAAGAGGACTGATTTTCTGCAACACCAAGAGTATGGTGGACGAGCTGGCAGAGAATCTGAAAAACAGAGGCATCGCGGCAGAAGGGCTGCATGGCGATTTGAGCCAGGCACAGAGAGATACGGTCATGAACCGTTTCAGAAGCGGTAATCTCCAGATGCTGATCGCAACGGATGTTGCGGCGAGAGGAATCGATGTAAACGATGTGGATGGCGTTATCAATTATGACGTTCCGCAGGATATCGAATATTATGTGCACCGTATCGGCCGTACCGGCAGAGCAGGAAAAGAGGGCATGAGCTTTACGCTGGCAAGCCGCAGAGAGTCCTTCAGAATCCGTGAAATTGAGCGGGTCTGCAAGACAAAACTGGAAGAAAAGCATCTTCCCTCCGGAGAAGAAGTGCGTCAGCATAAGGAAGCATCTGTACTCCAGAAAATCCGCGAGGTGATGGAGGAAGCAAATACCGCGGACTGCTATCGTGCGGTAGAGCGCTTTGAAAAAAGAAACCGGCATTTCCGCAATTGAGCTGGCAGCAGCATTTTTGTATGAGCAGGTTGGCGGTGAGCCGGAAGAAATCGTAGAAGAGCCTAAAGTAGTCAGACGCGATGGAGAACGGAGATTTGGGGATAGACGCCGGGATGGATCTGGAAGCAGAAGCGGTGGACGTTTCGGCGACCGTGATCAGAGAGGCGGACGTTTCAATGACCGCGACCAGAGAAATGGCGGACGCTTCGGAGAGAAAAACGGCAGCTACCGTTCGGAACGCGACGGCAGGCAGAGACGTTTTGGCAACGACAGCCGCAGATCGAACAGACGGCAGGCAGAAAACGGCGGCAGAAGAAGAACTTCCGGTGAGGGAAGCTATCGCGCAGCCGGAAGCGGCTTTAAAGGGGAGAAAAGATAACAGCAGAATGTATGCGCTGCGAACGTTCTGTTGTTATAAACAATCGAATGCACGCTCTGCGAGCATTCGATTGTCATGAATAAAAAGCAGGGGGTAACAAAAATGAAAACGGCTGTATTTTATGAGCACATTTTAGAGGGCGCAAAGCAGTCTGGAAAAAGTGTGGCAGAACTGATGGAGAAATGCGCATTCTGGAACATTCGGGGGATTGAGATCGGAGATGCGCTGCTTCGCGAGAACAAAGAAGAAATCAAAGAGCTGCTGGAGAAAAACCATATGCAGGTCAGCTGCAGCAATGCGTTCTATGATTTTGGGCACAACCCGGATGCAGCGCAGGGAAAGAAACAGATCGACCTCGCAGAAGAGTTCGGCGTGTCCAAGGTACTGATTATTCCGGGCGAGCTGTCGGAAAACGAGGCGGCTGCACTCAACGCACTTTCTGCGTCGAAAGAGCAGACGGATTCCTACATGTCTGAAAATGCTTCGATCCAGAACATGGCGCAGGCATTAAAAGAGCTGGTTGCTTATGGAAAAGAAAAGAACATCCTTGTGACGCTGGAGGATTTTGACGGTCCGGTACAGCCGTTTGCAAGAATGTATCAGCTGCTGTGGTTTATGGAAAATGTTCCGGGGCTGAAATTTACGCTGGATACCGGCAACTTCGCGTACAGCGACGAGGACGCCGTGCAGGCGTATGAAGTGCTGAAGGATTACATCGTTCATGTGCACTGCAAGGATCGAAACGCTGATCCTGCATTGACCGGGGAGCACAGATACAATCGTGGACTTCTTGCGGCAGCAGTCGGATCGGGCTATCTGCCGATGAAAGAGATTCTCGATCGTCTGAAAGAAAGCGGTTATGAGGATTATCTTGCGATTGAGCATTTTAATGCCGCAGATCAGGTGGCATTTATGGAGCAGTCAGCTGCTTTTTTACAACAGTATCTGTAAGGGTGAGTTATGAAGCTGATTTATTTTGATGCGGGCAATCCGCAGAAGAAAAAAAAAAAGAACTGGAAGGACTGGCAAAGACAGCGGGCTACGATTTCGTGCCCGTTGCCGCCATGCAGACCGGACAAAAGATCGGTTACCTGGCGGGGTTTCCGGATATCGGGAAACGCCTTTGCCCGTTCTTGCCCTTCCGCCGCGAATTGGAGAGGATATGCTTTTGTTCGCACAGACGACGGCGGATATGATCGACCCGGCGCTGGAGCTGTTAAAAAAGAACCGGATTTTGATAGCACTCAAGGCGATCGTTACGCCCTATAATGTCGGCTGGACGCTTTTTGAGCTGTATCAGGAGCTTGTAAAAGAGCGGGAAAAAATAAAATAACCATGGCGCTGCCCCTTGTGGGCGGCGCGTTTTCATTTCATAGGAAAATGCGTCCTATGAAATAAAACGCGCTACGAGGATGCGCACTCGGCGCAGTGGTAGATGGTTGCCGGAGCAACCGCGCCTCGGCGCGAGAATGTGCCTTGGCACATTCTTTTTCATCAGTTGCAGGGGCAGAAATGGCGGAGCGAGTCCAGCCGTGGCGCAGAGACGTCATTGCAAAATCTGTTTTCTTTTACGCTCACCCCAACGATATCCACAAAATCAAACCCTCCTATCAAAACTGCTGTGATAATACTTAGTGCGGGATTGCCAGATTTTGCGTAAGATAAAGGTCAGTACGATAGGAATACAGCAAAAACCCAAAAGGAGAGTTTCGTATGAAAGTAACAAGAGCAGCAAGCATTCCGTTAGTCACACACGACCCCTATTTTTCTATCTGGTCCGGCGCGGATCATCTGTATGACAAGGATCCTGTGCACTGGAGCCAGATTCGCCAGCAGCTGAGAGGCTATGTCAATGTGGATGGCGTCGTTTACAGTTTTCTTGGCGACAAGGAGTTCCACGAGACGATCGGTCAGACCGGTGTGGACGTAACTGCGACCTCCACCACCTACACCTTTGAAAACGAAAAATCATCCTGAATGTGAAGTTTACTTCCCCTTTGCTTCTGGATGATCTGACGCTGGTTTCCAGACCTTGTACCTATATCGACTACGCAGTAGAAAAGAAAGAAAACTGCGACGTAAGGGTGGACTTTGTCGTAGCCTCTGATCTGGTAAGTCAGAAGCAGGCGAAGCTGATCGGCTGCAACGCAAGACGTCCGGAAAAAGACGACGCGCCCGCATATAACTACGCACAGATGGGCAGAGCAGCACAGAAGCCTCTGGGAGGCAGCGGCGACCATGTAACGATTGACTGGGGTTATGTTTATGTGGCATCCGCAGAGAAAGGCGCAGTATGCACCTACGATGCCGCAAATGAAAAGCTGATCTGCAGACTGCCTCTGGATGACGACAAGGCCGGCATGATTTTGGCATATGATGATCTGCTTTCCATCAACTACTTCGGACAGTGGCGCAAGGCATACTGGACCAATACCTATGCAACCATTCTGGATGCAATCGGCGCAGCGTTTGCGGATCACGACGAGACGTTAAAGCATGCGGCAGCAGTCGATGAAAAGGTAGAAAAAGAAGCTTATGCGGCTGGCGGCGAGAAATATGCATTCCTGTGCAACATGAGCTACCGGCATGCCATCGCAGCGCACAAGCTGATCACCGACGAAGACGGCAATATCATTTTCCTGTCCAAGGAAAACGACTCCAACGGCTGTATCGGTACGGTTGATGTAAGTTATCCTTCTGTTCCCCTGTTCTTACTGTTCAACACCGAATATGTCAAAGGCATGCTGCGTCCGGTATTTCAATTTGCTGCCTGCGATTCCTGGGAATTTGACTTCGCACCGCACGACGTTGGACGTTACCCTTACGCATGGGGACAGGTTTACGGCTTAAACGGCAAGAAGGGCGACCTGTGGTTCTCCGGCTGGAACGACGATATCTTCCCTCCGTTCTACCAGTATCCTGCAGGAACCGATATTTTCGAGTTCAGATATCAGATGCCCGTTGAGGAATGTGGTAATATGCTGCTGATGACGGCAGCTGTCTGCAAGCTGGATGGAAACGCTTTATTTGCAGAGCCTCACATGGCTGTTTTAAAGCAGTGGACACAGTATCTGGTCAAATTCGGTGCAGACCCTGGCGAACAGTTGTGCACCGACGACTTTGCAGGACATCTGTCCCACAATGTAAATCTGTCTGCAAAAGCGATCATGGGCATAGAGGCCTATGCGCGTCTGGCAGCTCAGCTCGGCAGGACAGAAGAAGCGGAAGAATATCATGCAAAGGCTGCTGAAATGGCAAAAGACTGGGAGAAGCGCGCAATTGCAGACGACCACTATGTGCTGGCCTTCGGTAATGCGGATTGAACTGCTCCCCGTCAAGTAGACAATTGAAAAAATATAAATTTTTCCTACCAGCAGAAATTTATCTGCTGGCAGTTTTTATGCAGCTTGCAAGTAAATTTCATGTTTTTCCATTGGTGTCAAAATTCCAAGATTCCTTTGCAAACGTTTGTTGTTGTAGTAATCTATATAATCTTCGATCATTTTTACGAGAGTACTTCTATCAGTGAATCGTTTTCTATAGTATCGCTCTCTCTTCAGAATCCCCCAAAACCCTTCCATTGGTCCATTGTCGATACATTTAGCAACTCGCGACATGCTTTGTATTATTCCAGCATTTACAAGTTTTGTATGAAATGTCCTGTTCGTATATTGGAATCCCCTGTCACTGTGAAACAGTGGCTGCGCACCAGGATTTCTAAGTAAAGCATTGTCTATCGTATCAAACACCAAAGCATTGTTGTTCTTATCACGAATAACATACGAAACAATCCGTCTATCATATAGATCCAGTATTGCACTTAGATAAACTTTATGCTTTTCCACCCCAATATAATAATGGAACTCTGTCACATCAGTGAGCCATTTTTCATTTGGTGCTTTGGCAGTGAACTCCCGATTAAGTATATTTTCAGCTATATACTGAGGGCTTGCAGCCTGTCTTGTGCATCCGTTGTTAGAATACTTGATAGTTGATTTTATATTAAGTTTACGGCAAATGCGTAGCACACGTTTATCGTTTACATCAATACCATGATATCGTTCCAAATCATCTCTGATTCTTCGATAGCCTTTATCCGGTGAGTCTGTATGAATCTTTTCTATCTCGTCAGCAATAAACCTATTCTTTTGCTCACTTTTAGAAATTTCTCTGTGTAGCCATTTATAATAAGCTGCTCTAGAAATATTACCAAGTTTACAAAGTGCAACAACTGAATAATTATGATCTTCATGTTCTTCTTTGATTGCCTGATATATATGTTCATGACGGACCAGGCTTAGCCCCGCCTCCTCTCTATTTCTTCGAGTTTTTTTTTAAAAAGATGCCTCCATTTCAGCACGTTCTTTCTCTGCTTTTAAAATTTTAACTTCAGCACGCAGCTTTTCTAATTCACTCATCTCATCGGGACGTTTTCGTTTGCCACGGTTATCTCTTAAAGCTTCTACTCCACCAGCTTCATATTTGACTATATAATTGCGAGCCTGTTGATAGGACACCTGGTATTGTTCTGCTGTTTTGGCATAATTACGATCATGTGCGATACAATACTGTACTATTTCAACCCGTTCTTCAAAAGTGGTTTTTTTTCTTCTTCCTTTGGTCATGACAATGCTTTCTCCTGTTCCAGAAGATTTTAATTCTTCATGACCATTATACTTCTTTATCCAGATTTGTAACTTAGCTTTTGAACGGATTCCGTATTTTTTGCAAATATCATCTTGAGAACCATAGCCTGCTAAATAATCTACGACTGCTTGTTGTTTCAATTCTTTGGAATATTTTTTATTCCCTTTCAATGTGAATGCATTTGCTCCCATAGATTCATAGTTTCGAATCCATTGTTGGACAGATGCGAAACTTACATCAAACATATCGGCAATTCGCCGTTGGCTTTCTTTTCCATCCAGATATAGATTTACAGCATATATCTTATCCTCAACAGATACTTTTCTTTTTAGACATAAAATATGCTCCCTCCTAAGTGACAAGTTTTTATTATTTCACTTGTCTACCTAGAAGGGAGCATATCTCGTGAGATTTGCGTCTGCGTGTACTTGATACAAACGCGACATGCGCAAAAATGAGCGGAAGTATGGCAAAAGAAAGAAGGTTGAGCAGATGCCTTTAACAATGGCGACGATGGGAGAAGTCAACAAGATCGTGAAGGTTGGCGGAAACGAAGAGACAAGACGTTTTCTGGAAAATCTCGGATTTGTAGCGGGAACGGAAATCACGGTTGTATCTTCGATCGGAGGAAACCTGATTGTAAATGTCAAGGATTCCAGAATTGCAGTAAATGAAGATATGGCACGGCACATCGTGATCTGATGATCGCCGATACTATATATTAAAGGAGCTAAGGGAAAGGAGATAAGACCATGACACTGCGTGATGCACAGGTTGGAAGCACGGTTGTTGTAACCAAGATTGAAGGTGACAGTGCGTATAAGCGTCGGGTTATGGATATGGGAATCACCAAAGGAAGCGAACTTTACATCAGAAAAGTTGCTCCGCTGGGAGATCCGGTAGAGATCACTGTCAGAGGCTATGAGCTGACCGTCAGAAAAGACGATGCACAGTGCGTACAGGTAAAATAAACAGCCGCATTTTACAGAGGGATTAAGGAGGTAAGAGAAGATGGCAATTAGAATTGCGCTTGCCGGTAACCCGAACTGTGGTAAAACAACCATGTTCAACGCGCTGACCGGCGCCAATCAGTATGTAGGTAACTGGCCTGGTGTTACCGTAGAGAAAAAAAAGAAGGTAAATTAAAAAGCAAAAAGGTGAAGGAAGAGGTAGTCGTAACCGACCTTCCTGGTATTTATTCCCTTTCACCGTATACACTGGAAGAGGTCGTCAGCCGTGACTATGTGCTGAAAGAAAATCCGGATGTGATCATTGATTTGGTGGATGCAACCAATATTGAACGTAACCTGTATCTGACAACTCAGCTGATCGAGACAGGTGTTCCGGTTGTTATCGCGCTGAACATGGCGGATTTGCTGGAAAAGAGAGGCATCAAGATCGACGTTGCCCGCCTTTCCATGCTCCTTGACTGTCCAATCGTTGAGACTTCTGCATTAAAGGGCGAAGGACTTGACAAGCTGATCGACGAAGCGATCAAGACCGCAAAGAAGAAAGAAGCAGACCTTCCGAAAGAGATCTTTAACAAGGATTTGGAAGATGCAGTCAGCGCTGCAGCAGAAGTTCTTCCTTCTTCCATCGATGCAAATAAAACGAGATGGTATGCAGTAAAATTCCTGGAGAAGGACTCCAAGGTTGCTGAAAGCATAAAGCTGACAGACAGCGCTGCAAAGAAAATCGAAGAGTTAAGAGCTGGTCTGGAAAAGTCTCATGATGACGATATGGAAAGTATCGTAACTGATGAACGTTATAAATTCATTCAGAAGATTGTCGGCACAACTGTGAAAAAAGGCAAGGATAAGTTGACAACTTCTGATAAAATCGATAAGATCGTTACAAACCGTATCCTCGGTATCCCGATCTTTATCGCAGTTATGTTCGTAGTATATTACATCTCTGTTACCACGATCGGCACGATTGTAACAGACTGGACAAATGATACCTTCGTTGGCGGCATTCAGGAAATCGTAGGCGGATTCCTGGAAGGCATCGGTACCAACGATGTAGTAACAAGCCTTGTTGTGGATGGTGTAATCGGCGGTGTAGGCGCTGTCCTTGGTTTCGTACCTCAGATGGCAATCCTGTTCCTGTTTTTGTCTATCCTGGAAGACTGCGGTTACATGGTTCGTATTGCCTTTGTCATGGACCGGGTGTTCCGTCATTTCGGACTGTCCGGAAAGAGCTTTATCCCGCTTCTTATCTCCTCCGGCTGTGGAATCCCTGGTATCATGGCTTCCAAGACCATCGAGCAGGATAACGACAGAAGACTGACGATCATGACAGCAACCTTTATCCCCTGCGGTGCGAAGCTTCCTGTTATTGCACTGATGGGCGGCGTAATGGCGAGCTGGGCAACCGGCAGCTATGAGGCGGGCGGTTTTATGGCCTGCAATGTACTTCATGGGTATTGTAGCAGTTCTCGTGGCAGCCATTATCTTAAAGAAAACCAAACCTTTCTCCGGAAAGCCTGCTCCGTTCGTTATGGAGCTTCCTCAGTACCACGTTCCTCAGGCTAAGACCGTACTGCTTCATGTATGGGAAAGACTGAAAGGCTTCATCATCAAGGCTGGTACGATCCTGTTCCTTGCCTGCGTAGTAATGTGGTTCCTTGGCGGATTTGGTTTCGAAAACGGCGGCTTCGGTCTGGTAGAAGAGAGCGGAAACAGCTTACTGGCTGTAATCGGCGGCTTCATCGCTCCTTTGTTCGTGCCTCTGGGCTTTGGCGAGTGGCAGCCTGTGGCAGCTTCTCTGTCCGGCTTTACCGCAAAGGAAGCGATCGTTTCCACCATGGGCGTTCTTGCAAATGTAACTGGCGATACAGAAGATGCAGTAACCGTTGCACAGGCTGTACAGACATGGTTTCCTACTTCTCTGGCAGCACTGAGCTTCCTGATCTTCAACCTGCTGGATTCTCCTTGTCTGGCTGCAATTGCAACCATGGCACAGCAGATGCAGTCCAAAAAGTGGTTCTGGTTTGCAATCCTGTTCCAGAACATCTTCGCTTATCGTTTGCCTGTGCATCTACCAGATCGGTTCCTTTGTAACCGGCGGCAGCTTCGGCGTAGGCACTGTATTCGGATTTGTATTTGCGGCAATCATTCTGTTCCTGTTATTCAGACCCGATCCCTACAAGGATCAGAAGGTTTACTCCAAACGGTCTGTACAGGCGGCAAACTAAGGACTGGGTAAAGAATAGAAACGGAGGAGGCTGGACATTTCTGATGTCCGGCCTTTTCCCAAACATGTGGAGGAATGCACGATGGCAAATGCAGTAATTCTGATTCTGGTGATCGGATATTGTCTGTTCCTGATTTACAAACAGGTTCAGAATAGAAAAGCCGGAAAACATCTCGGCTGTACAGGCTGTGGCGGTTCCTGCGGCGGTTGCAGCGGCTGCAGCGCGTGCAGGACAGAAGGAAACAAGAAAAAACACTGACAGGCGTAAAGCAGCAGTGACAAAGACTGTCCGATCCGAAGCTAGGGGATCCTTCCTTTGCGCAAAGAAAAGAGGAAAAAATGGGAAATGTTGGAAACACCACAGGCTCCATGCTTTACGGCTTTGGTGCTTTTCTGGTGATCTATCTGGCAGGTGTCCTGATTTATCAGGTCGTGCTCTGGATTCAGAAATGGAAAAGGAAAAAGAAAGACGGAGAACAGGAAAATGGCTAATGTAATTGTTGTAGCAGTTGTAATTGTTCTTTTGGGATTTGCACTGAAAGGGACGCTGAAGCATTTGAAAGGGGAAAGCCCCTGCTGCGGTGGTGGTGATACGATTATTATTGAGGATAAAAAGCTGGATGGTCCTGTCATCGGCAAAAAGACCGTGAAAATTTCTGGTATGCACTGCGATCACTGCGTCAGAGCCGTAACCGAAGCAATCAACAAAATCGACGGGGCTTCTGCAAAGGTCAACCTGAAAAAGAACGAAGCAGTCGTTTCCTACGAAAAGGTTGTAGAAGATGCAGCGATTCGGAAAGCTGTCGAAAAGGCAGGCTATACCGTACAGAGCATTCAGGGCTGAGTTACGTTAAGCTGCAGCATTGCAGTGCGTGTAAAAACGAAACAGGATTCCTGATAGCATTCCAAAAGAAAATCTGCTATAATAACAGCGTCGGCAGCAAAGAAATTTGGCGGTCGGCGCTGTTTTTTTCATTCATGACAATAGAATGCTCGCAGAGCGTGCATTCTACTGTTTCAACGAAGGCAGCGCTGATTTCGATCTGCAGATTTTCAGGGAGGAAAGCTCCGATTCGAAATACAAGAGGTAAGTAAGGAGGGCTATGCCCTATGATGGTTTCCACAAAGGGAAGATACGCGCTTCGGGTCATGCTGGATCTGGCGATGCAGAAGCAGGAGGAGTATGTTTCCCTGAATGATATTGCACAGCGGCAGAAGATTTCGATGAAATATCTGGAATCGATTGTCGGTATGCTCAACAAGGCGGGACTTCTGCAGAGCAGAAGAGGGAAAGACGGAGGCTACCGGATGGCACGCAGACCGGAGGAATACCCGGTCAGCGAGATTTTGAAGCTGACAGAAGGGACGCTCGCACCGGTTTCTTGCATGGACGGGGAAGGCTGCGGTCCGGAGTGCGAGCTTCTGGCGAACTGCCTGACCAGACCGATGTGGAATCGACTGGACGAAATTATAGACGAATATCTTTCCAGCGTATCGATCCAGGATCTGCTGGATGGGAGGTGTTGACACTGCGCCGGAAATGGAAAGGATGACGGACATGCGCGTATATGCGGATCAGGCTGCAACCACCAGCCTGAGTAAAACAGCCCTGGAGGCGATGCTGCCCTGGATGACAGAAAACTTCGGCAACCCGTCCGCCCTGTATGAAGAGGGGCGGACAGCGCGGGACGCAGTCGAGACAGCGCGGGAGAAAATCGCGCATCTGCTGCATGCGAAGGCGAAGGAAATTTATTTTACCTCCGGCGGTACGGAGGCAGATAACTGGGCGCTGCAGATGGCGGCAGCAGCCGGGGCACGGATCGGCAAAAAGCATATTATCGTATCGGCAATCGAGCACCATGCGGTGTTAAACCCGGCGAAGTCGCTGGAACGGCAGGGGTTTCGGGTGACGTATTTGCCAGTAACGCCGGAAGGGCTGGTTTTGCCCGAAGCGCTGGAAGCTGCGATCTGCCCGGATACAGCGCTGGTGAGCGTGATGTATGCCAACAATGAAGTCGGCACGATTCAGCCGGTAGAAGAGCTTGCGGCGATCTGCAGGATGCACGGCGTGTGGTTTCATACGGATGCAGTGCAGGCAGCAGGGCATGTGGAAATCGACCTGACAAAGCTGCAGGCGGATTTTCTGTCTGTCTCGGCACATAAATTCCACGGCCCGAAAGGCTGCGGATTTTTGTATGTGAAAAACGGGTTCCGGACCGAGAGCCTGTTGGAGGGCGGCGCGCAGGAAAAAGGCAAGCGCGCCGGAACCGAAAATGTTCCCGGCATCGTGGGCATGGCGGCGGCTCTGGAGGAGAGCCTGATAAACCGCGACAAAAAAGATACCTTCGTGCTGGAGCTGCGCAGACAGGTCGCAGAGCGCCTGCTTTCCATCGAAGGGAGCCATTTAAACGGCTGTGGGGTCATGGAGGGCGATGAAGGTGCAGCAGCGGGCACCGATGCTGCGGCACGACATGCAGGTACTGCCGTCTCCCGTGCCGACCGGCTGTGCGGCAACTTAAATATCAGCTTCGACGGCATCGAGGCAGAAGCTCTTCTTCTGTACCTTGACATGAAGGGCGTCTCCGTTTCGGCGGGCGCGGCGTGCTCGGCGGGCGCACTGGAGCCGAGCCATGTGCTGACAGCGATGGGCATATCGCCGGAGCTTGCAAAAGGCACGATCCGCATCAGCCTGGATGAGACGAACACACAGGCGGACGCAGAATTCCTGATGGAGGTCATCCCGGACGCGGTTGCGCGCCTGCGAAGCATGGCATAAAGATTTTCGAACGGGCAGATTCGACAAAAATCTGCCCGCTTTTCATGGTAAAAACAGACGAAAATCATTTTTTGTCAGATTTTGATTTTCCTTTTAAAAAAATCGGGGGTATAATAAAAAGTGTAGTGTTTTGGGCGGCTGAAACCATGGCAGCTGTCGTTTTTTAAAGAAAGTTGAGGGTATCTATGTTTGAGAAAGGAGATCTGGTTACTTACGGATGCAAGGGCGTCTGTGAAGTTAAGAACATTACTACGCTGAACCTGGAGGGAATTCCCAAAGACCGTCTGTATTATGAGATGCAGTCCATGGTCAACGCCGGCAGCAGGATTTTTTCTCCCGTCGGACAGGAGGAAAAAAAAATGCGATGCGCGCGGTGCTGACAAAGGAAGAAGCAGAGGAGCTTTTTGGGACAGCTGCCGGAGTGCAGACTGTGCTGGGAGAAGGATGAAAGACGGCGAGAGGAGACCTACCGCAGGATTATCAATCACAGCGATGCAAGAGGAATGCTCTGTATGATCCGCACAATTACGGATTACGGCAGGGAGCGAGTGCTGGAGGGGCGCAGGATGCCCGCGATGGACGGCCGCTATTTGAAAGCCGCGGAGGACAATCTTTATGCAGAGCTGTCGATTGCCATGGAGATACCGCGCAGCGCCCTCAAAGAATATATGGCGGCACGGATGGGAGAATTAAGCGGAGCGCTGCAGGCGCTTTGAAATATGTAAGAAGATGCGGCTGCAGGAACGTAACAGAAATTACGGATTGACAGTGTATAACGGCTGCAGTCTGTGGAAATACTGATAAGGACAGGAAAGTAAGCAGTGCTTACGGATCAAAAGAGGACGATTTCGGTCAGAAGAACCGGTATCGTCTTTTTTTTATCGTATAGGAAACATTGCTTCTATACGATAAAAAAGCTCTACGAGGATGCGCACTCGGCGCAGGGGGTAGATGGTTGCCAAAGCAACCGCGCCTCGGCGCGAGAATGCGCCAAGGCACATTCTTTTTCGTCGCTCCGGTTCTTTCGAAATTTTATAAAAAAGCACTTGATTTTCGAAAAGAGTTCTGGTAGACTAAGCGTAGTTAGAAAAGACTAACTAAAAAGGAATAAATCATGGTTATCTCCATCCGCCGTGCGCTGCTGACACACGGCGGGTGGCCCCTTTGGGAAACTATAAGGAAGGAGACTAGTGTGAAAAATAAGCGCGATCGCTTATTTTTTCACACAATAGCTATTTGTGCCGCAGGCGTCACAAAGTAGCTAGGATCGCAGAGCAGAACTGGAAGTTCTGCTCGCGGTTCCTTCGGCGCAAAGCGCCTGCGGAATGGAGGTTAAAATGGCAAATCTGACCATTGAAAAAGTAATCGGGAGAGAAATTATTGATTCCAGAGGAAATCCGACTGTTGAGGCAGAAGTTGTTTTAACGGACGGAACCGTAGGAAGAGGCATGGCACCCAGTGGAGCTTCTACCGGCGAGTTCGAAGCGCTGGAGCTGCGTGATCAGGATAAATCCCGATTTGGCGGCAAGGGTGTTTTAAAAAAGCAGTCAACAATATCAATACTGTAATCAACGATGTACTCTGTGGAGTAGATGCATTTGACACTTATAAAGTAGATGCTGCGATGATCGAAGCAGACGGAACAGAGGATAAATCCAAACTTGGCGCAAATGCGATTCTGGCAGTATCCATCGCAGCTGCAAGAGCGGCAGCACAGTCCTTAAATATTCCGCTGTACCGTTTCCTGGGCGGCGCAAACGGAAATCGGCTTCCGGTTCCGATGATGAACATCTTAAACGGCGGCGCACATGCAGCGAACACCGTAGATGTGCAGGAGTTTATGATTATGCCGGTTGGTGCAAAGAGCTTTTCCGAAGGGCTTCGCTGGTGTACAGAAGTATTTCACACACTGCAGGCTCTGTTGAAGTCCAGAGGCCTTGCAACCTCCGTTGGCGATGAGGGCGGTTTCGCACCGAACCTTGGCAGCGACGAAGAAGCAATCGAAGTTATTCTGGAAGCGGTCAAGAAGGCTGGTTACGAGCCGGGAACCGATTTTGTTCTGGCAATGGATGCAGCTTCCAGCGAATGGAAAGGCAGCAGGAAGGGGGAATATGTGCTTCCGAAGGCTGGCACGAAGTTCACCTCCGAAGAACTGGTTGCACACTGGAAAAAGCTGTGTGAGAAATATCCGATCGCTTCGATTGAAGACGGTCTGGATGAAGAGGACTGGGAAGGCTGGAAGCATATGACAGCGGAACTTGGTGACAAAGTACAGTTAGTCGGCGACGACCTGTTTGTTACCAATACAAAGCGTCTGCAGAAGGGGATTGACCTTAGCTGTGGCAATGCGATTCTGATCAAGTTAAACCAGATTGGCAGCGTATCCGAAACCTTGGAAGCAATCAAGCTGGCACACGAGGCAGGCTATTGCGCAATTACCTCCCACCGTTCCGGCGAGACAGAGGACACCACAATCGCAGACCTGGCGGTTGCATTGAATACCTGCCAGATCAAGACCGGCGCACCCAGCAGAAGTGAGCGTGTTGCAAAATACAATCAGCTGCTGCGAATCGAAGAAGAGCTTGGCGAGGCTGCCTGCTATCCTGGAAAGGCGGCTTTCGGCAGATAAAAAGCTGACATCAGAGAGGAACTACGATGAGTCAACAGGCATTTTGGCTGTTTCTGAAAATGGATAAGCGGAATCTGTTCGTACAGATGGCACTCCAGTGCGCGCCGGTGCTGGCGGGAATCAAAGTTTCCAACCTTCTGATTATCGAGGAAAGATACTGGAAGGGACTGTGTTTTCTGCTGCGCAATTCCGGACTGTGTGCCAGAAAGCTGTACTGTTGCAGAGATAAGATTACCCTGTTGCTGTACCGCAGAGAAGAACTGGAGCAATGGCTAAAAACGCTACAGGTCGAAGCTCTTTTAAAAGAGCTCGGCTACGACGGCATGGAGCTGCACCGGATTTTCAGAAAACTGGAACATCGGATCGGCGGGCACGGAAACGGTGAAATGCCTTTTCCTCACGAATTGGGACTGCTGCTGGGATATCCGGCAGAGGACGTCCGGGGATTTATGGGGATCGAACATAAAAAGTGCCTTTACACAGGCTACTGGAAAGTCTACGAAAAAGCCAGAGGAAAAGATTGCGCTGTTTTCGGAATACGACAGAGCGATGGAGCTGGCGCTTTCTATGGCGTATGGAAGACAGAATATTTTAAAATTAAAAGAAGTTTTTGAAGCCGACAGCCGGGAGAAAAAGCTGGCTGTCTGAATACGAGAGGAGTAGGAAAATGAGCAAGGTATCCGTAGTATACTGGTCCCAGTCCGGCAACACACAGGCGATGGCAGAGGCTGTTGCGGCCGGCATCACAGAAGCAGGCAAAGAGGCAGAGGTTGTTTATGTTTCTGACGTAAACGTTGCAGATTTAACCGCAGAAAAAGCATTCGCATTGGGCTGCCCTGCAATGGGAGCAGAAGTTCTGGAAGAGGGCGAGTTCGAGCCTTTCATGGAGAGCATTGACGGCTCCATCTCCGGCAAGACCATCGCACTGTTTGGTTCCTACGGCTGGGGCGACGGACAGTGGATGCGCGAGTGGACAGAGCGTGTGACTGGCGAAGGCGCAACCGTAGTAAACGGCGAGGGCTTAATTTGCCAGGAGACACCGGACGATGCGATGATTGAGGAGTGCAAAAATCTCGGCAAGGCGCTGGCAGCAAACGCCTGAGAACTTTAAAACAAAAAAGATTCTCCATACTTTCCTGTTTGATATAATTTTTGACACAGCAAAAGGACAGTTACCATGAAGGATAGCTGTCCTTTTGTTGTACTATGACAGATAAAGAAGGTGCTTTGGCAGATTCTTGCGCCAAGGCGCGGTTGCTTTGGCAACCATCTGCCTATGCGCCGAGTACACATCCTATTGTCAGGAATAAAAAAGACATCACCCTGCGGGAATGCCTTTTTCGATGGATGTTCGCTGCTTCGAACAACAGAATATGCACTTTGGAAAAAGATTATTGTTTATCGCGGTTTTCCAGAACGTGTTTTTTGATTGCGGCGAAGCTTTCCGGGCTGATGACATGCTCCATGCGGCAGGCATCACTGACGGCTGTCTCGGGATCGACACCGAGCTGAATCAGCCAGCCGGAAATCAGTTCATGACGTTCATAAATCATTTCAGCAATCTGGCGGCCAGTATCGGTCAGATAGATAAACCCTTCTTTGGTTACGGTAATATGGTTCTTTTCGCGTAGGTTCTTCATAGCGACACTGACGCTGGATTTTTTGAAGCCGAGTTCTTCTGCGATATCTACAGAGCGGACAACTGGATGGGTCTTGCTCAGGACAAGGATCGTTTCCAGATAGTTTTCCGCGGATTCATTTACTGCCATGGGATCACATTCCTTTCTGATGCTGTGCGCCTGCAACAGCATTTATAATAGTATAGCATGGATTTGTACGGTATTCAATTGAAAAAAAAGAAAACAGGACGAAAAAGATCTGTGAGGAAAGAATAAAATTTTGCAAAAGTACAAAAATAGACTGGGAAAAAATGGTCTCTTATGGTAATATTGAATATATTACAAGAATAAACACAGGGGGAAGATTTCATGGCAAAAGAAATGATTGCAATGCTTCTTGCCGGCGGCCAGGGATCGCGTCTGTATGCATTGACCCAGAGACTTGCAAAGCCTGCCGTTCCGTTTGGTGGAAAGTACCGGATTATCGATTTTCCGCTGTCCAACTGCGTTAATTCCGGTATCGATACCGTAGGGATTTTAACGCAGTATCAGCCAATGGTACTCAACGAATACATCGGAAACGGACAGCCCTGGGACCTTGACCGCCTTCATGGAGGGGTACATGTCCTGCCGCCCTATCAGAAGGCCTCCGGCTCCGACTGGTATAAGGGCACAGCCAATGCTATCTATCAGAACATCCCGTTTATCGAACGCTATAATCCCAAATACGTCATCATCCTGTCCGGCGACCAGATTTGCAAACAGGACTACAGCGATTTTTTACGCTTCCATAAGGAAAAGGGCGCAGAATTCAGCGTTGCGGTTATGGAAGTGCCGTGGGAGGAGGCATCCCGTTTCGGACTTATGGTGGCAGATGAAAATGACAAAATCACCGAGTTCCAGGAAAAACCCAAGGAACCTAAGTCAAATCTCGCGTCGATGGGAATCTACATTTTCAACTGGGATGTTTTAAAGAAATATCTGATCGAGGACGAGGCGGATCCGGAATCTGAAAATGATTTCGGCAAAAACGTCATTCCGAGCCTGCTGCGCGACGGCAGAGATATGTACGCTTATCATTTCAGCGGCTACTGGAAAGACGTCGGAACCATCAGCTCTCTCTGGGAAGCCAACATGGAGGTCCTCGATCCGGAGCACAGCGGCATTGACTTATTTGAGGATGACTGGAAAATCTACAGTCGAAACAGTGGGAAAACCGGTCACAGAATTTTGGATACCGGCGTTGTGGAAAACTCCATGGTGACGGACGGCTGCAGGATCGCAGGACATGTCAAGCATTCGATCCTGTTCTCCGGCGTATCGGTAGAAGAGGGCGCTGAGATCGAAGATGCAGTTGTAATGGGAGGCACCGTCATCAAAAAGGGCGCATCCGTCAAACACTGTATTGTTGCAGAAAATGTCGTGATCGGCGAAAACGCGATTGTAGGTGAGATGCCGAAAGACGGCGCAGGCAGCGTTGCAACCATCGGTTCCGGTGTTTATATCGGAGACGGCGCAAAGGTCGGCCCTGCAGCGATGATCGATCAAAATGTAAAGGATGGTGAAGAACAATGGTAAACTCCAATGCGAACGCGCTGGGAATTATTTTCCCCAACAGCTATGATGGTCTGGTTCCGGAGCTTGTCACGGAGCGTCTGATGGCTTCCATTCCCTTTGCGGGACGTTACCGGATGGTGGATTTTGTTTTATCCAGCATGGTGAACTGCGGTATCGACAATGTTTCTCTGATCGTCCGTAAAAATTATCACTCTCTGATGGATCATCTCGGCTCCGGCAGAGAATGGGATTTAACCCGTAAATACGGCGGACTCAATATCGTGCCTCCGTTTGCTTCCAATACCGTGAAAGTATACAACGGAAGGATCGAAGCATTGGCGAGCATTCTTGATATGTTAAAGGATGCGAGAGAAAAATATGTCGTGATGTCTGACGCTAACCTTGCGGTAAACTTCGATTTTACAGCGATGCTGGAGCAGCATATCGAAAGCGGTGCGGATGTGACGATCGCATATAAGAAGCAGGAAATTCCCGTCGGAATGAAAAAGCCGTTTGATATTACAAAGGATCTGTACTACACGTTTGAACTGGACGATGACGGCAGAATCCGTCAGCTGCGGATCAATCCGGAGGACGAAGGAGTTCAGAACCTTTCCATGAACATTTACATCATTGAAAGGGAATTTCTGGTACATATGATCAGCGAAGCCTATAGTAAGGGCATGGTTTATTTTGACCGTGATCTGCTGGCACCGAACCTGGAGCGTCTGAATGTCAGAGGCTTTGAATTTAATGGCTATCTGGCGCGCATCAGTGATATCAAGAGCTATTTCGATGAGAATATGAAGCTGTTAAAGGATGAAAATCTGGACGGTCTGTTTGGCGGCAACCCGATCTACACCAAGATTCGTGACGACAACCCGACCCGTTACATTCAGGGCTCCAAAGCGAAGAACATCATGTCCGCAGACGGTTGCATCATCGAAGGCGAAGTGGAGAACAGTATTCTGTTCCGTGGCGTCAGAATTGCGAAAGGTGCTAAGGTGAAAAACTGCGTCCTGATGCAGGATACAATCGTTGGCGAGGGCGCTAATGTAGAATATGTCATTACGGACAAAAAACGTAACGATTTCAGCAGGAAAGGAAATCAAGGGAGCGGACAGCTTCCCTGTATATGTAGCAAAGTATCGCAGTGTATAAATGGAGGATTCCTATGGAAGCTTTCCGGATATGGCTGCAGGAGGAGCCGGCGCTGTTTTTAGGAGCAGCGGCGGCTCTGATGCTTATGAGCGGCAGCCTTTATGAGCGGCAGAGAGAACATAAAACAACACAGACTTTGATGTTAAAAGGCGGGACGACGCTGATTGCAGCGCTTGTCGCGGGCGCAGCGGTATGGCAGCAGAACAGCCTGGCAGCACGCTTTGTGCTGGCAGCGACGCTTTGCTGTGCGGTCGCGGACGTCTTGCTGGAACAGATTTTTAATTTCGGCGCGTGCGTATTTGCACTGGGGCATATCTGCTATCTGGCGGCGTATTTTTCCGAAGCACATTTTAGCATCGCTACAGCGGTCAGCCTTGTCGTTTTGCTGGCGGGGATGTACCTGATACACCGAAAACAGACCGTCGGAAAAAGCGGCAGGGAGATTTTGTCTGTTGTGGCCTATGGGCTGGTTCTGAGTGCGATGACGGCGGGCGCGATTACCTATTGCCTACAGGAGCAAAGTTTTGGCAGCATGCTCACGGCTTTTGGCGCGGTTGGATTTTTCATTTCAGACAATATTCTGATCTGGCGGCTGCTAAGCGGCTACGAAAGCCGCCTGCAGGGCGCGGTGCTGCTGCTGTTTTATTACGGCGGTGTCTTTTTGATTGCGGCAGGGCAGGTAGTTGGATAAAAAATAACGTTTACTTTGCGTGTATTTTTTTGTATGATAGGTTACAGCGTGAAAGCAGAAATTCCTCTGTGCAGGAGGCATCTATGGTGGAAAGGGCGCTGGCAAAAACAGAGGCAGCAGATAGGATCGAAAATGGAGTTTGAACATTATATCCAGCAGGGACAGCAGAAGCTGCGCTGCGGCTACACCACAGGAACGTGTGCGGCGCTGGCGGGAAAGGCTGCCGTCCGGATGCTGCTTGGCGGACAAAAACAGAAGAAATTTCCGTCCTGACGCCGAAGGGGCTTTGGGTCACGACGGCGGTGGAAGAAATTCAAAGCGGCGACGGCTGGGTCAGCTGTGGCGTGCGCAAGGACGCAGGAGACGATATCGATGTCACCGCGCAGTCTCTGATCTGTGTCAAAGCAAAAAAACGGCGGGAACCAAGATCGTTATCGACGGAGGCATCGGCGTCGGCAGGGTGACAAAGCCAGGGCTGGAACAGCCGGTCGGCGCAGCGGCGATCAATTCTGTCCCGCGGCGGATGATTTTGCAGGAGGCGGAGGCAGAGTGCCTGGACGCAGGCTATGAGGGCGGACTTTTGCTGACGGTATTTGTGCCGGACGGGGAAGCACTTGCCAAAAAGACCTTCAATCCGCAGCTTGGCATCCAGGGCGGAATATCGATTCTCGGAACGACCGGGATTGTTGAGCCGAAAAGCGTGCAGGCGCTTGTGGATACCATCGGTCTGGAAATACGTCAGCGAAGGGCATTGGGAGAAGAGGCACTTTTACTGACACCGGGCAATTACGGCATGGAATTTTTAAAGGATCGACCGGAATTTGCCTCCATGACGCCGGTACAGTGTTCCAATTATATCGGGGAAGCCTTCGATTTTGCAGTCAGCAGCGGATTTTCAAAGGTCATATTGGTGGGGCACATCGGCAAGCTTGTCAAGCTGGCGGGTGGTATTATGAATACGCATTCCAGGGTTGCAGACTGCCGGTGTGAGCTGTTCGCTGCCCATGCCGCACTGGCGGGCGTAAGCCGGGATGCGATCGGCAGACTGATGGAGGCTGCGACGACGGACGCCTGTCTGGAAATTCTGGATGAGGAAGGGAAAAAAAAGCGGTCATGCAGAGTCTGATGAAAAAGATCGGACAGCATGCAGCGCACCGGCTGGGCGGTACGGTGGAAGTTACGGTTCTGGTGTTCAGCAATCGGTTTGGAGTGTTAGGAGAAACTCAGTGTCAAGAAATATAAAGGGGATTTTTTACGGAGTGAGCATGGGTCCGGGAGATCCGGAGCTGATGACAGTCAAGGCGGTACGCATTTTGAAGGAAGCAGACGTCATCGCAGCGGCACGTGTGATGGGAAAACAGGAAACCGCGCTGGAAATTGCAAAGCAGGCGGTCTGCCGGGAGAAGTCGTCAAGGACGGTCTTTTGGAAAACGAGGCTTATGGATATTTCACAACTGTGATTGTAAAGGAGTAAAGAAGTGGTTCATTTTGTTGGGGCAGGCTGCGGCGCGCCGGATCTGATCACATTGCGGGGACGCAGACTTCTGGAAGAAGCGGATGTCATTATTTATGCGGGCAGCCTGGTCAATCCGGCACTGCTCGGGTTTGCAAAAAAAGATTGCAGAATTTACAACAGCGCGCAGATGACGCTGGAAGAAGTGATTGCCGTCATGGAAGAGGCGGAAAGCAGACAGCAGATGACAGTGCGGCTGCATACGGGTGACCCGAGCCTGTACGGGGCAATTCGAGAGCAGATCGACTGCCTGAAAGAGCAGGAGATTTCTTACGATGTGACGCCTGGCGTTTCGAGCTTCTGTGGTGCTGCAGCAGCTCTGGATGCAGAATACACGCTGCCGGGCATTACGCAAAGCGTCATCATTACGCGGATGGCGGGGCGGACACCGGTGCCGGAAGCAGAGTCGATTGCCTCCTTTGCGGCGCACGGCTGCGCGATGGTCATTTTCCTGAGCGCCGGGATGTTAGAGGGACTACAGCGCGAGCTGTTAAAGGGTGCTTACACGGAGCAGACACCGGCAGCGATTGTATACAAGGCAAGCTGGCCGGAAGAGCGCACGCTGCGCTGTCCGCTCGGAAATCTTGCCCGGTGCGGGAAAGAAGCCGGCATTTCCCAAACGGCGCTTGTAATGGTCGGAAATTTCCTCGGGGATGTTTATGACAGATCGTGTCTGTATGACCCGGCGTTTACGACAAAGTACCGGCAGGGAACAGATGCCGGCGGAGCAGACGTTTGCTGCGGTGGGGCGGTCTGATGAGTAATTATATGATCTGTTTCAGCAAGAATGGCGCGGCACTCGGACGGAAGATTCTGACAGCAGCGCCGCAGGAAAATTCCGGCAGCGCAGCGCCTGCTGAAGCTTGCGCAAGTGTTTCGTCTGCGTCCAGCGCAGGCTGGGAGCTGACGGAATGCTTCGGTACTGTCCACGAAAGCCTTGCGGATTGGACCAGACGAACCTTTCAGCCGGGCAACAATCTGCTTTTTATCGGTGCGGCAGGAATCGCCGTACGTGCGATCGCACCTTATGTCCGGGAAAAACAAAGCGATCCGGCTGTGGTCGTGATGGATGAAAAAGGCAAACTGGTGCATCCCGATTTTGTCCGGGCATCTCGGCGGACAAATCTTCTTGCCAATAAGCTTGCGAAAATGACAGGCGCGCAGGCGGCGATTACGACGGCAACAGATGTGCGTGGCGTCTGGGCGGTGGACAGCTGGGCGAAACAGGAAGGGCTGACGGTTGTAAATCCTTCCGGAATTAAAGAAATTTCTGCAGGGCTTTTGCAGGGACAGACCAAAAAGCTGTTCAGCGAATTTCCCATTTCCGGGAAGCTGCCGGAGGGGCTTGTTTTTCCGATGCAGCGTCCTGCGATATTTATATCGGAATCCACAGGCTGACAGACCGAAAGCAGGAGCCTCTTTATCTGATTCCTGCAGCGCTGATCGCAGGAATCGGATGCCGAAAAGGTGCACAGCGGGAACAGCTGGATGCGCTGTTTGAGGAAGTGCTGGAGCAGAACAATGTCTGGCAGCAGGCGGTTCAGAAAATATGCAGCATCGATTTAAAAAAAGAGGAACCGGGGCTGCTTTTATTTTGTGCAGAACATGGTATTTTGCTGGAAACCTATGATGCGGAAACGCTCCGTAACCTGGACGGGGAGTTTACCGCATCGGCATTTGTCAGTCAGGTGACGGGCGTGGACAATGTCTGCGAACGGAGTGCCATGGCGGGCAGCCAAAATGGGAAAATTCTGATTTCCAAAATGGCGAAAAACGGCGTGACGGCAGCCTTTGTACTGGATGAGGTCAAAATTTCCTTCTAAAGCGAATGGTATCCTGAAAATTCTATTTTGTGGGAAGAAATTTCAGGATAGTTGTATGCAGTGAAATATCGATTGACGGAGAGAAAAACGATGAAACGTCTTTTTGTAGTAGGGCTTGGGCCTGGCGGCAGGGATGGTATGACGCTGGAGGCAAAAAAAGCGCTGGAACAGTCAGAAGTAATCTGTGGCTATACCGCCTATGCGGATTTAATCCGGGAAGATTATCCGGAGAAGGAATATCTGGTCAGCGGTATGACAAAAAGAAGTCGAACGCTGTCATATGGCGCTTTTGGCGGCGCAGGACGGAAAAAACGACGGCGATGATTTGCAGCGGGGATGCAGGCGTGTACGGAATGGCAGGGCTTGTACTGTCGTTGGCAGAAAAGTATCCGGAGACGGAGGTTGTGATCGTTGCGGGCGTGACAGCGGCGCTTTCCGGAGCAGCTCGGCTGGGCGCACCGCTGATGAACGATTTTGCCGTGATTTCCCTGTCCGACCTTCTGACGCCAAAGGACGTGATCGAGAAGCGGCTCCGTGCGGCGGCAGCAGGAGATTTTTCCATTTGTCTGTACAATCCGTCGAGCAAAAAAGCGGGCGGACTATTTAAGCTGGGCGTGCCGGATTGTATCCGAGTATTATGCACCGGATACGCCCTGTGGCTGGGTGCGGATGATCGGAAGACAGGATGAAGAGAAGAAAACCTGCACGCTGCAGGAGCTTACCAAAGAGCAGGTGGATATGTTTACGACGGTCTTTATCGGCAGCAGCAGGACAAACTTCCAAAACGGTCTGTTGGTAACAAAGCGCGGCTATGAAAAGCGGGTGGCGGTCAATCGGGCAGGCGGAAAGGAAAAGCTCAGAATCCTGCTGTTTGGCGGAACAACGGAGGGCAGAGAGCTGGCACAACGCCTGTTGACTCTTCCAGTCATTTTTAAAGTCAGTGTAGCAACTCCATATGGAGAGGAACTGCTGCAGGATCTGCCGCAGGCAACGATTCTGGCAGGGCGGATGGATCGGACACAGATGGAGCAGGAGATGGAAAAAGGCTATGATCTTGTGATTGATGCGACCCATCCCTATGCGGCAGAGGTGAGCGAAAATATCCGTCAGGCGGCGCAGCAGGAGCAAATCCGCCTGCTTCGGGTTTGCCGCAGAGCTTCAAAGGTCGGCAGTGACTGTTACTGGGTGCAGGATGCAAAGGAGGCGGCAGGACTGTTGCAGACGCTTTCTGGAAATGTCCTGCTGACGACGGGCAGCAAGGAGCTTGCGGCGTTTGAAGGCGTGGAAAAAGAGCGGCTCTATGTGCGGGTGCTTCCCTCCAAAGAAGCGCTTGATCTGTGCGAAAAGGCTCAGATTCCGCACAGCCACATTCTTGCGCTGCAGGGACCCTTCACAACTGCGATAAATATTGCGCTGATGGAGCAGTACCATATCGGCATCCTCGTGACGAAGGATGGAGGCAAAAAGGGCGGCTTTCTGGAAAAACAGGAGGCTGCGCGCCTGCAGAAGGCTGCGCTTGTCGTGATTGGCAGACCGACGCAGGAAGAAGGGTATTCTGTAGAAGAAGCCTGGAACCTTGTACTGGAGAGCCTGTATGCAAAAGGAGGTGCTGTGGAATGAGAAAACTGACAGTCGTTGGAATGGGACCCGGCAGCCAGTCCTGCCTGACACTGGAAGCGTTGGAAGCGTTACGCAAAGCAGACCTGATTGTCGGGGCAGGGCGCCTGCTTGAAACACTTCCGGAGGGATGCTCGAAGAATCGGAAAATAGCGGTTTCCGCCCAGGCGGTCTGTGATGCAGTGTATGGTTCTGACAGCAGCTTTCCCTGCGTGGTCTGTACCGGGGACACCGGCTGTTACAGCCTTTGTACCGGGCTTGGAAAATACTGGGACGGAGAGCTCTCCATTCTGCCCGGGATCGGAAGCATGTCCTATTTGGCTGCGAAACTGCAGCTGCCGTGGCAGGACTGGAAAGTGGTGAGTGCTCACGGAAGAGCCTGTGATCCTGTTGCGGCAGTTACAGAAAATCCGGAAGTATTTTTTTTGACCGGACCGGACAATACGGCGCAGGAACTTTGCAGACAGCTGATGCAGGCGGGATTTGGCGGATGCCGGGCGTATGTCGGAGAAAAGCTTTCCTATCCGGAAGAACGGATTGTATCCGGAACAGTTCGGGAAATAGCAGAAAAGATATTTGAGCCACTGGCGGTGCTGGTGGTGAAGCGGGAGAAAACGGCAGACGATATCGGAAACGATACGGTATCTGCGAAAAAGGATTCTGAGAATTCTGTTACGGGATCTTGTTGGCGGGAGCGTGCAAAAACACATGGTCCCGGACTTTTGGATGACTGGTTTGTCCGGGGAGAGGTTCCAATGACAAAACAGGAGGTGCGTGCAGCTGCGCTTGCAAAGCTCGGGGCGGCAGGCGCGAAAGTCCTTTATGATGTCGGTGCAGGAACCGGTTCTGTTTCTGTCGAACTTTCGCTGATGGCAGGACAGGCAGACGTGTATGCGATTGAGTGTGAGGAAAAAGCAGTAGAATTGATTGGGAAAAATCGGGAGCGGTTTGGCTGCGGGGAATTTGCATGTGGTTTTTGGAAAAGCGCCGCAGGCATTAGACTCCCCTTCCAGCGCCGGACGCTGTGTTTATTGGCGGGACGAAGGGGAATCTGCCGGAAATTTTATCCATCCTTTTTGAAAAAATCCGTCCGTCCGGATCGTTGTGACCGCGATTTTGCTGGAAACAGCACTGCAGGCATGTGAAAGTCTGGAAGCGTTTACCTCGAAGCCGGCAGAAATCATGCAGCTTCAGGTTTCGCGGTCGAAAAAGGCAGGAAAAGGTCATATGCTTTGCGCCAATAATCCGATCTTTTTAATCAGTGCCGGAGGATGTGCAGATGAATAGGATTTTATTTGCAGGTCTGTCCAGCGGAAGCGGGAAGACGGCTGTTACCTGTGCGTGCCTGCGGGCGCTGCAGAAAAAAGGAATCTCTGCGGCCTCGTTTAAGTGCGGACCGGACTATATCGATCCGATGTTCCATCAGCGTGTGCTCGGCATTCCGGGAGAAAATCTGGATCTGTTTTTTGCAGATGCAAAAACACTGCAGCGCCAGATTGCCTGCTATGAACAGCGGTGTAAAATTGCAGTGCTGGAGGGCGTGATGGGATATTATGACGGTCTGGGCGGCGTGTCGGACCGGGACTCTACATGGGATGTTGCGTGCGCAACAAATACTCTGGTAATTCTTGTTGTGCGTCCGAAAGGTGCGAGCCTGACGATTGCCGCACAAGTTCAGGGAATGCTTTCTTTCCGGAAAAGAAACCAGCTTGCAGGCATTTTGCTCAATGGCTGTTCGGAAGGGATGGCGCGGCTGCTTGCACCGATGCTGGAGGAACAGACCGGACTGCCGGTTGTTGGTTTTTTGCCCTATGTGGAAGATGCTTCTTTTGAAAGCAGACATCTAGGGCTTGTGACAGCGCAGGAGGTCGGAGCGCTGTCGGAAAAGGTGGACAGGCTGGCTGATGCTTTTTTACAACATGTTGATCTGGAGCAAGTGCTGCGGATCGCGGCGACAGCGGACAGCGTGGCAGAGACAATAAAAAGCGAAGCAGCGTTAAAAAACCCGGATTGTCCGGATTCTCCACAGTTTCCAGCCCCGGATAAAGAGTGCCTTCGAATCGGCATTGCACAGGACACAGCGTTTTGTTTTTATTATGAAGAAAACAAAAGAGCGCTGCGGCAACAGGGATTGGAGCTTGTGGAATTTTCGCCGATGGAAGATAAAAAGCTGCCGGAAGGCATCTGCGGACTGTATCTGGGCGGCGGATACCCGGAGCTGCACGCCGGGAAGCTTTCTGAAAACAGTAGGATGCGTCATGCAATTTTTGAGGCGGTCCGTCATGGAATGCCGACGATTGCGGAATGCGGCGGCTTCCTGTATCTGCAAAAGGAACCGGAAGACGCTGACGGACAGGTCTGGGAGATGACAGGCGTTTTGGATGGAAGCGGATTTCGGACGAACCGCCTGCAGCGCTTTGGATACGCGGTCATGACAGCAAAAGAAAATTCCATGCTGTTTGAAAAAGGGGAAAGCATTCCGGTGCATGAATTTCATTACTGGGACTGTACCCAGAACGGGACAGCGTTTGAAATGAAAAAGCCGGTCGGAAACAAAACCTGGGAGGGAAGCGTTACAGGAAGCAGTCTGTATGCAGGCTTTCCGCATTTATATTTTCTGGCAGAGCCAAGGCTGGCAGAACGGTTTGCCAGGGCAGCGGCAAAATGGCAGGAAAAGCAAAGGGAGAAGGCATTGTGAATTTGGAAAGGTTATCAAATCAGCTGAATCAGATATCGGAGCCGGACAAAAAGGTAGCGTCGGAAGCGAAGCAACGATGGGACAGTGTGGCGAAGCCCCTGGGAAGCCTTGGGCTTTTGGAGGATGCGCTGATTCGGATTGCAGCGCTGACCGGGAGCGCGGACATTGACCTGTCGGTGCGCAGATTGTATCTGATGTGTGCGGATAACGGCGTAGTGGCACAGAACGTCACACAGACCGGAAGCGAAGTGACCGCGCGGATGGCAGACAGCTTTGCCGCCGGGAAAAGCAGCGCCTGCAGGATGGCAAAGGTGGCGAACTGTCAGGTAGAGGCGGTCGATCTCGGAATTTTAAATTATCCGGGCAATCCTGGAGTCCGAAACTGTCGGATCGCCAACGGGACGGCGGATATTACACAAAAAGCCGGCGATGACAAAGGCAGAGCTGTACCGCTGTATCGAAACGGGAATCGGGCTTGTAAAGTGCGCCAAAAGAGGATAGGGTAAAGCTTTTGGTGACCGGAGAAATGGGAATTGGCAATACGACGACGTCCAGTGCAGTCGCTTCGGTTCTGCTTGGCTGTGATCCGCTGCTTGTGACGGGACGCGGTGCAGGCTTGTCTGACAGCGGGCTTTCCCGTAAACTGGAGGCAATAAAAAAAGCGATAAAGCTTCACCACCCGGATCCGGAAGATCCGCTCAGTGTGCTCTCTATGCTTGGCGGGTTCGATATTGCAGGAATGGTCGGCCTCTACCTTGGCGGCGCGCTGTATCAGGTTCCGGTGCTGATTGATGGTGTGATCTCTGCAGTGGCGGCACTTTTGGCGGTAAAAATCTGCCCGGCTTCCAAAAAGGCAATGCTGGCAACGCATGTATCTGCGGAACCGGCCGGATGCATGATTCTGGATGCAATCGGTCTGGAACCGATGATCACGGCGGGCATGCGTCTCGGAGAAGGAACCGGTGCGCTGTGCGCGATTCCGATGCTGGATATGGCGTGCAGCGTCTATCAGGGTTCTACATTCGGAGAGCTTTCGATCGAGGCGTATGAAGAGCAGGGCAGCCAGCTGTAAGGAAGCAGAAAACGGAAAAGAGGAAGGATATGCTGACATTGATTGTGGGCGGAAGCGCGAGTGGAAAGAGCGCTTTTGCGGAAAATTACGCGATGGAAGCCGGAGAAAACCGTATTTACATCGCAACGATGCAGCCGATGGACAACGAATGTCTGGCACGGATTGAAAAACATCGTGGGATGCGCGCACAGAAAAATTTTCAGACTGTGGAATGTTATACCGGTTTAAAACAGGTGCGCGTTCCGAAAGACAGCGTCGTTTTGCTGGAATGTATGAGCAACCTGACTGCGAATGAAATCTACGCGCCGGAGGGTGTCGGAGAGGATCGGTGCAGCGAAGAAATTCTGGCAGGCGTAAAAGCTCTGGAAAACCAGTGCAGGCATCTGATCATTGTCAGCAACGAAGTGTTCGAGGGCGGGACAAATTATGATCCGTCTACGGTGCGGTATCTGGATATCCTCGGAAAAAATCAACCGGGAAATTGCAAAAAATGGCGGATGCGGCAGCGGAAATTACAGCAGGGTGTTGGATCTGGCATAAGCAGGGAGGAAAAATCCAATGATTTCGACAGTGATCGTGGCATTTTCGATGTTTTCGGCAATTCCGATGCCGCAGACAGAATGGACAAATAAAAGTATGCGCTATGCGTTGTGCGCGTTCCCGCTGATCGGCGCAGTGATCGGCGCGCTGGTGTGCCTGTGGCGTTTTGTGTGCCTGCGGATGGAGTTTTCGGAATGGATACTGGCGGCGGGAATCTGTGTACTTCCGGTGCTTGTGACCGGAGGCATTCATCTGGACGGCTTCTGCGATACGGCAGATGCGCTGGCAAGTCATCAGGATACAGAAAAAAACTACAGATTTTAAAGGATCCGCATATAGGCGCGTTCGCGGCGATCTGGCTGGGCTGTTATTTTATCGCCCAGCTTGCTCTTGCAGTGACAGCAGCACAAATGCAGGCAGATCTGACGGCGCTGGCGTTTGGCTATTGTATCAGCAGAAGCCTTTCCGGGCTTGCAGTTGCGAGCTTCCCTCTTGCGAAAAACAGTGGTCTGGCATATACTTTCGCAGAGTACGCGGATAAAAAGAAGGTGCGAACGTTTCTCGCTGTCCTGGCAGCAGTCCTTTGTGTCCTTTGCTGTATTTGCTGCGGGAAAAAGGCATTGGCGTAAGCATTGCCGCAATCGGGACTTTTTTGTATTATCGATTCCGGCTGATTGAAAAATTCGGCGGCCTGTCGGGGGACCTGGCAGGATGGTTTGTCCAGATGTGCGAACTTTTCATGCTGGCAGCAGTGGTACTGACAGAGTATCTGTAGTGCGGCAAAAAACATCGCAGATGAGATCTTGTAAATGGCGCTGGCGAAGGGTAGTTTTTGCAGGAGAAGGGAAAAAAAACAGGCATGATTTATATTTTTGGACCATATGCGGCCGGAAAACGGAGTATGTCCGGGAAACTTTCGGCTATACGGAAGCAGATTTTTCGACAAAAGCAGAGGATAACTGCAGGGTGCTTTACGATGCACAGCAGCTGGCTTCCAAAGTCGGAAATCGGCCGGAAGAGCTGGAAAAGCTGGCGGAGCAGCTTGGCAGAAAAGAAGTCGTCATCGCAACGGAAACCGGGTGCGGTGTCGTGCCGATAGATGCTGCAGAGCGGGAGGCAAGAGAAGCAGCCGGACGGCTGTCGATTCTGCTTGCAAAACGGGCGCAGAAAGTCATTCGTGTCTGGTGCGGCCTGCCGGAAAGCCTTCGATAACAGCTGTCTGGACCGGCCGGCAACAGGGAAGGTGTGGCAGAAATGAGAGGAAAATATGGAGCAGAAGATAGAAATCTGGCTGATCCGTCATGGAAAAACGCTAGAAAATGAGCAGCACCGTTATATCGGGTGGCTGGATTCCTCCCTCGGAAGTGCTGGAAAAGCGGAGCTTATCCGCGCTTCGGAAACCGTTTCCAAAGTATGGGTAACGAACAGACGCAGGACACAGGAAACGGCGCAGATTCTGTTTCCAGGAGCAGAGCAGATCCTTGTACCGGGGCTGGAAGAAATGAATTTCGGCAGTTTTGAAGGAAAAAATTTTGAAGAGATGCAAAATGACAGCGCCTATCGGAGCTGGGTGGAGAGCGGCTGCCTGGATGTCTGTCCGGGCGGAGAGAGCAAAGCAGTTTTTTTGCAGCCGCGTCTGCAGCGCTTTTTTGAAGCTGACCCAGAGATGGCAGCAGAAAGAACCGCAGGCAGTTTATCCGGTTGTGGCCCACGGCGGCACGCAGATGGCTCTGTTAGAACAATTCGGAGAACCGAAAAGAAGCTATTATGAAGGACAGACGCAGGCCGGGGACGGCTGGAAGCTTGTCTGGGAAAACGAAAGGCTCTGGATAAAGGGGCAGCTTTCGTTTCGCAGGCAGCAGGAAAAGAGAGGAAAAAGATGAGAATAGCAGCAGCCGTTTTATGCGGCTTTTTCATGGATTTATGCCTGGGGGATCCGGACTGGATGCCGCACCCGGTTATTTATATGGGAAAAAGCAATCAGCGCGCTGGAAAAAATTTCTGCGCAGGAAGTTTCCGGATACCCAAAAGGGACTTCTGATGGCGGGAGCAGCCCTGGCAGCGATTCTGCCGCTTGGAAGCTTTCTAATGGCGGCAGCCGCAATTTATCTGGCAGGTCTGGTGCATCCCGTGCTGGCATTTTTGCTGGAAACGCTGTGGTGTTGGCAGGCGCTTGCGGTGAAGGGACTGTATACAGAGAGCATGCGGGTGAAAAAAAGCTGGAAGAGCAGGATCTGCCCGGCGCCAGGAGCGCGGTGGCAAGAATTGTCGGAAGGGATACGCAGAATCTGGACGCAGCGGGAGTTGCAAAGGCTGCGATTGAGACGGTGGCGGAAAATTTTTCGGACGGTGTGGCAGCACCGCTTTTTTATCTGGTGATCGGAGGTGCGCCGTTGGGACTTTGCTATAAAGCGATCAATACGATGGACAGCATGGTCGGCTATAAAAATGACCGGTATCTGTACTTTGGACGCGCGGCAGCAAAGCTGGACGACGTTGCAAACTATATTCCGGCGCGGATTTCAGCTTTTTGATGATGTTTGCAGCACTTCTGACCGGACAGGATGCAAAACGGGCGTTTCAGATCTGGAAGCGCGACCGTTACAATCACGCAAGCCCGAATTCCGCCCAGACAGAAAGTGTGGCGGCAGGAGCACTGGACATCCTGCTTGCAGGGGATGCATGGTATTTTGGGAAGCTGGTAAAAAAGCCGACGATTGGAGAGAATCTGCGGACGGTGGAAGCAGCAGATATTATGCGGATTAACCGGATGATGATCACAGCAAGCCTGATCGCGCTCGTGTTGTTTCTGGCGGTCAGATGTGTACTGTGTATATTGTTATAGAATATATAGATGGCTTGCGGGGAAGGTGCAGAAGAATGCACAAAAAGAAAGCACAAAAAGAAAGCTGTGTAATCTGTGCGCAGGCAGAGGGAGAAAAGAATGGAACTGATTCATGGCGGAGACTGGGCAGGACAAGAGGAGCGTCTGGGAAACCGCAGCATCCGGGATTTTTCTGCAAATGTCAGTCCGCTGGGCGTGCCGGATGGCGTCCGGAGGCGATCTGCCGGGCGGCAGGGAAAATAGACCGTTATCCGGATCCGTTATGCAGAAAACTGATTCAAAAACTCTCGGAGGAGCTTTCCTGTCCGGAAGAATGGATTGTCTGTGGCAACGGGGCAGCGGATCTGATTTATCGGCTGTTTCAGGCGGAAAAACCGAAAAAAGTGCTGCTGACAGCTCCGGCATTTGCGGAGTATGAGCAGGCGGCAGGACTTGTCGGGAGCAGGATTTATTTTTATGAACTAAAAGAAGAAGATCAGTTTCAGATTCAGGAGGATATTCTGGGACAGATTACGCCGGATACAGATCTTGTTTTTCTGTGTGAACCGAATAATCCGACCGGGCAGTGCACAAAACACAGCCTGCTGACAGCAATTCTGGAGCGCTGTCGGGGAATGCAGTGCACTTCTTGTGCTGGATGAGTGTTTTCTGGAATTTTTACCGGATCGGAAGGAGCGGACGCTTTTGCCGTATCTTGGACAGTATCCGAACCTGGTGATTCTGAGGGCGTTTACGAAGCTCTATGCGATGGCGGGGGTCCGGCTTGGATATTGCGTGTGCAGTGATGCGAAGCGAAAAGAACAGCTGATGGAAAGCGGACAGCCGTGGGGAGTGTCGCTTCTGGCACAGGAAGCCGGAGTCGCCGCACTTTCGGAGCAGGCATATGCAGACCGGGTGAGGAAACTGGTGGAACAACAGCGACCGATCCTGGTAAAGGGTTTGCGGCAGGCAGGATTTACAGTCTGGGAGGGAAAAAGCCAATTATCTGTTGTTTCGCAGTCACGATGCGACGCTTGAAAGAATGGAAGAAGCAGGATTCCCCGATGCGGGACTGCTCCAATTATCATAACCTGCAGCCCGGGGACTACCGGATTGCAGTGCGCACAGAGGAAGAAAACCGTGGGTTTCTGGAGGCACTTTTTTTGTGTCAGGGAAAAAAAGCAGCTTTGAACCCGATTGCGTCGGGACTGTCGGAAGGCGTTTGCGGAAATGGAATGAGGAAAAACAATGAAGCAAAATATTATGATTCAGGGCACGATGTCGAGTGCCGGAAAGAGCCTGATCTGCGCGGCACTGTGCCGTATTTTTACGCAGGATGGTTTTAAGACTGCACCGTTTAAAAGCCAGAATATGGCGCTCAACAGTTTTATCACGGAAGACGGGGCAGAGATGGGGCGCGCGCAGGTCATGCAGGCGGAAGCTGCGAAAATCAGACCGGATGCGAGGATGAACCCGATTCTGTTAAAACCTACCAGTGATGTGGGAAGTCAGGTTATTGTCAACGGGCATGTGCTCGGAAACATGCCTGCAGCGTCTTATTTTAAATATAAAAAGCAGCTTGTCCCGGAAATCATGAAAGCTTACCGATCCCTGGAAGAGGAATATGACATCATTGTGATTGAGGGCGCGGGCAGCCCGGCAGAGATCAATTTAAAGAAAAACGATATCGTCAACATGGGCCTGGAAGAGGAAGAAAGAAGCCGGGTGAAAGGACTGATTATCAACAAGTTCCGGGAGACGTTGAGATTTTAAAACCCGGACTTGCAACGCTGGAGGAGCTGACGAAAATTCCGGTAGCAGGTGTCATTCCGTGGATTTATGCAAAGCTGGATGATGAGGACAGTCTCGCGCCTCGTCTGTCCCGGGTACAGGCGGGGGCAGGCGTGGATATCGCAGTGGTTCGCCTGCCGCATATTTCGAATTTTACCGATTTTAACCCGTTGGAGCAGCAGCCCGGAATCAGTCTGCGTTATGCAGGGATGTAAAAACCCCTCGGGCAGCCGGATATGGTGATTGTACCCGGAAGCAAAAATACGATGAGCGACTTGAAATGGATGCGCCAGAATGGTATGGAAGCCGCCATTTTGAAGCTTGCGGCAGCAAACGTGCCGGTGCTGGGAATCTGCGGGGGCTATCAGATGCTGGGCGAAAGCATCGAAGACCCGGGCGGGGAAGAAGAGGGCGGAAGCCTGCATGGAATGGGGCTTTTGCCGGTTCGAACCGTTTTTGAAAAAAAAGAAAAGGTACAGACGCGGGTGACAGGAGAAATTCTTCAAAACCCGGGCGCAGGAGACGGGCTGTTCGCTGCGCTTAGCGGCAGTGTATTTTCCGGTTATGAAATTCATATGGGACATACAACAGGAAACGGAAAAAACTCGTTCTCCAGAATCCGGACGCTGACAAACGGAAGCACAGAAGCAGAGGAGGACTGGCAGGCAGACGGCGCAGTCTGCGGCAATGTTGCCGGTACTTATGTGCACGGACTTTTTGAAGACGGGTCGCTGACAAAAAATCTGTGCGGCGCGCTGCTTTCCAAAAAGGGAATCTGTGCAGAGGCGCTGACACAGGATTATGCGGCATTTAAGGAAAGCCAGTATGATCTTCTGGCAGCTGAAGTCAGAAAAGCACTGGATATGGAACAGATTTACCGGATGATGGAGAAGCAGGAGGGCGACAGATGAGCTATCAATACGTACTGCCGGGTGAGATTGAAAAACGTCGTTTTGAGATCCTTACGAAGGAGCTGGGTGACCGGAAGCTTTTACCGGAAAAACGAGCCGGTTATCAAACGGGTGATTCATACGACGGCGGATTTTGACTATGTAGACAACCTTGTTTTTTCGGACGGCGCGGTAACAAAAGCTGTGGAAGCATTCAAAGCCGGGGCTGGAATTGTGACAGATACGCAGATGGCCCTTTCCGGCATCCATAAAAGCACCCTGGAGAGCTTTGGCGGGACCGCACGTTGTTTTATGAGCGATCCGGAAGTGGCAAGGCTTGCGAAAGAAAGACAGACGACCCGCGCGTGGGTGAGTATGGAGGAAGCGGCCAGGCTTCCGGGCAGATGGGTTTTTGCGATCGGGAATGCGCCGACCGCGCTGATTCGCCTGCATGAGCTGATCCTGGAGAAAAAAGTGGATCCTGTGCTGGTCATCGGGGTTCCGGTGGGCTTTGTCAATGTAGTGGAAAGCAAGGAAGAAATTCTGAAGGATCCGGTGCCGTATATTGTGGCGCGTGGACGAAAGGGTGGTTCGAACGTAGCGGCGGCAATCTGTAATGCCCTGTTATATACCGCCGCCGGAAGGACGCTATAGGCAGATACGGACTGTATTTGGCAGCTGTAGGCATCCCGGCAGCCAAAGCTGCGTCAGTGAAAAAAGGAATCGGAACGGCACACGCCTGGGCGCTTTTGCCAACCGGAGCAAAACCGGTTGCTTTGGCATTTCATAAGCCCGAGCTTCCATAGAAGCAGGCGTTCGATGTCCTGTCTGGATATGCAGGAAGCGCCGGGACGGCAGGCGGTTGGCAGCGTGCAGGCCGGACGGCCGGAAGCAGGGCAGGCGGTTTGCGTACAACAGCCCGGAGAATCACCGCTGCAGCGGCTGGAAACGTTGTCTGCAGGGCAGCAGGAAGAACAGAAAGCCATCATGGAAGTCTCCTTACAAAAGACGGGGAAGACACTGCCTTTTTTCTTATTTTATGAAGAGGAAAAACAGGGGGTGACGAAGCGGGAAGCAGTTTCACCTGCCGTTTACATGAGAGCTGTTTTTGTGTTATACTAAAAAAACGGATGGTATAGTCCGTCTGTAAAATACGAGTGATGAGGGGAGAAAATTGCCATGAAAGACAGGCAATATACAACAAAAGAGCTATTCCGGCGCTTTCAGCCATATTTTAAACCATACTGGAAAACACTGGTGCTGGATTTATTCTGCGCCGGGCTGACGACACTGTGCGAGCTGGTGTTGCCGATGATTATGCGTTACATTACCAATCAGGGATTATATCATCTGGCAGAGCTTTCGGTTCAGACAATTTTGGGCGTGGTTGCGATTTATCTGGCGCTGCGCATAGTGGACTGCGTTGCCACTTATTATATGGCGGGCGTCGGACATATCATGGGCGCGAAAATCGAAACAGACATGCGCCGGGACGCGTATCAGCATCTGCATCAGCTGTCGAATACCTATTATAATAATACCAAGGTCGGACAGATCATGGGACGGATTACGAACGATCTGTTTGATGTGACCGAATTTGCGCATCACTGCCCGGAAGAATTTTTTATTGCCGGGGTTAAGCTCGTGATCGCATTTATCATCCTGATGCGGATCAATGTGCTTCTGACGCTGATTATTTTCCTGATTGTTCCGATCATGGTTGCAGTGTGCATGCATCTGAATTTTAAAATGCGCGATGTATTCCGCAGACAGAGAAACCAGATTGGTGAATTAAACGCCCGCATTGAGGACAGCCTGCTGGGGCAGAAGGTTGTAAAGGCATTTACAAATGAACAGATGGAGACGAACAAGTTTGAGACAGACAACAGACAGTTCTTTGACATCAAACGAGATTCCTATCACCTGATGGCGGTCTTTAATGCGACAACCCACGCTTTTGATGGCGCAATGTATGTGTCTGTTTTGCTTTTCGGCAGCATATTTATGATAAAGGGATGGGTCGCGGCAGGCGACCTGGTGGCGTTTCTTTTGTATGTGACGACGCTGATTGCGACGATCCGCAGGATTATCGAGTTTGCGGAACAGTTCCAGCGCGGCATGACAGGAATTGAACGGTTTTTGCAGATCATGGATGCGGACATCGAAATTTTCGATGAGGCAGACGCTGTGGAAATGGGAGAGCCGAAGGGCGAAATCGCATTCCACAATGTGAGCTTTGAATATCCGGATGATCACAATCAGGTGTTCAAAAACTTAAACCTGACAATTCATCCGGGAGAAAAGGTAGCATTGGTAGGACCTTCCGGCGGCGGAAAAACAACGCTGTGCAACCTGATCCCGCGTTTTTATGATGTGACGGGTGGCGAGATCACAATTGACGGAAAATCGATCAAACATTTCACGTTAAAGAGCCTGCGCCATAATATCGGCATCGTGCAGCAGGATGTTTATCTGTTCTCGGGCACGATCTATGACAATATCGTTTACGGAAGACCGGATGCGACACGTGAAGAAGTGATGGAAGCTGCAAAACGTGCGGGCGCGCATGAGTTTATCACAGAGCTGAAGGATGGCTACGACACCTACGTGGGCGAGCGGGGCGTAAAGCTTTCCGGCGGACAGAAGCAGAGAATCAGCATCGCCCGTGTCTTTTTAAAGAACCCGCCGATTATTATTTTGGATGAGGCGACCAGTGCGCTGGATAACGAGAGCGAATACGAGGTAGCAAAATCCCTTGGCAGGCTGTCTGAAGGGCGCACGACGCTGACCATCGCACACAGGCTTTCTTCTATCCGAAATTCCGATCGTATTTTGGTGTTGACCCATGACGGCATCGTGGAAGAAGGCAATCACGAAGAGCTTCTGGAAAAGCATGGCATATATGACCAATTCTACCGGATGGCGAACGAATTGAAATAAAAAAAAAGGGGGCAATGGTGTATGAAGCTGCAGTTTATCGGTGCGAATCATGAAGTGACAGGAAGCTGTCATTACCTGCAGGCAGGGAGACAGTTATATGCTGGTCGATTACGGAATGGAACAGGGCGTCAACCGGTTTGAAAACTGTCCGTTGCCGGTTCCGGAATCCCAGATCAATTTTGTGTTTTTAACGCATGCCCATATCGATCATTCCGGCATGCTGCCGCTTTTGTACGCACACGGCTTCCGCGGCAAGATTTATACAACGGAAGCGACCGCGGACTTATGCAGCATTATGCTCCGGGACTGCGCCCACATTCAGCAGCAGGAGGCGGAGTGGAAAAGCAGGAAGGCAAAACGCCATGCCGGAATCGAAGTGGAGGAGCCGTTGTATACGATGGAGGATGCGATCGGCACCATCAACTGTATCGTACCATGCCCGTATGGGAAAGAATTGGAAATAAACGATAACGTGACGATCCGGTTTACAGACGTCGGGCATCTGCTTGGATCCGCCAGCATCGAGGTATGGCTCAAAGAAGAGGTCTGCAGCAGAAAACTTGTTTTTTCAGGGGATATCGGCAACAAAAACCAGCCGCTGATAAAAGATCCGGAATATACAAAAACGGCAGATTATGTCGTGATGGAGTCGACCTATGGCGACCGCTTGCACGGCAGTACGCGCCCGGATTATGTCAGAGAGCTGACTCAGATCATCCAGGAGACGCTGGATAAGGGTGGAAATGTGGTCATTCCGTCGTTTGCGGTTGGGCGCACACAGGAAATGCTGTATTTTATCCGCAAAATCAAGGCGGATGGACTGGTTTCCAATCATGCGGATTTTCCGGTCTATGACAGTCCGGCGGTGGAGCAACCGGTTTTCAAACAAAACGAGCGGACCTGCTTTGACGAAGAGGCGATGGAGGGCATCAATCCCATCACGTTTCCGGGGCTGCGCCTTGCGATCACGAGCGACGAATCCAAGGCGATCAATTTCGATGAAACGCCGAAGGTCATCATTTCCGCTTCCGGCATGTGCGATGCCGGGCGCGTGCGCCATCATTTAAAGCACAACCTCTGGAGACCGGAATGTACGATTCTGTTTGTTGGCTATCAGTCGATTGGCACGCCGGGACGGGCACTGGTAGACGGAGTGAACGAAATGAGGCTGTTCGGAGAGACGGTGGATGTAAACGCACAGATCAGGGTGTTAACCGGAATATCCGGACATGCGGACAAAAACGGTTTAATCGACTGGATCGAGGGCTTTGAAACAAAGCCGAAAAAAGTGTTTATTGTGCACGGTGAGGATCTCGTTACGATGTCGTTTGCGGACTGCTTAAAGGATGAACACGGGCTCGATGCGTTTGCACCCTACAGCGGAACGGTCTTTAATCTGACGACGGAGACGTTTGAAAAGATTACAGAGCCTGTCGCTGTGAAAAAGAAGACCGCTGCAGCATCCGGCGGGCAGAGCAGCGCATACAACCGTCTTGTGGCTGCAGGACAGCGCCTGATGGCGTTGATTGGGCACTGCAAAGGAATGGCAAATAAGGATCTGGCGAAATTTGCAGACCAGATCAATTCGCTTTGCGATAAATGGAATTAAAATCAGGAGGAATCGTGCCGGGATATTCTGGAAAATGGAACGAGCACGGAGGGTGAAAAGGTACGCCCGCACTGGCCGGACGGAACCAGCGCCTATACGATCAAAAAGTTCGGCGTAGTCAACCGCTACGACTTATCGAAGGAATTTCCGCTCCTGACGCTTCGCCGCACCGCTTTAAAGAGCGCGACGGACGAGATTTTGTGGATCTGGCAGCAGAAATCCAATAATATCCATGACTTACACAGCCATATCTGGGATGAATGGGCGGATGAAGACGGCAGTATCGGCAAGGCTTACGGCTATCAGCTGGTGTAAAGCATCTGTATAAAGAGGGTTTGTTTGATCAGGTGGACCGCGTGATTTACGATCTGAAAAACAATCCGTTTTCGAGAAGAATCCTGACGAATATTTATGTGCATCAGGATTTGCATGAAATGAACCTGTATCCCTGTGCCTACAGCATGACCTTTAATGTGACGCAGAAGATAGGACACGATAAACTGACTTTAAATGCAGTTTTAAACCAGCGTTCCCAGGACGTTTTGGCGGCGAATAACTGGAATGTGGTGCAGTATTCTGTGCTTTTGCATATGCTGGCACAGGTGTGCGATATGGAGGTCGGCGAGCTGGTGCATGTCATTGCGGATGCGCATATCTATGACCGCCATGTGCCGATTATCAAAGAACTGATTTCGCGGACGCCCTATCCGGCACCGAAATTCTGGTTAAATCCGGAGATCAAGGATTTTTATCAGTTCACAAGAAACGACGTGCGCGCAGACGATTATGTGACCGGGGAGCAGATCAAGGACATCCCGATCGCAATTTGACGATAAAAGGAGAATACGCATGAATCTGATTGTAGCAGTGGATAAAAATTGGGCGATTGGCAATAAAGGGGAGCTGCTGGTGCGGATTCCGGCAGATCATAAGATGTTCCGACAGGAGACGACCGGAAAGGTTGTCGTGCTCGGAAGAAAGACGATGGATACATTTCCGGGCGGACAGCCGCTCAAAAACCGGGATAATATTATCCTGTCCCGCAACGAGGCATATCAGCAGAAGGATGCGCAGGTTGTGCATTCCGTCGAAGAGCTTCTGGAGGCGGTCAAGGGATATGACACGAAGGAGGTTTATGTCATCGGCGGAAGCAGCGTATACGAGCAGCTGCTGCCATATTGTGATACCGCGCATGTGACTAAAATTGACCATGCCTATGAAGCGGATTCGTGGTTCCCGAATCTGGATGAGGATCCGGACTGGGAGATCACAGCCGACAGTGACGAGCAGTATTATTACTTCGACCTGACCTATCATTTCCTTAAATATGAGCGCAAAAAGGGCTGAGCACAGACGGCAGCTGTGGGCGGTCACGTCCGCGAATCGTCCGCAGCGACCGCTTTTTCAAACAGTAGTCCGATTAAAAAACCACGCCGGCGCGAAGTCGAGGCGAATCACATGGCTGATGTTCCAGGGGCTTTTCTGGTAGCTCCAGGGGCATTGGCCTTTTTATCCAGAAAACGCCCGGTGGCGTACTCGACGGAAAAGATGCCGGTCATATAGATCAGCCCGCGCACGGTTTTGGGCAAATGCTTTAAAATCCGGTAGACGGGGCCGATCAGACAGGCGCAGCCGTAGATCGGAAACATCCATAAAGAAGTATGGCAGATCAGCGTTTTGTCCTGACGGCGCAGCGCTTCTGCGCCGGATACAAGGATTTCGAGGCACCAGCCGAGGATGCCGCATTTTAAAAAATCTTTACACAATTTTTTCATGGAAATAGTATGTGCAAAACTTCAAATTCCATGCAAACTGTGCTAAGATTAAGAGTAAAAAATACAGATGGAGGAAGCGTTCATGGATTTGTCTACGCTCAGGAATGAAATAGACCGGATTGACAGCCAGCTGGTGCAGCTGTATGAGCAGCGCATGGAAATCTGCAGTCAGGTGGCAGAATATAAGATCGAAAATGGAAAAAAGTATTTGACAAAACCAGAGAGGAAGAAAAGCTGGCGCGGGTACGCTCCCCTGACCCATAATGATTTTAACAGTCAGGGTGTGACGGAGCTGTTTGAACAGATCATGGCGATGAGCCGAAAGCTCCAGTACCAGATGCTGGAAAGCCATGGACGCACCGGCAGGCTGCCCTTTATCCCGGTCGAAAATCTGGATACCAAAAAGGCGAGAGTCGTATTTCAGGGTGCAGAGGGCGCATATTCCCAGGCTGCGATGATGCGCTTTTTCGGGGAACGCATCGACAGCATCCATGTGGACAGCTTCCGGGACGCAATGAGCGCAATCGAAGAGGGAAGCGCGGAGTTTGCAGTGCTTCCAATTGAAAATTCGACGGCAGGGATCGTCAGCGAGATTTACGATCTTCTGGTAGAATTTGAAAACTATATCGTCGGTGAGCAGATTTTAAAAATCGAGCATTGCCTGCTGGGTGTTCCGGGGACGAAGATTTCCGACATTCAGACCGTATATTCCCATCCGCAGTCGCTGATGCAGAGCTCGCGCTTTTTAGGCGGGCATTCCTGGCAGCAGATTTCCATGCCGAATAATGCGTTTGCAGCGCGGAAGGTTGCAGAAGATCGTTTAAAAACCCAGGCAGCAATTGCCAGTGAGTATGCCGGGAAGGTTTACGGGCTGGAGGTATTACAGAAGCCGGTCAACAACGTTTCCAACAATTCAACCCGGTTCATCATCGTGACGAACCAGAAGATTTTTAAGAAGAATGCAAAGAAAATCAGCATCTGCTTTGAAGTACCGCACGAGAGCGGCTCGCTGTACCATATGCTGTCGCATTTTATTTACAATCATTTAAATCTGACAAAGATCGAGAGCCGTCCGATCGAGGGACGGACGATGGGAATACCGGTTCTTCCTGGATTTTGAGGGAAATCTGGAAGACAGCGCCGTGAAGAACGCGCTGCGGGGACTTCGGGAAGAGGCCTCGAACATGAAGATTCTGGGAAATTACTAAACGGTTGAAAACAGCCGGATAAACGGAAAGGAAGAATACAACAAGATGAAAACAGAACAGCTGATCCTTTACCGGGATTTTGAAGAAGGGGATTTGCTGACAGACATGGTCTGGCTGGCAGAAAACTATGCGGACGATTTTTACAATCTGTCGAATAAGGCGGGGCTCTTATACGACTGCATGCATCGGCTGTTAGACATGGCGGGCAGATACGGCTTTTATGGAAATCTATGGCACTGCTATCTTGCAAATCTTCTGGTAAATAAGGAAAACAGCTATAGCTGCAGCGCGGAAATCCGTGGCAGCGTGGAAGGCAGCGTGAATCTGGCGGCGCTTCACGATATCCGGATTTTCAAGGAATTTTATGATTATGATCTGCAAACGGTAGCAAAAGCGCTCGGAGCAGAGGAGTTTTCTATCGTGCTTTTCTACGAGGGCAATCCGCAGGAGAGCAAAGTATACAATACCCGTATCCGTGACCGGATCTGCGATCTTGCGCAGCGGTTCTGTCTGGATCATACGCCGGAAGAAATGAAGCAGACTCTTACAGAATTTTATCAGGAATACGGCGTGGGACGGTTCGGGCTGCATAAGGCATTCCGGATTGAAAAGAGAGACGGGCGCGCTGAAATCGTGCCGATCACCAATATCGCGCATGTGAAGCTGTCCGACCTGGTTGGCTATGAGATCCAGAAAAAGAAGCTGACGGACAATACCGAAGCGTTTGTCAACGGTAAAAAGGCGAATAACTGCCTGCTCTACGGCGACGCGGGAACTGGAAAGTCTTCCTGTATCAAGGCAATTGCCAACGAATATTACGGCAGCGGGCTGCGCATCATCGAGGTGTACAAACACCAGTTCCAGGATTTAAACGATGTAATCGCGCAGATCAAAAACCGGAACTATAAGTTCATCATTTACATGGATGATTTAAGCTTTGAAGAATTCGAGATCGAATATAAATATCTGAAGGCGGTCATCGAGGGCGGTCTGGAAAAGAAGCCGGAAAACGTCCTGATCTATGCAACCTCCAACAGACGGCATCTGATCCGGGAGACCTTTAAGGACAAACAGGACAGGGATGAAGAACTACATGTCAACGATACCGTGCAGGAAAAGCTTTCCCTCGTGTCGCGCTTCGGCGTCAGCATTTATTTCGGCTCTCCGGACAAAAAGCAGTTCCAGCAGATCGTTCAGACGCTGGCAGACCGTTATGGTGTAGCGATGAGCGAAGACGAGCTTTTGTTAAAGGCGAACCAGTGGGAGCTGTCCCACGGCGGACTTTCCGGGCGGACGGCGCAGCAGTTTATCGATTATCTGTTAGGACAGTAAGCGTGCATTCTATTGTATGCGGCAGGAAAAGAGGCAGAAAGGATCATTCTGGCATATGAAAACGTTTGCGGCAATTAACGTGGGCTCCTATGAGCAGACCCTGAAAATTTATACGATCACCAAAAACAACGGTATCCGGGAGGTGGACTGGATTCGGAACCGTCTGGATCTTGGCGGCACCTTTGCGACCGGAAAGCTGAGCCATGAGGTGATGGACGAACTGTGCGCGGTACTGCGCAATTTTGTTTCGATTATGGAAGGCTATCGGGTGGATGACTACCGCGCCTGTGCGACGAGCGCCATCCGGGAAACAAAAAATACGGCGATCGTTCTGGATCAGATCATGCAGCGTACCGGAGTCAAGCTGGATGTGCTGAGCAACTCGGAACAGCGTTTCCTCGATTATAAATCGATCGCCAGCCGCGGCGGCTTCGAAAAAATCATCGAAAAAGGAACCCTTGTTCTGGATATCGGCGGCGGCAGCATTCAGATGTCACTGTTTGATAAGGATAAGCTTTCCGCGACGCAGAACATGCGCCTTGGCGTTTTGCGGCTGCAGGAAAAAATGAGCCGCTTAAATGTGCGCCCCTCTGAGAACGGTCCGCTTCTGGAGGAACTTCTGGAAGCACAGCTTTCTGTCTTCCGCAAGATGTATTTAAAGGATCGCGTGATCGAAAATATCATCGTAGTGGATGACTATATTTCCGCGCTGATTTTGGGAAAGCTCGGTAAAGTAGCCGGAAGCGGATATCTGGACCGGGATTCGATGGCATCTTATATGAATTATCTGCACGATCATACGGATATGGAAATCGTGCGCTATTTTGATACACCGGAAGAAAATGTGCCTTTGCTTCGAATTTCATCCGCAATTGTCCGTCAGGTCGCGCTGATGACGGATGCAAAGATGATTTGGGCACCGGGCGTGTCGCTATGCGACGGCATGGTATACGAATATGCGGAAGAATATAAACTTCTGGCACAGGTGCATGATTTCGAACAGGATATCGTGACCTGTGCGCGCGGCATCAGCAAGCGTTATATGGGCAGCAAGCGCCGTGCGGAGACGCTGGAACAGATCGCACTGACGATTTTTGACAGCATGAAGCGCGTGCATGGCATGGGCAGACGGGAACGGCTGTTGCTTCGGATCGCAACGCTTCTGCACGACTGCGGCAAATATATCAGCATGGTCAATCTTGGAGAGTGCTCCTATGCGATCATCATGGCGACGGAGATCATCGGGCTGTCGCACCGGGAACGGGAAATCGTCGCCAATATCGTGCGCTATAATCACCTGGAATTCGACTACAGCATGGAAAACAGCGAGGGGATCGACCGGGAGGAATACTTAACGATCGTCAAGCTGACTGCGATTCTGCAGATCGCGAACGCGCTTGACCGCAGCCACAAGCAGAAATGCAGGGATATCAGGCGGTGCGCAAGGACGACAAGCTGATTTTGACAATCACTACCAACGAGGATATTACATTGGAAAGAGGTCTGTTCGGTTCTCGGGCAGAGTTTTTCCGGGAGGTTTACAGCATCGAGCCGGTGATCCGGCAGAAACGGATTTTGTAAAACTGTGCCTGCACATGCTTTGACCGCAGCGGGAAATATCACAGTAAAGAACAATAGAATGCACGCTCTGCGAGCATTCTATTGTCATGAATAAAAAGAAAGGGTCAGAAAATATGGATAAGAAAGAACTTCAGAATCCCGCATTGTATACAAACCGGGAGCTGAGCTGGCTTTATTTAATAAAAGAGTGCTATCGGAAGCGCGCGACAAACAGCTTCTGTTATTTGAACGACTGAAATTTTTGAGCATTACCGCTTCCAATCTGGATGAATTTTTCATGGTGCGGATCGGCTCCCTTGTGGATATGATCCATGCCGAATATACCAAAAAGGACATCGCCGGAATGTCTGCAAAAGAGCAGCTGGACGCGCTGATGGAGGAAACCCATAAGTTTGCGGCGCTGCAGTATTCCACCTACAACCGGATGCTTCTGCCGCAGCTTCGGGCAAATGGGTTAAATTTTGTGGAGCATCACGAGCAGCTGACAGAGCGCCAGGCACAGTATGTGGATGAATATTTCGAAGAAAATGTGTATCCGGTTCTGACACCGATGGCGGTGGATTCTTCCAGACCGTTCCCGCTGATCCGTAATAAGACGCTGAATATCGGCGCGCTGGTTGCCAAAAAGGGAGAAAAGGATACGGAAATCGAGTTCGCAACCGTACAGGTTCCGTCTGTTTTGCCGAGAGTTGTGCGAATTCCGGCGGCGAAGGAGGGGGACACAGAGGTTGCGGTGCTGCTTCTGGAAGAGATCATTGAGCGCAACATCAGCAAGCTGTTTTTAAATTATAACGTTCTGTGCGCACATCCGTTTCGAATTACACGAAATGCCGATCTTGCAATTGATGAGGATGAGGCGGAAGACCTGCTTCTGGAAATTGAAAAACAGATCAAAAAGAGAACCTGGGGACAGGCAATCCGCCTGGAAATCGAGGCGGCTGCGGACAGACGGCTGTTAAAGATTCTGTGCCGTGAGCTTTCCGTGCGTAAGGAGGACGTTTTTGAAATCGACGGACCTCTTGACCTGACTTTTTTGATGAAGGTATACGGATTGGAGGGCTTTGACGGGCTGCGTGCGCCGAAATATACGCCTGCGCCCGTGCCGGAGTTCGACGGTACCGACAATATTTTCGATGTAATCAAAAAGGCGATGTGCTGATGCACCATCCGTACCAGAGCTTCGTGCCGGTCGTGGACTTTATCCGGCAGGCGAGCAAAGACCCGGATGTGCTTGCGATCAAACAGACACTGTATCGTGTCAGCGGAAATTCGCCGATCATCGCGGCGCTCGCGCAGGCTGCGGAGAACGGTAAGCAGGTTTCCGTTCTGGTAGAATTAAAGGCGCGTTTCGATGAGGAAAACAACATCGTCTGGGCGAGAAAGCTGGAAAAAAGCGGGCTGTCATGTTATCTATGGTTTGGTCGGCTTGAAGACCCACAGCAAGATTACACTGGTTGTCAGAAAAGAGGAGGATGGCATCCGCCGTTATGTCCATCTGGGAACCGGAAACTATAACGATGCCACGGCAAAGCTATATACGGACATCGGCATGATGACGGCAAGCGAAGCGATCGGTGAGGATGCGACGGCGGTATTCAACATGTTGTCCGGTTATTCAGAGCCGCGTTCCTGGAACCGTTTGAGCCTTGCACCGTTGTGGTTAAAAAGATCGTTTCCTGTATCTGATCGAGCGGGAAAAGAAAAACGCGGAAGCTGGGCGTGAGGGACATATCATTGCAAAGATGAACTCCCTGTGCGATCGGGATATTATCGTGGCGCTGTATGAGGCGAGCCGCGCGGGTGTAAGGATTGAGCTGATCGTGCGCGGTATCTGCTGCTTAAAAGTCGGAATTCCGGGAGTGAGCGAAAATATTTCCGTCCGTTCCATCGTAGGAACCTTCCTGGAGCATGCGCGCGTATTTTACTTTGAAAATAATGGCAATCCGGAATTTTACTGTAGCAGCGCAGACTGGATGCCGAGAAATCTGGAGCGCCGAGTGGAGATTTTGTTCCCGGTCGAAGCACCTGCTTTGAAAGAAAAGCTCTGGCACATTCTGGAGGGACAGCTGCGCGACAACAAGAAAGCACATATCTTAAAGCCGGACGGCAGCTATGAAAAGGCGGACGGCCGCGGCAAGGAACCCTACTGCGCACAGGAGGTGTTCTGCAAAGAGGCACAGGAGATGAGCGTCAAAAAAGAATATCGGGACACACGGGTATTCATTCCGGAAACCCATGTGGAAATGGAGTAAGGACATGCAAAAAGAGCAAAACGTTCGGCTGGTACTGGCATCCGCATCCCCGCGGCGCCGGGAGCTGCTTTCGCAGATCGGACTGGAATTTACCGTTATGCCGAGCACAAAAAGAAGAAAATGCAAAAACGACGGAGGCAGGTGCGCTGGTGCAGGAGCTGTCCCGTCAGAAAGCGGTGGATATCTGGGAGCAGCTTTCTGGCGGGCAGGGGCAGAATCCTGACGCAGATCAGGAGCAAATCTCTGAGGAAACACAGGAGCCGAACCTTAACGGAAAACGGCAGCCGGAGCTGCTGGTGATCGGCGCGGACACGGTGGTATGCTGTGAGGGAAAGATCCTCGGAAAGCCGCATAGCAGGGAAGCGGCAGCAGAAATGCTGACAGCTCTGCAGGGGGCGCAGCCATGAAGTCTATACCGGCGTAACGCTTTACAGTCAAAGCGAGACGGTCACATTTTTCGAGTGCACGCAGGTGGAATTTTATCCGATGACGGAAGTGGAAATTTCCGAATACATTGACAGTAAAGAGCCGATGGACAAGGCGGGCGCTTATGGCATTCAGGGACTGGGCGCGCGGTTTGTCAAAGGCATTCGTGGTGACTATAACAATGTGGTAGGACTGCCGGTTGGGCGTCTGTACCAGGAGTTGAAAAAGCCACGGATGGATGTAGAAGCAAGTTTGAAACAAAGAAGTAGAGGTTACCCGAGAAAAATGCATATGAAAAAAGCAGTGATTTTTGATCTGGACGGGACGCTTGCGAATACGCTGACTTCCCTCGCCTATTGCACGAACCGGGCGCTGGAGGATTTTGGTCTACAGGCGATCCCACAGGAATGTTATAAAAAATTCGTAGGAAACGGCGCGCGTATGCAGATTACGCGGGCGTTGCGTTATGTGGGGGCAAAAGAGCAGCCCTCCCCCGTCCGGGACGATGATGGCTTTGCGGCGGTTCCGTGCCTTTTGGACGAGGTTTATGACCGATACATGGAATATTTCGCAAAGGACTGCCTGTATGAGGTCAAGCCCTATCCCGGCATTCCAGAGCTTTTAGATACATTGAAAGAGAAGAAGATTAAGATCGCCGTGTTCAGCAATAAGCCGCATGCCAACACGGTTGATGTGGTAGAAACGCTGTTCGGCAAAGGCTTTTTGATGCTGTGCAGGGACAGAAAACGAATGTCCCCAAAAAGCCCGCGCCGGACGGCGTATATGCGATTATGGAACGGCTCGACGTTTCGCCGGAGGAAACGATTTACGTCGGCGACAGCTGGGTGGATATCGAAACAGGCAGAGCCGCAGGCAACTTCGCCGTTGGCGTGCTGTGGGGATTTCGGGATGAGGAAGAGCTGCGGGCACATCATGCGGACGCGGTGATTACAGCTCCGGGCGAGCTGCTGGAATTGCTGTGAAAGATATCAGCGGATTACTCTACAATCCGCTAACATTCGGAATTTAAAAATTTTATTTTTTCTGTAACGTTTTACCGCTTTGGCAGGATATAGAAGTATAGGCTGCCGGTGCAAACTCCGATTCTGGGACGTTGAAGCAATAGAATGCACGCTCTGCGAACATGCTATTGTCCGAACAAATAAAACGGCAGCTGGAAAAGGAGAGCTTCATGGCGGAAAACAATCCAAAACAAAAACGGCGCACGCCATCGTGGTGTGCGCAGCTGCCCAATCGGCTCGGCAGGCGGATGACAGAGTATTGCCTGAGAAAAGGCTGGTCGCTGTATGTGCTTTCAGCCGCATCCGGTGTGCCGCTGACAACGATCGCGCACATCGCGGACGGGTCGACAAAAATCCGGGAATTTATACGATCATGCGGATCTGCAGGGCGCTGGACGTCCCGCTTGCCGTGTTCCTGGACGGACTGGAAGATGAGTGCGGAAATGAATGAAAACAAAAAAGAAAAACAAGGAGGATTCTATGGGTTACGAGTATGATGAGGCGGTACTGAAGTGTTTTTTGAAGCAGCAGGACAGGCTGTTTCCGGAGCCGGTAGCAGAGGGAATGGAAGAGGCGGAAGCCTTCCTGGAGGACTGCATGGCGGTTGTTGTGGATTCCAAAGCTGCGGTGATGGAGTATTTTGAAGAAGCGGGAATCGACGTGGAGAACCCGGATCAGGTGTTGGACGAAGCAGAGGTTTTCGATGTCGGAGATGGGCGCTACCTGATCGTAGAAGGATAAAAGCGAATTAAAAAGCTCAGGGAATTTGTCACAAAGGTGACGTTCCCTGAGCTTTTTATTCATGATACTTTTTACATCTCAAACAGCTGTAAAATCGCTTCCGAGAGTCCATCGTGGTCGTTATCCTGCTGCGTGATAAAATCGGCGCAGGCTTTGACCTCGGGCGTAGCGTTTGCCATCGCAACGGCAGTTCCGGCAGCCTGCAGCATGGAAATATCGTTTTCGGCGTCTCCGGCAGCGACACTGTTGGAAAGCGGAATCTGAAAATGCTCGCAGACGAAACGGACAGCGTTTCCCTTCCCGGCGGTCTTATCGAAAATTTCAAGATAAATCGGATTGGAAAAAATTGCGGAGATCTTGTCGCCGTATTTTTCCTGAATTCTGCTGCGAAACGCTTCCAGACGTCCGTGGTTTTCCATATCGATCGCCAGAAGCTTGCAGGGTGCGTGTCCGATCGTCTTTAAAAGATCGTCGCTGACCTGATATTCCATTCCGGTGCGGGAGCAGTAGTGTTTTACTTCGACGCCGTCTTTGGGGGCAACAACGCAGGTATCGCTGTAGGAATGTAGGTACAGGCTTTCTTCCTGCGCCATCGAAATGATATCCTCGGCGATTTCGATTGGGACACTTTTACGCATCAGAAAGGTTTTGGTGTCGCAGTCATAGACCTCGTTTCCGTTCGCAGCGATGATAACCGTATCGGGAAAGAGCAGACCGGCATTTTTCGCAACCTTTAAAACACTTGGCAGGGCACGGCCGGAGGTGAGTACCAGACGGTTGCCTGCGAGCACCATTTTTGGAAAGCAGCAGCTGCATACCGGGCGAAACTTTTTCGCGGAATTGAGCAGCGTGCCGTCTAAGTCGGTAAACAGTATTTTTTCAGACATCGAACAGTTCCTTTCTTTTTTTCTTGAGGGCAATCAGAATATCTTCCGGGATAAAAAGCTTGCCATAGCCGGTTCCAAGCTCCAGTCCGGGTTTGCTTTTTCCGTGAAAATCGGAGCCGCCGGAAATCAACAGCCCATAGCGGGCAGCCAGCTGGCGCATCTGACGCTCCTCCCCGGCGGAATAGGTCGAATAAACCGCTTCCAGCGCGACCAGTCCGGCTTCTTTTAAGTGGCGGACGAGGGAGGAAAGGTTATCTTTTCCCATATGGTAGAGCGTCGGATGGGCGAGAACCGGGATGCCCTTGACGGCGAGAATTAGGGAAACCGCCTGGGCGGGCGTGATTTTTTCCCGGGGAACAAAATATTTGGTATTGTCCCCGAGATAGCGGTCGAACGCTTCCGGCAGGCTTTTGACATAGCCGTGGTCGAGCAGATATCTGGAGTAATGACCTCTTGTGATGACGCAGTCCGGAAAGGCTTCCAGCAGCTTTTCATAGCTGATATCGATGCCGTCTGCAGCGAGGCGGGCGCACATTTTTTCATTTCGCTCTTCGCGCGCACGAACAAAGCTTCCGATCTGCTCCTGAAAAGCGGGAGCATCCTCATCGATAAAAAGACCGACGATGTGGATGTCCTTTCCATAGTATTCTGTGGAAAATTCGATTCCGGGGATGACTTCGATGCCTTTTTCCTGTCCGTATGCGACGGCCTCCTTAACACCGGCAGTCGTATCGTGGTCGGTCAGGGCAAAAGCGGTCAGCCCCTTTGCAATCGCCATATCGACAAGCTCGGAGGGCGTAAAGCTTCCATCGGATTTGTTGGAATGCACATGAAGGTCTACGGTGTTCAATCTTCGTCACCCTCTCTGTCAGCGGTGTAAACGGTACGTTTTCTCGCCATTTCATCGCTTTCCAGGTATTCGTCATAAGTGGTGATCTTGTCGATTAAGGAACCGTCGGGCAGGATTTCCATAATGCGGTTTGCGGTCGTCTGTACGAACTGATGGTCGTGGCAGGCAAACAGCGCAACGCCCGGGAACTTGATCAGACCGTTATTCAGTGCGGTGATGGATTCCATGTCCAGATGGTTGGTCGGCTCGTCTAAAATCAGGCAGTTGGCACCGGAAATCATCATTTTGGAAAGGAGGCAGCGCACCTTCTCGCCACCGGAAAGGACTTTTACCTTTTTCACGCCATCTTCCCCTGCAAACAGCATACGTCCGAGGAAGCCGCGGACATAGGTTGCGTCCTTGACAGGAGAGTATCCGGTGAGCCAGTCTGCGATCGTATCGTCGTTGTCGAATTCTGCGGCAGGATCCTTCGGGAAGTACGCCTGGGAGGTTGTAATGCCCCATTTGTAGGTTCCTTCGTCGGGTTCAAGCTCGCCTGCAAGGATTTGGAACAGCGTGGTCTTTGCCAGCTCGTTGCTGCCGACAAATGCGATCTTGTCGTTGTGACCAACGATAAAGGAGATATTGTTTAATACTTTTACGCCATTTACGGTCTTGGAGATGCCGTCTACGGTGAGGACTTCATTGCCGATCTCGCGGTCGGGGCGGAAGTCAATGTAAGGGTATTTCCGGCTGGAGGGCTTGATGTCGTCCAGCTGAATCTTTTCGAGGGCGCGCTTTCTGGAAGTCGCCTGCTTGGATTTGGAAGCATTTGCGGAGAAACGGGAGATAAATTCCTGCAGCTCCTTGATTTTTTCTTCTTTCTTACGGTTTGCTTCCTTCATTTGCTTGATGAGCAGCTGGCTGGATTCATACCAGAAATCATAGTTTCCGGCATAAAGGGTAATCTTGCCGTAGTCAATATCCGCCGTATGGGTACATACCTTATTTAAGAAATAACGGTCGTGGGATACGACGATGACTGTATTTTCGAAATTGATCAAAAATTCTTCCAGCCATGCGATTGCATCCAGATCCAGATGGTTGGTAGGCTCGTCGAGCAGTAGGATGTCCGGGTTGCCGAACAGTGCGCGCGCCAGCAGGACTTTGACCTTTTTCGCTGCCGTTTAAGTCGCGCATCATGCTGTAGTGGAGGTCGGTGTCGATGCCAAGACCGTTTAATAAAGTAGCGGCGTCAGATTCTGCGTTCCAGCCGTCCATTTCTGCAAATTCTGCTTCCAGCTCGGAAGCGCGGATGCCATCTTCATCGGTAAAATCTTCCTTTGCGTAGATGGCATCTTTTTCCTTCATAATTTCATAAAGGCGTGAGTTACCCATGATGACGGTGTCCATAACGGGGTATTCGTCATATTTAAAATGATCCTGCTCCAGCACGGAAAGACGCTGTCCGGGAGTGATGACAATATCGCCATTGGTGGTCTCAAGCTGTCCGGAAAGAATCTTTAAAAAGGTGGATTTGCCGGCGCCGTTGGCACCGATAAGGCCGTAACAGTTGCCTTCCGTAAATTTAATATTAACATCTTCAAACAGCGCCTTTTTCCCGAGGCGCAGTGTCACGTTGTTTGCACTGATCATGTTGAATTACCTTTCTTTTCCTGAAAACACATAAAAAACTACAATATGATATCAATCCTTTCCTATTTTACAGAAAATCATGAATATTTCAAGTGAAAAATGACCGCTGGGCAAGCTTTTTACTGGACAAAAGGTTTTCTGGATACTATAATTTAAAGAGCGTATCATGATCAGAAAGAACAACCGGTCAAAAAGGAAAGAACAGGATGGATCAGATTCAGGAAGGAGAGCATTTATGGCATACGGTTCAATGACAATGGAGGAACGGTTAAAAGAGCACATCAAAGAATACAGCCTGGAGAATCTGCTGGATCTTTCTTTGGTAAAGGCATGTTTTGAGGATATTTCCAAAGTGCTCGGGATCGAGCTTTTGCTGACGCAGCGCCCCGGGGAAACCGCAGTGGAGGTCGGCAATTTTGCAGGCTTTGAGCCGGATGTTGTAAACGATCCGGGCAGAAAGCTTCGCGTATTCAATCGGACGATTGGTCATCTCTATGTAAAAATGGATCAGGCTTCCGATCAGGAGCTTGCAGAGCGTATCGTTGAACATATGATGCTGCAGTATGAAGCACTGGCGTGTGACCATTATCGTTACCGTGAGACAGCGATCTATGCAGACGAGCTGGAAGAGGCGATGGAGCAGGAGGCTTACCGCATCAAGCGCGGCGAACACGAAGACGCCCTGACTGGTTTGCTGAATAAGACCTATATGAAAGGACGCCTTCTGGAAATGCAGGAGACCGCTCCGGCTGCAGTGATCTGCGCTAATATTAATGACTGGAAATTTGTCTATGACCATTTCGGCAACGAGGAGAGTGACCGCCTGATCAAGACCGTTGCAGGTCTGATCCGCAAGGAAGCGAAGGAAGAGTACCTGATCGGCCGTGTGGACGGAGATGTATTCGAAATCGTAATTCCGACACCGGAGGACGGAGAAGCGGAAGCGTTCTGTGACAGAATCCAGCAGGCGTGTACGAACTATGAAGATCCGTATCTCGCACCTTCCCTTGCGATTGGTCTGGTTTACCGTACGAATGTGGAAGAGTCGTTCGACAAATGTTATTCCGACGCGGAATATGAGATGTGTTACAATAAGCTGGATGTCAAGCATGCAGATGGCTATAAGGAGCGCCTGGAGCATGGACTGAAATAGTTACAGTTCACTCGCACCATTCGCAAAAAGCGCGTTCTGCGGACATTTTGTTATCGGGAACGAAAGAATCGCCGGGGGTGCAGCTGTGACTGTGCGCCTGGCGTTTTACCGCATGGGAAACGGATGCCTCATGCGAAACCTGTCTGGTCGGAATTGTTACAGTTTCCCCACGTCATTCGTGAAAACCCTGTGAAATTCAAAAAAGTGCTGGACAATCCGGCATGCCTGTGATAAGATACAAAATAGTGATGCGTAATACATTTGTAATATATTCGTATATTGCAGTCTTGCAACCGTAGTCTAACGGATAGAACGAAGGCCTCCGACGCCTTTAATGCAGGTTCGATTCCTGTCGGTTGCATTTTATCGCATCACTTTTTTTGTTGTAACAACAGAACAGAAACCCGTAAATCAAGCAGAACAGACAAAACGGTTGTGATAGAAGATTGAAAAATAACATTTTTCAATCGCGAGATTTGTGTCTGCGCGCACTTGACACAAACTCGATATGCGCAAAAAAGCGTGCGCAGAAATGAGCGGAAAGTATGAAGAACGAAAAGATGAAAGAAATTCTGGATTTTTTCGGAATAACAAGAAAAAGACCTGTATTGGTGCAGGCGCAGGTGTTGCAGTAATTGCGGTATGTGTTGCGGTCGGCATCACGCTCGGAAACGGTGCAAAGACGACAGCTTCGAACACCGGAACACAGACGCAGACGGAAACGACGACAGAGACAGCGGAAACGGAAACAACGCTGCAGATGCCGCTGGAAGAAAATACCGTACCGGAAGTAACGCAGCTGCTTACCGAATATTATAATGCGGCTGCTGCCGGCGACATGGATACGATCAATTCCATCGTCAATACCTACGATCAGGAGACGCAGATCTATCTGCAGAAGATGAGCGAGCATATTGTAGCGTACCAGAACGTGGTCTGCTATACAAAGACAGGCCCGGTAGACGGTTCTTATTTGGTCTATGCTTATTATGAAATCAAGTTTAAAGACCTGGAAACTGCAGTGCCCGGCATCAGCCCGTATTTGGTTTATCCCAGAGAGGACGGAAGCCTGTATATTTATGAAGGCGATGTGGAGGATTCTGTCAATCAGTATCTGGAAGATATTTCCGCGCAGGACGACGTCATTGACCTGATGAATCGGGTACAGGTTGTCTTTAATGAAGCGGTTATGCAGGACGATACACTCAACAATTATCTGGCGCAGCTAAAAGAAGATCTGCAGGTAGAGGTCGGTGAAGCTTTGGCAGAGGCTGAGACGGCTTCTGAAGAGGAGACGCAGCCTGCAGAGGCGGCAGCAGAAGCTCAGACCACTGTAACAAAGGTAGAAGCGACAGACGTTGTCAATGTGCGTTCCTCCGACAGTGAGCAGGCAGAGCGCCTTGGCAAGGTGGCAGTCGGCGAAGTGCTGAAACTGCTGGAGAAGAAAGAAAATGGCTGGTCTAAGGTCGAATATAACGGCAAAGAAGGCTATATCAAATCGGAGTATTTAAAGGACGTGGAAGAAACACAGGAGGCTCAGGCAGAGTCTTCCGCTTCCGAAACTGCACAGACGGCAGAGTCTTCTGCAGCTACAACATCGACGTCCTCGGATTTGCCTGCATCCGGCAAGATCAAGATCGCACAGACAATCAACATCCGGAAGGCCTGCAGCGAAACTGCGGATAAGATCGGAACCGCATTTCCTGGCGAAACGTTGGAAATCGTGATGCAGCAGGCGGACGGCTGGACTAGAGTCAAATATAACGGCGAAACCGGCTATGTAAAGACCGAAGTTTTAAAAGTTTTAAAATAATAGGGGCTGTAAAATAAGTCCCTAATATAAGAAACGCCAATTCCGGCAAATGTCGGTTTTGGCGTTTCTTTGTATTAACTTTTCTATTTCTAAGCAAGTCTGCATCTTTGGGTATAAAAAATGGTGCATTTAATAAAGCTCGGCTAATCACGCCCGCTTAAGTTTTATGCAACTTTCGTCTGTCGTTGCTTTTTGTTGTGATATTTATAAAGATTGAATCCACATGAAATCAGTGTAAGCTCGAGAATTACATTTTTCTCGCCTCTTCGCAATAATCTTTTATACGCTTTATCCCACTTTAATACACCAAAAGTTCCCTCCGATTGAATACTTCGGTTCATTCTCAAGAGAGCACCATGTATGGATTCAAGATTTTGCAGCACTTCCTGATGGATAGCAGTTAATTCCTGATTCATTCGGATCGTTCGGTTTTTGTGTGCTCTCGGACAACATTCTTGTTTATGCTGACACCTTTCACAAGATTCACATTCGTATAATTCTTCCGTTCTTCCATATTTATTATATTTCACATGCTGTGTTCTCTTGAAGAGGAATTTTCGACTGTTTGGGCATAAGAGATTTCCATCTGCATCTTTTGCAAAGTTTACAGCACGATACGGATTCTCATGATACTTTTTGTCCGTCGTTTCTTTTTTTTGTACATGGTAAATTTCATGTATTTTTTTCCATGCCGTGTTCTTCACAATAAAGATAATTATTGTAAGAACCGTATCCGGCATCAGCAACCGGATATTTCGGATAGTGACCATATGTGCGATTGAATTTTTCCATCAAAGGCACAAAGCATTCCATATCGGATGCATATGGTTTTACGTCGATTACAGCTATGTATTCATCACAGATGGCTGCCTGTAGGTTGTATGCCGGAAGTAGCTGATCGTTTCCCATGTAATCACGCTTTAAACGCATGAAAGTTGCATCATGATCTGTTTTGGAATAACTGTTTCTTTCTTCTCCACAGGTCTCGATATGATATGCATAGGATTTCAAACGTTCCAGATATTCATGCAATTCTTCGTATTGTTTTTGTTGAATGCTTTTTCTATGACCACGTCCGGAAACGAAAGAAGTTTCATCCAGTCCAGTTGTTTCTTTGTACATCGTAAGTAATTCAGAGACATAGTCAACCGCGTACGCTTCACGCTTTTCAAATTTTATTCCGAGATATCCAAGTACTTCCCGATTCATAGCATCAATCAAGAGTGAAATCTTGTCAAAGACTTTCTGCCGGTTTTTCACACACGATTTTTTCCATACCCAGGTATATCGATTGGCATTTGCCTCAATTTTTGTCCCGTCAATGTATGTATGCTGCAGATCCACGTGATCTTTGGCAAAAATATATGAATTAATGTCTTCAAATATCTGCTCGATAGAATCGGTTAGTTCGTTTCGGATTAAGTTTCCAAATGTAGCAAAAGAAGGTGTTTTCATGCCATCAAGAAGATACATGTAACGAATGTCATTACGGCAGAGCTTTTCTATTTCTCGTAAGGAGCAGATGCCGTTTTCCATAAAGGCAAAAAGTATTACTTTAATGAGTTTTTGAGCATCACATCTTGGGCGACCTGTTTTATAGCCTTTCTCTACAAAATATCTGGATAGGTCAATGTGATCCATAACCTCACAAAAAGTGTATACCGGATCGGAAATATCGATCAATTTTTCGATTTCTAATGGTAATTTCAGCTGACGCATAGTATAATTACCATTGGTATTGTTATTTAGTAGCATAATTAATTATACCAAAAAATCGCTCAGACCTCACGGTCTGGGCGATTTTTTCTGTCAGGGGAGTTTTTTACAGCCCCTATTATCATGAATAAAAAAAACGGTATTCTTTCTCCGATTTTTGGGAACGCTAAGATCGGAAGTGTTTCTGACAGTGAGATACACTTCCGGTTTTTACGTTACAGGAAATGATGCTATCCTGTTTTCGGGACAGAAAAAAGGGAGGAATACCGGATATGAAAAATGACGATATTGAACTGCTTCGGGAGGTTCAGAAGAATGCGGAAATGGGGATGCATGCTCTGGAGGTCATTAACCCGAAGGTGTACGACGATTCGATGGCGCTGATGCTGGCGCGGGAATCCTTTAAATATGGGGAACTTCACGACCGTGCGAGGGCGGTGCTGCTTTCGAAAAACCAGGCGCCGGACCCAGTCAACAAGGTAAAGCAGCTGATGCTGACTGTGTCCATTCAGGGGAACACGCTGTTGAATGCCACTACGAGCCATATGGCGGAAATGCTGATCCGCGGCAGCAGCATGGGGATGACCAGTCTCTGGAAAGCGATGAACCGGAATGAAAAAGCGGATGGACAAGCGCTGGAGCTTGCCGGGGAGCTGCTGGATTTTGAGGAAAACAATATCCGAGAGCTGAAAAAGTATCTTTAACGCAAAAGCAGTTCAAAAAAAAATTCGGAAATTTTTTAGTTTAATGTGATAAAGTGCTTGCATTGAAAAAAACAATAAGTATATAATAGCTTCGAAACTGAACAACTGGACAAGGAGGAAAGATTTATGTCATATGTTGATGAGGTGATTGCGCAGGTTGTTGAGAAAAACCCTGTTCAGCCCGAATTCCATCAGGCAGTAAAAGAAGTACTGGAGTCTCTGCGCGTCGTTGTAGAGGCAAACGAAGAAGAATTTCGTAAAAACGCGCTCCTGGAGAGACTGACGAATCCGGAAAGACAGATTATGTTCCGTGTTCCCTGGGTAGACGATAAGGGACAGGTTCAGGTAAACACTGGTTTCCGCGTACAGTTTAACAGTGCAATCGGACCCTACAAGGGCGGACTGCGTTTCCATCCTTCCGTAAACCTTGGTATTATCAAATTCCTGGGCTTTGAGCAGGTATTTAAAAACTCCCTGACCGGTCTTCCCATCGGCGGCGGCAAAGGCGGCTCCGACTTCGACCCGAAGGGTAAATCTGATCGTGAGATTATGGCTTTTTGCCAGAGCTTTATGACAGAGCTGTATCGTCATATCGGTGCAGACACAGACGTTCCTGCCGGTGATATCGGTGTAGGCGGTCGTGAGATCGGATATTTATATGGACAGTACAAGAGAATCCGCGGTCTGTATGAAGGTGTGCTGACCGGAAAAGGCCTTACCTACGGCGGCTCTCTTGCTAGAAAAGAAGCAACCGGCTATGGTCTGCTGTACATGACCCGTGAAATGCTGAAGGAAAATGGCATTGAGTCTATCATATAGATCCAGTATTGCACTTAGATAAACTTTATGCTTTTCAATCCCAATATAATAATGAAATTCTGTCACATCAGTGAGCCATTTTTCATTTGGTGCTTTGGCAGTGAACTCCCGATTAAGTATGTTTTCCGCTATATACTGAGGGTTTGCAGCCTGTCTTGTGCATCCGTTGTTAGAATACTTGACAGTTGATTTTATATTAAGTTTACGGCAAATGCGTAACACACGTTTATCGTTTATATCAATACCATGATATCGTTCCAAATCATCTCTGATTCTTCGATAGCCTTTATCCGGTGAGTCTGTGTGAATCTTTTCTATCTCGTCAGCAATAAGCCTATTCTTTTGCTCGCTTTTGGGGATTTCTCTGTGTAGCCATTTATAATAAGCTGCTCTAGAAACATTACCAAGTTTGCAAAGTGCAGCAACTGAATAATTATGATCTTCATGTTCTTCTTTGATTGCCTGATATATATGTTCATGACGGACCAGGCTTAACCCCGCCTCCTCTCTATTTCTTCGAGTTTTTTTAAAAAAGATGCCTCCATTTCAGCACGTTCTTTCTCTGCTTTTAAAATTTTAACTTCAGCACGCAGCTTTTCTAATTCACTCATCTCATCGGGACGTTTTCGTTTGCCACGGTTATCTCTTAAAGCTTCTACTCCACCAGCTTCATATTTGACTATATAATTGCGAGCCTGTTGATAGGACACCTGGTATTGTTCTGCTGTTTGGGCATAATTACGATCATGTGCGATACAATACTGTACTATTTCAACCCGTTCTTCAAAAGTGGTTTTTCTTCCTTTGGTCATGACAATGCTTCCTCCTGTTCCAGAAGATTTTAATTCTACATGACCATTATACTTCTTTATCCAAGATTGTAACTTACCTTTTGAACGGATTCCATATTTTTTGCAGATATCATTTTGAGAACCATGGCCTGCTAAATAATCTAAGACTGCTTGTTGTTTCAATTCTTTGGAATATTTTTTATTTCCTTTCAATGTGAATGCATTTACTCCCATAGATTCATAGTTTCGAATCCATTGTTGGACAGATGCAAGACTTACATCAAACATATCGGCAATTCGCCGTTGGCTTTCTTTTCCATCCAGATATAGATTTACAGCATATGTCTTATTCTCAACAGATACTTTTCTTTTAGACATAAAATATGCCCCTCCTAAGTGACAAGTTTTTATTATTGCCCGGTTATACCAAATGAACTGACCAGATATCCAGCCACACATTAAAACGGTTAAAAAGCAGTTGTGCCGCGTCAAAGTACAGGAGGGAATTGTGTTCGTGCATGGAATTGGACGTAGAAAAACACAGTTGCAGAAATCCCTGGAACGGATCACAAGTGAGTATGGAACGATGCTCCGTATGAATCGCAGTATTCAGGCCGAAGGTTCATTTGCAGATGTAAAGGAAGACATGAATTTTCGAAGATATCTGTACCGAGGAAAAGCAAATGCACTGGCAGAGAGCATCCTTTTGGCGATGGGACGAAATATCAATAAGCTTCATTGCAAGATTCAGACCGGAAGAACGGGGAGTCATCTTTTTTCATTAAAGACAGCATAGATTTTAATGGTTGAAAACAAAACAGTTTGAAATCAGGCATGCCGAAAGGGATGTCTGGGAATGAACTGTGTTTATAAGGGATGGGGGCGAAATCACAACCGATTTCGCCCCCATTTGGGCTGCCGCCCAGCAATGATATGCTCCCTTCTAGGTAGACAAGTGAAATAATAAAAACTTGTCACTTAGGAGGGAGCATATTTTATGTCTAAAAGAAAAGTATCTGTTGAGGATAAGATATATGCTGTAAATCTATATCTGGATGGAAAAGAAAGCCAACGGCGAATTGCCGATATGTTTGATGTAAGTTTCGCATCTGTCCAACAATGGATTCGAAACTATGAATCTATGGGAGCAAATGCATTCACATTGAAAGGGAATAAAAAATATTCCAAAGAATTGAAACAACAAGCAGTCTTAGATTATTTAGCAGGCTGTGGTTCTCAAGATGATATTTGCAAAAAATACGGGATCCGTTCAAAAGGTAAGTTACAAACTTGGATAAAGAAGTATAATGGTCATGAAGAATTAAAATCTTCTGGAACAGGAGAAAGCATTGTCATGACCAAAGGAAGAAAAACCACTTTTGAAGAACGAGTTGAAATAGTACAGTATTGTATCGCACATGATCGTAATTATGCCCAAACAGCAGAACAATATCAGGTGTCCTATCAACAGGCTCGCAATTATATAGTCAAATATGAAGCTGGTGGAGCGGAAGCTTTAAGAGATAACCGTGGCAAACGAAAACGTCCCGATGAGATGAGTGAATTAGAAAAGCTGCGTGCTGAAGTTAAAATTTTAAAAGCAGAGAAAGAACGTGCCGAAATGGAGGCATCTTTTTAAAAAACTCGAAGAAATAGAGAGGAGGCGGGGCTAAGCCTGGTCCGTCATGAACATATATATCAGGCAATCAAAGAAGAACATGAAGATCATAATTATTCAGTTGTTGCACTTTGTAAACTTGGTAATATTTCTAGAGCAGCTTATTATAAATGGCTACACAGAGAAATTTCTAAAAGTGAGCAAAAGAATAGGTTTATTGCTGACGAGATAGAAAAGATTCATACAGACTCACCGGATAAAGGCTATCGAAGAATCAGAGATGATTTGGAACGATATCATGGTATTGATGTAAACGATAAACGTGTACTACGCATTTGCCGTAAACTTAATATAAAATCAACTGTCAAGTATTCTAACAACGGATGCACAAGACAGGCTGCAAACCCTCAGTATATAGCTGAAAATATACTTAATCGGGAGTTCACTGCCAAAGCACCAAATGAAAAATGGCTCACTGATGTGACAGAGTTCCATTATTATATTGGGGTGGAAAAGCATAAAGTTTATCTAAGTGCAATACTGGATCTATATGATAGACGGATTGTTTCGTATGTTATTCGTGATAAGAACAACAATGCTTTGGTGTTTGATACGGTAGACAATGCTTTACTTAGAAATCCTGGTGTGCAGCCACTGTTTCACAGTGACAGGGGATTCCAATATACGAACAGGACATTTCATACAAAAACTTGTAAATGCTGGAATAATACAAAGCATGTCGCGAGTTGCTAAATGTATCGAAATTCTGAAGAGAGAGCGATACTATAGAAAACGATTCACTGATAGAAGTACTCTCGTAAAAATGATCGAAGATTATATAGATTACTACAACAACAAACGTTTGCAAAGGAATCTTGGAATTTTGACACCAATGGAAAAACATGAAATTTACTTGCAAGCTGCATAAAAACTGCCAGCAGATAAATTTCTGCTGGCAGGAAAAATTTATATTTTTTCAATTGTCTACTTGACGGGGAGCAGTTCACAAAAATATTTGCTAGTGCGACAGCCCCTTAATTCGTTTAAGAAAAAATGAGGAATCTTTTAATCGTTTTAAGTGCATAACCCGTTATTATATATATACAGATATTCAATGGAAAGGAGTCGGATGCGTGTTGAGTGATGACAAATTAGTGGAACAGATTTTACTTGGAAATGAAAATGCAGCAGAAGAATTGATAAAACGCTATTATACATCTATTTTACGTTACTGTAGGTGGCATTGCTCTAATCTGGAAAAAAGCAGAAGACCTGACTCAGGAAACATTTTTGAAGTTGTTTAAGAATTTATCCGGATATAAAGGGAAAAAGAAATTTAAGGCTTATCTATACACGATTGCAAATCATTTATGTATTGATGAAAGTAGGAAGGTTGAGTTTTATCCATTAGAAGATGAAGAAAATATAGTGCATGAGTATAACGACATAGTTCGGCTAGAGGATAGGGCAGAGATAAGCTATTTTTGAATTTTTTATCATCAGAACAAAGGGAAGCAGTCATTCTACGCTTTGGAGAACAACTTAGTTTTGGAGAGATTGCAAAAGTGATGGGATGCAATATGCGAACAGCACAAAGCAGGGTTCGTAATGCTTTAAAAATTATGAGAAAGGAGCAGGAAAATGAAAGATAAAAAGTTGAAGGGATATTTACAGCAATCTTTAGGAGAGGAAGTACAGCCTAAAAGATTAGAGGAAACGATTAAGCTTTGCACTGAAATTGTACGGGAACAGGAAGTGACTAGGGCAGAACCGAGGACAGGTTTCTTTCCCTATCTTTCAGACGTATTTCGCTTTGAAGGTATTCCAATATTTGGTTTGCAGGCAGTAACGTTATTTATAGTTTGTTTAACAATTGCCAGCATAGCAGACGTGCCAAAGAATATACCAATTTTATGCCGCTGTTTGTATTAGCTATCATGCCAGCAATTTTTAAAAGCCAGTATTATGGAATGAGCGAGATGGAAGCGGTAACAAGAGCTTCTGGTGCCCAAATCACGTTAGCAAAGCTGGTTTTGGCTGGGGCAGCTAATTTGGTGTGTATAACAATTCTTTTTTGTGTATGGAAGTTTATTTGCAAAATTCTTATAAAGAGATTGGACAGATGGTCCTATACTGCCTGGTTCCATACTTAGTGTGTATAGTTGCGTTGCTGCGTTTGATCCGTTTGCAAAAGAAAACAGAGTTTACAGATATGTGCGATTGTAATGCTGGGTTCCTGCATTTGTTGGGGGATGTCAGCAAGAATATTGCCATGGTTATATGAAACATCAGCAGTGGGGGTGTGGATTGTTACATTTTTGATTTTTTGCTATGTTCTTTATAAATGAAATTCATTATATTGCAAAGATGAGAAAGGAAGGAAAAATGTATGGAATTGTCGCTTGATCGTTTAACAAAACAGTATGGCAGGAAAATAGCGGTAGATTGTGTTAGTGCAACCTTAAAGCCGGGAGTATATGGTCTTTTGGGGGCTAACGGTGCTGGTAAAACAACATTGATGCGTATGCTATGTGCTGTTTTGGAGTCAACCTCAGGGGAGGTACTGCTGGATGGAAAAGAAGTAACTTCGATGGGGGCAGATTACCGGAATGTGTTGGGTTATTTACCACAGGATTTTGGATATTATCCAAATTATACTGCGGTGGAGTTCTTAATGTATATTGCAGCACTGAAAGGAATACCGAAGAATGTTGCAAAAAAACGTGTGACTGAATTGTTGGAAGTAGTTGATTTAAGCCATGTGGCAAACAAAAAAGTAAAAACTTTTTCCGGTGGTATGAAACAAAGAGTAGGAATTGCACAGGCGTTACTTAATAATCCGAAAATTTTGATTTTGGATGAGCCGACTGCAGGACTTGATCCAAAAGAGCGTGTCCGTTTTCGTAATCTGCTCTCAGAGTATGCAGGCGATAAAATTGTAATTCTTTCCACACATATTGTATCGGATATAGAAGCAATAGCAGATGAAGTGCTATTGATGAAAAAAGGAAAACTTGTATTGCAGGGTACGGTTCCAGAGTTGATTCACAAGGCAAATGGTAAGGTTTGGGAGCTTTCTGTTTCTCCACAAGAAGCTAGACAATGGCAGACAAAAACAACGGTTGCTAATTTACGGCACGAAGGAAAAGAAATTATATTGCGTATTATTTCAGACAATATGCCTAGTGAGCGAGCGGTGCCTTGTGAAGCTACATTGGAAGATCTTTATTTATTTTATTTTCCCACAGAGGAAGGAGTGAAATAGAATGGAACTATTTTGGTTAGAGCATAAAAAGTTATGGCGAAAGAAAATTGTTAAAATATGTGTGTTGTTGTGTTTTGTTTATTGTGTAATTTTTGGAAGTATACTTTTGTTTCAATGGTTCTGTTTTGGCAGTTCAGATGACTATACAAGTGCTTTTGGCAATAATTTTGATGGATATACAGTAATAAAGGATAGTCAGGGATATGCACTTTCATTTGGTGGAGAATTGACGGATGAAACCTTGCAGCAAATAGTAAGTGATTATCAGCAAATGGAAGCTGACGGTATGGAGGAAGAACTGGAAAAGACAGACTGGCAGATAGTGAATAGTTGGCTCGGAACATTGTATCCGGAGCTTCGAGATACCAGTAATTATAAAACGATGATAAGCTATGTTGATCCGGATAAATTAACAGGCTTCTATGAAAGAAGACAGCAGGTGCTTGATGAGTTTTTTGGAGGTCAGTGGTCAGGTAGGAGCTGAAAAAGAGTTTTTACATCAGATAGAGAGAAAGGTAGAAAAACCATTTCATTATGAGTGGGTAGAAGGCTGGTCAACGCTTCTTGGTAGTATGGTTGCGGATCTGGGAGTGTTTTATCCTCTTTTATTTGCGGGCGAATGGCATGATAATACAAGCACACTAGTATTGACGACTCGAAATGGTTGGGGGAAAATCGCTCTTGCCAAAATTCTTACTGGTTTAGCGTTTACAGTGGAGTTATTTGCATTACTTGCTGTTTCAAGTGTTATATCACAGTTGTTTTTTATGGGAACTGCCGGATGGGATATGCCGATTCAGAATATCAAGCTGATTGCTGTTGCACCTATGAATATGCTGCAGGCAGAAATTTATGAATATGCCTTTGTACTGCTTGGAGCAATAGGTTTTGCCGGAATTGTTATGTTTATATCAGCGGCTGTAAAAAATAATGTACTTACCTTACTGCTTAGTCTGGCTGTTGTATATGGACCAATGATGATTGCAGAATATCTTCCTTATGAAATGCAAAAAGCATTGGATTTAATACCATTGGTAGGAAGTTCAACAGATATTTTCAGAACGAATACTTTTCGTATTTTTGGGAAGCTTATCTGGTCACCATATCTACTTATTACAATTCCTGTCTTGATTGGTATTCTATGTATGCCATTCGCTATAAAGAGCTGGTCAAGAAGGATGAAGGCATAAGAATCGTCCAACAGTGAATGCCGACTGAAAATGGCTTTTCCTTCACAAAACAGGTGGAGGAGAGGCCATTTTTTCGTTTTATGGGGCACAAAGGTCAGAAGAGTGATATTCCGATGTCAAATCAGTTATAGAGTTGCAAGTCAAAATCCTGCTATAATTCAACCATCAAAGGTCACGCAACACGATACGTGAAAAGGAGAAAAAGTATGAAGAAAAAAGTGTTAGCAGGCATTCTTGCAGCAACTATGGTATTTTCCTTGGCAGCATGCGGAAGCACAGGATCCGATTCTGATTCCGGTTCCTCCGCAGCTTCCGGAAGTACAGCAAAGACAGAGGAAGAAGGCGAGCCGTACACCGTAACTATGGTACTGCAGGGAACTACACAGCCGGATGAAGAGAGAATCGAAGAAAAAATCAACGAGATTCTGGAGCCGGAGCTGAACGCAAAGCTCGATATCGTTGTTCTTCCGTGGGCAAGCGCATCTCAGCAGTTAAAGCTGATGCTTTCCGGCGATGAGAAAATTGATCTTCTGTACACAAGTGCATCAACAGCTGTACAGTACATGCAGTCCGGACAGATCATGGATATGTCTGAACTGATTGACAAATACGGCACAAACCTGAAAGATATCTATGGCGAGGATATTGCAAAACCAATCAGGTTGGCGGATTTGTCTATGGCGTTCCAGGTCAGATCGAGCGCGGCAGCATTCCGGCTATTTTCATGAGAAAAGACCTGGTAGAGAAATATAACATCAATACCGATGAAATCAAAGAGCCGAAGGATATGGAGAAAGTATTTGAGATCGTACAGGCAGGCGAGCCTGATATGACTATGCTGTTCTCCTGCAACGGCGGTGATACGCCTATGGGACGTCTGTTCCGCGGTGATGG